>Ga0209755_10005199_pt1 | contig 14934 bp, 11 predicted proteins | sample TergutCo191P1_FD_187301 | JGI IMG/M metagenome (GOLD analysis project Ga0209755, IMG submission 187301) | Cornitermes sp. P1 segment gut microbial communities from Petit-Saut dam, French Guiana - Co191P1 (SPAdes) (version 2) | ecosystem: Host-associated > Arthropoda: Insects > Digestive system... | reverse complement strand
TCAAGTCATTTGCAGACCGTACAGAAATAGAGTTTAACGACGGTATTACCGCTCTCCTGGGACCCAATGGCTGCGGAAAGTCCAATGTTGTGGACTCGATCAAGTGGGTTTTGGGTGAACATGCCATAAAGTCTTTGCGCGCCGAGAAAATGGAAGACGTTATTTTTGGCGGAACCGAGACCCGAAAACCCCTTGGTATGGCGGAAGTAGCCCTGAGCATAGCGAATGAATCCGGTCTCCTGCCCATGGATATGCCGGAAATCGAAATAAAAAGGCGTCTGTATCGATCCGGCGAAAGCGAATATTTTATCAACGGGACGCAGGTGCGCCTTAAAGACCTTCGCGAGCTTTTCTGGGACACAGGCGTCGGCAAGGCAGCCTACTCTGTCATGGAGCAAGGCAAAATCGATCAGATACTTTCTTCCAAACCTGAGGAACGCCGCTACCTTTTTGAAGAAGCCGCCGGTATCACAAAGTACAAGGAGCGCGGCGCGGAGGCTGAGCGCAACCTTGCCAAGACCGAAGAAAATGTGCGTCAGGTCGAGCTGATACTAAACGAAGTAAAACGAGCCCACGACAGCTTAAAAGTTCAATCCGAAAAAACAATGAAATACCGCACGCTGCGCGATGAGATTTTCAATTATGAACTTGATATTCAACTGCTCAGGTTAAAGCAATTTAAATATGAACATGACGAAAAGAACGAGACCCTGCGCCGAAGGACAGCCGACCGTGACAGAATACGCGCAGAAATGGAAAATGAAAATAAGGCGCTGGAAGCGAACATGGACGAAGTAAACTCCATGGAAGCGCGTCTTGTCGAACTGCAGAAAAATATTTACGGTCTTGCTCTTGAAAAGAACGCAAAGGATAACGAAGTCCGCTTGTTTAATGACCAGTTAAGTGAGAATAAAATAAAAATCGGGCAGAACGAAGAGCGCGAAAAACAGGCGATCCAAAAAATCAACGAATTAAATAACGACGCTTCCGGTCAGGACGCTGTTCTGCAGGATTTAAAAAAACAATGCGAAAACATTGAGGAGAATATCCGCTCCTTCGAGGAGAACATCCAGCTTGCCGCAGGGCGTATAAGCGAAAACGATAAGGAAGCAAACAGAGCCGAGGCTGACATCCTCGGTATAGAGAAGCAGCTTATCGAATTTGAAAAAGACTTGGCAAAAATAACAGACGATATTGTTACAGAGCTTGATGCCGGTCTTAAAAAAGCCGGGTATTCTGCGGCTGAACGCAAGAACGCAGAATCAGCGCTGCACGATACTTTGGGCAAACTGAGCACGCTTCTTTCAGGCAGGGAGGCATTGATACGCGACCTTGTTGCAGCTGCGGAAGCAAAGTGCGGCGTAGACTCTGCGGAAATCGGGCGTATTACCGATAATCTGCTGGCAGGTTTAGTTGAAGCGAGCGCCGGAGCCGATAAGGCAATAGAACTTTTTAAAAATTACCGGGAAGCATCGCCCACTTTTATCGACGAGTTTTTGGCTCCGCAGGGAATTATCACAAAGAAGCGCGCGCTGGATACGCATATCAGGGGCGCAAAAGACGGCATCGAAGAGCGCCGTCTGCGAATTAAAACCCTGCGCGAGGACAATATCAACCTGATGGCAAAGATTGACGAATACCGCGCGACTTTGGAAAACATGAAGGTTAACCGGGCGCAGATGAATGCGCGCGCGCAGTCCGCCGAAGAGCAGGCGCGTTTAATCAGGCGTGAGCTTTCGGGGCAGGAGAGCCTTCTCTTAAATATTCGTGACGAGCTGTCCCTCTCCCGCAAGAGACTGGAAGAAATCGAGTCTCGTATATCAGGTATTCAAGCGGAGATTGCAAGTATCGAAGAAAGAACAAGGGCATTTTCCACAGAGCTTGAAACGCTGGAAAAAGATATCCGTAAACGAAACGATAATGTCGCAGGCAAAAAAGAAGTTATAAATAAACGCATGGCAGAGCTCTCAAAGGTGCAGGAAGCCCTTGAAAAAATCCATGTCGAGCTTGTTCAAACCGATATGGAAATAAAAAACATTCAGGAAAATTTCAGGGAGACACATTCCAGAGATTTAATGGAATTCGAAGAACGCATTTTTGACATTACAACAGCCCCTGCGGTATTGCGCGAAAATCTTGCCGCGTCCAGGGCAAAGATGAAAGAGCTTGGCTCCGTCAATTTAATGGCGCCTGAAGAATACGCCGAAACAAAGCAGCGTTACGACTTCCTCAGTAACCAAATGGCAGACCTTGAAAAAGCGCGAAAGGATTTGGAAGACCTCACGGCAGAGATACGTCAGGAATCCTCGCAGATATTCCTTGACACATACAACCGCATCAAGAAAAATTTTCACAATATGTTCCGCAGGCTCTTCGGCGGCGGACGCGCCGAGCTTCGGCTCTCTGATCCCAACCATGTGCTTGAGTCGGGCATTGAAATCCTTGCGCAGCCGCCGGGAAAAAAACTGGAACATTTAAGCCTGCTTTCAGGCGGCGAATGTTCAATGACCGCAGTTGCGCTTTTATTCGCTACCTATATGGTAAAGCCAAGCCCCTTCTGTCTGTTGGACGAAATTGACGCCGCACTTGACGAACAAAACGTAGGACGCTTTGTCCATTTGCTGCAGGAGTTCAGCGACACAAGCCAGTTTATTATTATCACCCACAACAAGAAAACCACCACAGGAGCCGGAACCCTCCTCGGCGTTACCATGCAGGAATCCGGCGTAACGAAATTGATAACTGTGCGCTTTAAAAACGGCGAGCTTGATATTGACGACAGGAGTCCGCCGCAGAATGAGCTTTGGGATGCGGACGGCAAGTTCGAAGATGAAGATGTTACGCCCGAAGAAGGCAGGGAGCTTCCTGTCGGCGTGAATGATCCTAAAAAAGTTAAACCCGAACAGTTAAGACCGATCAGAGCGAGAAGAGAACCGCAGGAAATTGCCAATCAATAATTACTTAAACAGCTAACTTGCCAGAGCAGTGAAGCGCATGCGTCTTACTGCGCTGTTATCAGGAGCTTTGAAATTTTTTACCGTTTTTTCTGCATTGTTTATACGCTGCGCCGGTGTCGGGTGTGTTTTCCCAAAACCTGAACCGGCTGTTTGTACGTTGTTTAAAGATCTGAGCATTTCTATTAAACCTGACGGGTTATATCCGGCATCTGCCATTAATGACATTGCGGTATTATCCGCTTCAAATTCCTGGGCTTGCGAATATCCGCTGTTAACCATAGTGTGAATAATTTCTCCGACAGATTCCTTTAAAACATCATTTAGCTGACTGGTAGTCATTCCCGATGCCGCTCCTGCAGCAGACGCTCCGGTAACCAAAAGAGCCTGAGTAATGCGGCTGTTTTTAATTGCTTTAATACCGTGCTTTAATTGAATGTGTGCAATTTCATGAGCAATTACGCCTGCAAGAGAGTCTTCTGTATTTGCCGCATTAATTAATCCGCGCGTTATAAGGATATGTCCGCCCGATGTTGCAAAAGCGTTAATCTCATTGCTGTCTAAGATTGCAACGTGATAACCGTTAAAAATATTAGGGCGAATTGAATTAATTGTTATTGATGCGCATATATGATTAAGGTATGTCGTAAGCGAAGGGTTCCCGTTCCAGAGTTTATAAGATGAAAGAATATTTGCCGCGACTGCTCTGCCTATAAAGTATTCCTGTTCAGGACTAATTTCTTCAGCGGCTGTATTTATCGCTCTTGCAGACTGACCGATCGCGCTGGCGGTGTTTTGGTCTACAATACCCGCAGCACCGGCAGCATCTGAAACAGCCGCAAACGTATTACAGGAAGAAACAATACATACAAAAGCAATTAAAAAACAAAAAGGAACGGTTATTTTTGCCTTCACATTATTCCCCTGTCTTTAAACGGCCTTCTTCCATGAATTGTTTTAATTCAGCTTCGCTGATGGTTATTGCCTCAACTTTGTCTACATCTGCAAAGTTCAGATTTTTTTGCTGATCTTTGTAGGATTTCTCAACTTCCTGGTTAAATCCTTTCCCGGCAAGGGCAACTTCTTTTGCTGTTGCCGTACTTGATGTTCCGGCTACTATTTGCCTTGTTGAAAAATTTGATAATGATGTCCAGCCGGTAAGATTGGAATTCTTTACGCTCTGAACTTCAACGTTATTTCCATTTACCTGAATAACTTTGACCTGGTCGCCTAAAACTAAAGTCCCCTTAGTGCTGGAAAATAACCCGGCGCTGGACTTTAATTCGACACTCTTTACTGACACGTACAAAGCGCTGTCTTTTTGAATCTGCGCCGCAGCAATACCGGCAGCAAACAATGCTAAAATTAAAATTAATAAAAGTCTTTTCATCTTGTACCTCAATAATTAAACTATATCACTTTTCTGTTAAATTATCCACGCCGTTATCCCAGGTTTTATCATCAGGCGGCGATGACTGGAATTTAATACATCTGTTCAGATATTTCCTTGCCGCCATATCTTTTTCGTTTTTGCCGCAAATTCCCTGGAAAATGTCTTCGGCAGCCTTAAATTCCTTGTTTTCATACAATTTAAAGGCTTCTTCCCAGTTTTTTACCATATTTAATAGCTCAGGCGGCGCTTCTGAGGCAATATCTAAAAGCTCATAAAGCCGCAGAGGCGTATTTATACCGACAACCCTAACGCGGCTTAAGGGGCGTATGACAAACTCATCGCCAATATGTGAGCGGGTATACTCGCTTATTAAAATACCGCCCGTGTCATATTGCTTGTTAACGCCTTCAAGGCGCGCCGCAAGATTGACCGCATTCCCCATGATTGTATAGTCCATCTTGTTGGGAGTACCCATGTTACCTACGACCATGTCTCCCGTGTTAATGCCAAGGCGCGTAAAAATCGGGTTTGGATCATCAACGCTGCTTATTACGCCTTTCTTTGTCATAGCCTGCATTACTTCAGGAGTGATAAGCCCCAATGCCAAGGCTTCCCGGTTAATTTCAGCTTCTGCTTTTTTCATCTGTATTGTCGCGCGGCAGGCAAGAGAGGCATGGTTATTAAAATGTATCGGAGCCCCGAAGAATGCGATAATCGCGTCGCCTTCGTATTTGTCAATTGTTCCCTGATTATCAAGAACGATATTGCTCATTTTTGTCAGATAGAAATTGAGAAGCTCAACAAGTTTTGCAGGGTCTCCCAGGGCTTCCGAGAATGTCGAGAATGCGCGGATGTCGGTAAAGATTGCAGTCATCTCTCTTTTTTCGCCGCCGAGCTTTAACTGGGAAGGATCATGAATAAGCTGATCTACAACTTTTGGAGACAGGTACTGCGAGAAAGCTGATTTAATAAAACGTTTCTGGCTGCCCTCTGTAGCATAATTGTAAAGCATTACGGTAACGAATGCGGCAAGCGCTCCTACAATGAGCGTAATCATTGGCACCCAGAGATTGGCAAATTGGTAAGCAAGGAATGAACCGATTATTGTAAACAGGATAAAAGCCGCCAGACAGCTGACAGATATTGATATGCGGTTTGAAAAAATCGCCAAACATACAATCGCCGCGATAACAAAGAAAAGTACAAGAAGAGTTGTTCCTTGTTTGCTTTCTCTGAGAAAATCATTTTGCAGCATATTATCAAGCATTGTTATATGGCATCCCATACCGGGATAAAAAGCGGCAATAGGCGTATTAAAAATATCATAAAGTCCTTCCGCATAAAAGCCAAAGAAAACATAAGCGCCCGAAAATATTTCCGGAGGCAGCATCGGCTCTTCTCCGTTTCTTACAGCTTCCGCGCTTTGTAAAATATACATAGCTCCTATCGGATTATATTTATCCAGTATGCCGCGGTAACGAAGCAGGGCGTTGCCGTTTTTATCAACAGGTACGGAAATCCCTTCCCATTCAATTGTTCTGTTTCTTGAATTATATTTCATATCGAGGCTTTTTCCGGAAACAACAAGCGAAGCTGTAGAAAGTCCCGGTATCGCCTTATTATCAAATAATGTAAAAGGTCTTAACCTGCGGATTATGCCATCTGAGTCAGCTAATCCTGTAACGCTTCCCAAAGCGCCTGCAGCGTCTCTTAGATCAGAAATCGGAAAGATTGCTTTTTCGCTTCCGCCAACGCTGAATTTTTTTATTATCGAATCGAAATTATCAAGCCGCAGCAGAGGCGCTTTAACATCAGCAGGCCAGTGTTCTACTCTTCCTGTTTGAGAGCTGAACATAACAGTTTGCACAACATTACCGTAATCAGCGGACGCTTTGGTAAAAATTTTATCATCTACTCTGTCATTCAAATGCTGAACAGCGTCAATCGCTACCCTTACTCTTGATCTTCTGGGCGTTCCGTCGGCATTTACTTCCGGTCTTGGCTGTCCTGCCTGTCTTTCAGCGCGGGGCTGCAATGAATTTTCAGTTTCAATTTCTTCAAGTGTTTTTACGGCGGTCTCAATTATTTCATCCTGCCTGGCATTTCTATAAACAGAAGGTTCAGAAAAAATAACGTCGAATGCAAGCGATTTCGCTCCGCCCAAATTCATATAACTAACGATGTCGGCATATGCTTCCCTCGGCCAGGGCCAGCCCCAGCCTCTTTCTTCCTGAGCCCAGGCGATACTGGGATTGTCCAGCAGTATTAACATTATATCATCCGAGGTACGGCTGTAATTGGAATCAGCCCAAAAGCGGACTCTCATGTCATAAGACTTATATTCCAGAAAATGAAAAACTCCCAGCAAATGGAAACCGGCGACAACCGTAAATACCAAACCGATTATTATCAGTGCCGTGAATCTTTTACTTAATTTCTTCTTTGCCATGTTACTACCCTTTTTATCCGAAATGTACCATAATGTTAATAGGAGTTTATCATGGAAATAAAGCATAATAAATCACCCCTTACATGGGTTTGGGTTACAGCCACTATAATATTCTGCTTATTATTTACTTTCGCGTTGATTCCCGGAGCTTCGGCACAGGGAAACGCTCAATCACCGAATTTATCCTCGCAGGCTCAGGTACGCAATTATTCAAATATAATGCAGAATGTTTTCGACTTTATTCTTCGCAGTTATGTGGATGAAGTAGACCCGCAGGTAGTTTTTGAAGGCGCAATGAACGGAATGTTTAACGCACTGGACGATCCTTATTCAACATTTTTAACAGAATCCGATATGAAAGACATGGGCGATACCACTCAAGGAAGATTCGGCGGAGTCGGGCTTAATATTACCCAATCGGTCGGACCGCGCCCTGACGGGAAACCCCGGTATGTTGAAGTTGCCTCCCCAATTGAAGATACGCCCGGCTGGCGCGCAGGCATTAACCCCGGCGATTTCATCAAGGAGATAAACGGCATTTTAACTGACACTCTCACAATGGAAGAAGTTCTTGGAATGCTGCGCGGAACGCCGGGAGAGAGCGTAAAACTTGTTATAAAGCGCGGTGAAAAAATGGAGTTCCCGATAACAATAACCAGAGCGCTTATAGAAGTACCTACTGTTAAACACGCCATGATTGGAGATACAGGATACTTAAAACTGCTGACATTTACTCCGTATTCGGCGGATAGAGCAAGAGATGCTATTGCCGAGTTTAAGGAAAATAATTATAAAAGTTTAATTTTAGATTTAAGGAACAACTACGGCGGTCTTTTAGAGTCGGCTGTTCAAATCTCCAATCTGTTTCTTGACGGAGGTCTTGTTGTTCGTATCAGGTCGAGGGTAAGAACCGAGAACCGTGATTTTAACGCTAATTTTTCAACCCTTGTTCCTGCGGATATACCGGTTATTGTTTTAATAAATAAGGGTTCAGCATCAGCTTCTGAAATTGTCGCAGGCGCGTTAAAAGACAGAGGCAGAGCCTATCTTGTCGGCGAAAACACTTTCGGCAAAGGCTCGGTTCAGCAGGTTATTCCCTACGGCGGAGTCGGCTTTAAAATTACAACAGCTCGTTATTTTACTCCAAGTGATGTAAATATCGATAAAGTGGGTATTCCTCCCGATCGTGCTGTAAGCTTCCCCGAAGTAACGGAGGATGATGCGGTACATTTGAATGAGCTTATTAACGCGAATAAAATACCTCAATTTGCAGAGAAGAATCCCAAGGCAACTGCCGCGCAGATAGATACTTTTGCAAAGACGCTTTCAACAGAATATAAACTTGATCTGCCTCTGCTCAGGCGTTTAGTCAGGAATGAATTGAACAGAACATCTTTCGCTCCCGTGTACGATCTTGAATACGATATTCAGCTTCTGGAAGCTGTGAACATTTTTAAGAGCGGCACTTATAAAAACCTCATGCAGAATGCCAAGACTTTAAAAGTCTTAAGAGAAGAGCAAGAGGCTGAGGATAGCATGGCTCAGGCTTCGTGAAGCAGTTTATTTTAAATAAAGAGCCGGGCAAAGATAACCTTGTCCGGCTTGCAGGCGATGATTACCATTATCTTGTCCGTGTCCGCCGCCTTGCTGCCGGCGAATTTTTCCCAGCCCTCTTGCCAAACGGCGAAGAAACACAAATTCAAATACTTTCAATTGACGGCGATACTTTAACCGGAAAATGTAGTGTTAGTGATCATTCCTCCGTGCTGAGAACCGGCAGTTTTATGTGTGATAACTCTGCCTGCAAAATCATTCTTTTCCAGGCTCTTCCAAAAGCCGATAAAATGGATTTAATCGTGCGCCAGGCAGCCGAAGGCGGAATAGCAGAAATAGTTCCCTTTGTGTCAGAATTTTCAATAGCAAAGGCAAATGCAGGCGGTCAAAAATATTCGCGCTGGCAAAGAATTATTAAAGAGGCAAGGCAGCAAAGCGGCTCAAAAATTGCGACGGCGCTTCACGAGCCGCTGACAATGAAGGAGCTTTTTAATTACTGGGAAAAGATCAAAGGAGAAAATACCCCGCCGGACTGCGGACATACAGGAGCGATAGGTCTGATATTTCATCACCCATCGCCTGAATCAACCGGCGGCAAGGTACTTGCACATAAAAGCCTTCACGGTTATCTTAATAGTAATCCCGGTCTGGCGGTATTTGCTGTCGGACCGGAAGGCGGATTTTCAGATACGGAAGTATCGCTGTTTACGGAAAACGGGTTTACTCTTTTTACAATAGGAGATACGGTTTTACGGACAGAAACTGCCGCCCTTTATTGCGCGGCGGCAATACGTGTTTTATTACTGGAGAAAAATTCGTGGGAACTAAAAAAAGTTTAACCGCAGAAATAGAATCGAAAGAAAACTCAGGCAATGACCCGGATGACAACTTGGATAACAGCTCAGGCAAAAATCCCGGTGTTATAAAGCAGCGCGTAGAGCTTCTCAAAGTACCTATAGATATAGTCGCGCCTGAGTCCCTCAGTACTGTAATATACGATCTTTTAAAAGAGAAAAAAGAACAAAACATAGTCCTTCTTTCTTTATGGGATCTTTTACGCGCAAGAAGAAGCAGCGAATATCGTTCTTATGTAACAAGAGCTTCTTTAATTATCCCCATTTCTAAAAGTATTATAGGCGGCATCAAGTTTCTTACAGGGAAAAAGGCATACAGATATATGCCCTTCGATTTTATAGTCAGCCTGCTTACAACATTGGAAAACAGGGAATTTACCTGTTATATTCTGGGTGCCAGAAGAAAAGTAATTTTAAAGACTGAACAAAATATACGCCAGACCTTTCCAAGGCTGCGCCTTGTGGGACGATTCCCCGGTTACTTTAAAAAGCACGAAGAAGGCACAATTATAAAAGCGATAAAAAAAGCATCACCATCTTTGCTGCTTGCCGGCAGGGGTGTCCGGGGCGGTGAAAAATGGATTGCAAGAAACAATGCAGTGCTTGGAACCGGTTTGAGACTTTGGTGCAGCGACATTTTTGATGTTTTTGCCGAAAGGAAAAAACACCCTTCGCGCGCGGCTTTTAATTCAGGGCTCGAATGGGTAGGCTATTGTTTCCATAATCCGTTTAAAATGTTTAGAATTTTCCCGTATACCGGCTATAAGTTCCTGTTGTTGTTTTATAAACTTTTTGTTAAATAAATTATTATTGGTACATTATTATATACGGACGCGGCTTGAGTCCGTATACTTCCCTTGGCATCATTAAAGGATCGTCAACGCCTGCGCCCGGTATTCCAAAATCGTAAAATAACTTAAACGCTTTAATCGGCATATTGGAGGCATTTGCATTATAGGCATAAGTGTTTCGTTTTAAAACCGGAGGTCCAAAACCGTCAGCGCAGTGAATTAACCTGACCCTTTTAAAATCGGATCTTATCTCCGCGCGGTTCCTTATCATTGCATGATTGAATTGGTGAATCACAAACATCCGCTCGCCGTGGTAATTATGTTCAATGAGATAGTCTTCGATAATTTGCTGCGCAATGTTTACTTCTTCCCCGGTGAGATGACCAATTTCTACCATGGGTTTAGTTGTGCGCCATTCAGGATCGAGAGCAAGATGCACATTGGGGTAGCGCAGAAAGGGAAGCATTCTTCTTAACGAATCCATCGGGTCGTAGCGTCCAATCTGATGATCGATAAAAATTAAAACATTGTTTTTCATTCCGTACTCGATATATTCCATCAGGACATTATGATCGATTATTCCGATATTTCCGCGCGGCCAGACAGTTCCGTATATTAAGTAAAAAGCTTTTTGTATTTTTCTTCCGCCGCTTACTTTTTCATATTCTGCCGCGAGGGCTGAGAGCATTACATCAAGCTCTTCAATCGAATGACGTCCCAGTATTCCCATATTCCGCGACCCGGGATGACCGTAATACGCGAGAATATCGTAATTCAATAAAAGGGAAACCTGATAATCTGCAAGTTTTTTTAAGTAATCATATTCTTCTTTTGAGTTTACCCAGTAAGGTTTGGAGTTTTCAATTCTTTTTACATTGTTAATTACGTCTGTAAAAAGCATTTGCGGAAAAAGCGGCGCGTTCATGCTTGGAACAGGATCATCGGCAGCTCCGTCTCCTGAAGAAGCGCCTGCCGTATAAAGACAAAGGAAAAAAATTATTAAAATAAAAAAGCTCTTTTTAAAGAACATGTTCTTTGATTATCGGCAGAAAGCCTCATTTTCTGCATATCATAGGTTATAACCAAAGGTGTATTTTATGCAGTTTAGAGCAGAGGAACCATGTTCCAAACAGCAGTAAAATTGTGCCAAGTACGGAACCAAGCCAATTATCGGTATTTAGCAGGAAATTTCTGCCTGCAAGAGCAGCTATTATCCCGATTGCGATAAAGTTATATTCCTTTGAGCTTCTGTTTTTTGCCGCAATTAAAAAACTAATTATTGTAGTTAAGAAAGCAACCAGTTCAATCATTCTGAACATGGAATTAAAACCGTTGACTGTATTAAAACTGGTATCGTTGTTTAAAACATCAATGGGAACGCCCATTGCAATAATCAGCGCGGCAACAATGATAATAAAAATTACGTTGCGTATTTTCTGCACTTCAAGCCCTGCGGCGCAGATGCTGGCTGCAAAGAGCGCAAAAATGCAGAAAAATCTTGAAAAAATTAAAATTTTAAACGCTGTCAGAATATAAAATGACGGAAAACTATAAATTACCTGCAATGGTATTATCAGCCGGAGCGCTTCAAAGGCGAAGGATATCGTAAAAATCGCGATATATAATATTTCCGGGGCAGATGTTCTCTCAAAATAGGAGTGAATGAATATTATCCCGACCAGCGAATAGATGACAGACAGCGCAATGGAAACATGAACGGAAATATAATCATTATTAAAAATTTTACCGGAAATTGATTGGAATATTTTGGAAGGACGCGGAGTATTTTCATTTATTTCCGGAAATTGAGAGATTGACAAAAAGGAAGCAGCCAGAACAAGAAGGGTACAAACAGCGCAAAAGACTATTCCCGCCTTAAAAAAGGCGTTTCTTTCTAAAAGCGTCATATATCAAACTCTACATTAACATACTATTTTTCTCAAGACGGAAAATCTAATACCGATATTAGAACTAAGGGGAACTCTATGTTATTGAAAAAAACAATAATTGGAACTTTGATTATACTCTTAACATGCGTTTCCGCTCTGTGGGCGGGAGATTCTGCAGTTTTTGTCGATCTTGGCTTTTCTGCAGACGGCAGAACATATATGTTTGGGCAATATGGGGTGCTTTCTCCTTCTCTTAGACCCTGGGCTGAATTATACGTCGTAGATGTAGCAGGTAATTCCTTTGTTTCAAACGGCAGGGCAAATATTACCCAGGATACCCCGATAAAAGCAGGACAGGACGGCTCTGTTGTTTTTCATCGTCTAGTTTCCGACAATCCAAATCTTTCAGCCCGTAACGGCATACGTTTCAACAATCAGGGGCTTCCTCTTTATATATCAAGAGACGAGCTTCCTCCTGCCCGCGGAGAAAAAATCGATTTCCGCGATTTTATTTCCGGCAAATCCTTCAGAGCGCAGCTAATTCCCACAATTTCGGGCAGCGGAAATAATGTAAGATCTCAATTTTATATCAATATGGAAGTAACCTCGCAGAACGGTCAGTCAAGAACCTACACAGTTGGTACGCCTCACTTTGTTCGTCAGGGTATCAGCCAATATAACATTAAAAGAGTGCTTATTGATTCGGGCGGCAATTCGGTAATTTTTGTAATTGAAATGAAACGCGCCGTAGAAAACGGCTTTGATGTCCGGTATATGGTCGAAGCTGTCCAGCTTTAAACCAGCGTTCTAAAGACCTGAGTAACAAAAGCTCCGTCTTCATACAAAAAGCGCACATAAAGCAAATTCCCTAATTTATTACGTTCCCAAAGCCCGTCTTTCTGCTGTTCAATAGCCATATCCAGCCATTCTTCCTGACCAAGGTGAGCCTCGCAGCGGCGCTGGGCAAACAGGTACTGCCCTGCCAGCAGAGATGCGTTATTTACGATTTTCCCCAAAAGCTGCTCCTTATCCGGTTCGATACTGCGGGCATGGACAGGATTGAGTTCATAACAATGAATTTCTTCTTCTTTTCCGGCAGAAAGAGGCGATTGAAGGTATAAATTCATTAAAAATCTCCAAAATACCAAGTACCTACGCTACTAATAGGGTAAATTTAGCATTGAAATACGCTATATATAGCGTAGGTCTCAGTTTTCATATTATCATATAAACTTTTAAAATAACAGACCAAGACCAATTGACAGTATGCGAATAGTCCCCTACTATTATAAGTATGGCAGATACCGAGTTTCTAAATGATGCTAATTTCGAGCTATATCGTGATCTTATCTATGCTGAAAGCGGTATAACATTCACACCCACCAATCGTTCAATATTGGAAAGCAGGCTAAAGGAACGCCTTCGCGAAAAAGGTAATACAACAGATGTTAGAGCCTATATTGACGTCATTAAATCAGACAAAGAGGAAATGAAGGGTTTTCTCGATTCCATCACGACCAACCTGACCAGGTTTTTCCGTAATCAGGCGCATTTTGATGCATTGGAAAAACATGTCATTCCTGAGTTGATTAATAACATTAAAAAGATTCCGGGAACGATTAGAATCTGGAGCGCAGGCTGTTCCACAGGCGAGGAACCTTATACCATCGCCATGCTGTTGAGCGAGATTCTTCCAAAGTCATGGAACTTTGAAATACTTGCCAGCGATATTTCACTTAAGTGCTTAATGACTGCCAAGGAAGGTTTTTATGCTGAAAGCCGAATAGTCGGAATTCCTGATAATTACCTTGCCAAGTACTTTGATAAGGTAGACGGCGGATATAAAATACATGCGGATATTCACTCAAAGATTAAATTTGACTATCACAATCTTAAAAACGATTCAGGACAGAGAAATTTTGATATCGTTTTTTGCAGAAATGTTATAATCTACTTTGATGAAATTGCTCAGACTGCGGTTATAAATCGATTTTGGGATGCGATGGCGTCCAGGTCGTTTTTATTTATTGGTCATTCAGAGTCCCTTTTTGGAATGAATACAAAGTTTGAATTCTTAAAAACTGAATGGGCGACTTTGTATTGTAAAAATACTTAGGAGAATTACGTGGCAGATGAAATAGCAGTACTAATTGTTGATGACTCAGCGCTCATGCGCAATCTTATCGGTCATATGGTAGAGGATACGCCTGGCATGGTTGTTGCAGAAAAAGCCATGAACGGTTATTTTGCTTTGCAGAAAATACCTCGTTGTAATCCGGACGTTATTGTTTTGGATCTTGAGATGCCGGAAATGAACGGCATTGAATTTTTAAAAGAAAGACAAAAACGAGGGATCGATATCCCTGTTGTTATTCTTTCATCAATTGCATCTAAAGGCGCAGAGATTACCATGGAAGCGCTTTCATTGGGCGCGAGCGACTTTGTTCAGAAACCTTCAGGTTCAATTTCGGAAGATATACATGTTGTAAAAGATACTGTTATGACAAAGCTGCTTGGTTACGGCGGCGCATACCGTAAATCACACGGTAAAAAACTTCTTTCACCTTCCGAGTATCAACCCAAGACACCGCAGGATAAAAAGTCCGACATTGCAATACATTTTAAACTGGCAGCGGCAGATCCTGTTGCTCCGGCAGCGCCGCCTACACCGGCTCGAAAACCTGCCAACACAGAAATTATTGCTATCGGCATCAGTACCGGCGGTCCTGACGCTCTTCGTGTAGTGTTTGCGAATTTAGATAAAGATTTAAAAGTTCCAATCGTAGTTGTTCAGCATATGCCGGCAGGTTTTACTCTTGAATTTGCCAAGAGCTTAGATCGTATTTGTCCTCTCGCTGTTAAAGAAGCGGAAGACGGTGATGTTATTATGCCAGGCAGAATTCTTATTGCGCAGGGAAACAAGCATTTGGAAGTAGAGAAAAAAGCAAGCGGTGCAGTTGCCCGCCTTTCCGATACGCCTCTGGTTTCAGGTCACAGACCGTCTGCGGACGTACTTTTTGCTTCAGTTGCAATGTCGTATTCCAACAAGG
>Ga0209755_10005198_pt1 | contig 14936 bp, 12 predicted proteins | sample TergutCo191P1_FD_187301 | JGI IMG/M metagenome (GOLD analysis project Ga0209755, IMG submission 187301) | Cornitermes sp. P1 segment gut microbial communities from Petit-Saut dam, French Guiana - Co191P1 (SPAdes) (version 2) | ecosystem: Host-associated > Arthropoda: Insects > Digestive system... | reverse complement strand
TCCCAGTTGCTAAATCTGGATTTTATCTCCAGTGAAGCTGCATAATGAATTGTTTCTGTAACCTTATTAATACCTTTAACAGGTATCTGTGCCTTAAATTTTCTCAAATTAAGTTGCTGAACTAAACTCTCTGTTACAAAATGACCTTGTGATGCTCAATCCAACAATGCTCTGCACTTCACTAATTATCCACATTTATTCCTAACATAAACTATCGCTGTAGCAAGCAGTATCTGTGAAGATGGCCTTCCCTTAAATGTATGACAGACTGTTACACCTGACTGGCTGCTGTTATTTTGTTCATTTCTAGTCGACCGTGGCTGACGTTCATTGTTGCAATCGTTACGATTGTTTCTCTGAACTGGCTCAAACTCACACGGCAACAGAGAATTATGCTTCCTACTGTAAAATTTTACACCTACATTCTACCTTACGTTGTGATATCCTATGGCTGTTACTGAAGCAATTAAAACAAACTGATTCTGCTTAATTAAATTCAACCTTTGCTGTGAGCTTATTTTCCTAAACTGCTTACATATGTACAACGGATGTTTGCTTCTACACGAAACACATGAGTTGTGTGTGACTACGTATGCATGCTTGATTGGTTTGCTAACGCCACTGCTGCTATTATTCCTAGGGTGCTGACTTGCGTTAATTAGTTCAATAGCCTGACATTTACCTTCCAGGAATTTAATTACTGCTTCAAGCTCGGTAATTCCTTGGGAAACTGCCTTCATTTCCCATTGTTTTCTGGTTACTTCTTCCACATGCTCTATCAATATCTGATACAACAACACTTCATGCAAGGGTATGCTCAAGTCTAATGCCTTAATAACATTCAAATTACTTTGAAACTGATTGATCAATGCTCTTAAATCCGTCGTTGATTTCTTGTTGATCACTGGTAGTGACAATAATGACTTTACATGAGCTGCAGCTCATTGTTATACATATCACATATCACATAGCAAATTCCAGGCTACGTGAAAGTTCTGTGTAACTAGGAGATTCTGTATTAGCTGTTGCGCTTCATTAGTTACAGAAGACAACAAATAGTGAAATTTTTCACATCGTCCAGTGCTTGGTTATTAATTATCATGCTGTTGAAGTGTTATGAAAATGTTTAAACTCTGTTATCTGACCTCCTAATTTTGGAATTTCAATAATGGGTAATTTAATCTTAGGCGCTAAACAATTGCCATAGTCATGTGTTGCTCTACGATTCTGTGATTCTGCTGAACTAACGTCTCTTGCTCGTCTGTCTCCTGAAATCATTCTATCAATCCTAGCTTTCAGATCACATTAGGTTTCTGTGAAAGTTTCCCTATCTAGCTCATGCTGTTGCGTTTCATCATCAGCATCATCATTATATTCCAGCTGATCCTGTACAACACTGTATTCTTTCCACACCTTTTCTAACAGCTGTAGCCTAACATTTACATCATGCAGGTCTACAGTATCTGGCAAAATGTCGATGTATTTTTTAATGTGCGTCATTTTTGTCTTGACTGCTGCTCGTTTTCTGACTAATGCTTTGCTTGTTTGGGAATCCATGGTGCTAAGGATTGGTAAGGAAAGAGCCAACTTACCGATTTATGTGCTGCTATGATCCAAGGTTCCCTCTACGTACGTTGGCAACTGTGCTGCTCAGAAGCCGTCTACCGCTCTGCTTATGTTGTCGCCTGTTGCTACGACGTGTTGCGCTCCTCTCGCTTGAAGTTATTTTGCTTGCGATTCATAATAGAATCGATGATAACCCACAATCCGGCACGGTAAGGACCAATGTGTAGAGTTGCTGAAGTGAACTGTATTTGGTTCAAATCTTTGGACTGTGGGTACACTTGGGTACTATTAAACACATCACGTTTCTTCCAGCTACATCGGCGCTCACTTCTCTGGTCACACTGCTGCTGAACTGAGCTGATACATAAATCTACAGTTACATTCAAACACGCATACATTGCTCGAACGATAAACACTAGAAGCCGACTAATGAAAACAAAAAGAAAGAGGAGAATAGCTTCCCCTACCTAGTCTGCTTATATGACAAAATGAAAGCTTAAACAAAACAACTGAAGTATAACAGCATCTCAGTCTCTCCTTTACAATGGTTCAATGCAGTATGCACAATATAACAATTTTCTTCCACGTAGAGGTACGTGACACCCAGCAGCAATCAAAGTCGGCGAGTAATTTTAAATGAGCGAGAGCGAGTTTCCGTAGAGCAGGTGTATATATAGAGGTGGACTGATGTGTTATATATTCTTAAAATTTTAACAAACCTTGTAACGTCACTATAGACTCTAACATATGGTTAAGGTGTAACGAACTGACGAAAGGTTGAGTTCGGTCATTTTCCAGAGTACAGTGAACTGCCTTCGTTGCGCTGAGTTCGCAAAAGTGCAGCTAGCGGCAAAGTTCCGCGTAGTTTTTATAAAACTAATCTTGACATCTGTAGTCGATGAAACTCAAATTTGATATTCACTACACTTTAATATTAAATAATACAGAAAAAGAAAATTATTTTGTTTAAAAATTACATAGGAACACGTGGAATGAAAGTGACCCATTAAACATTGTCGAAGGAATTAAAATGCAAAGATACGAAGTACGGTATCTAGTAGTTCAGAAGGTATGACGATACATTTTAGTTTATTGTGCCAAAAGCGTCACGTTTTATTGCAAAACAAAGATTTATCAGCATTTATTGAATAATAATAATGGGTACAATATAATGTTGGTATGTAACACAACTTCCACTTTTCATTTCGGTTTTAAGAATCTAAAAAGGGGAATACCGAATGAATTGTTTACTTTAAATATTTTCCTTGAATTTTTTTAATTACTCTGTGTTTCTAAATATAACCATACCTGCCAAGTATTTGTCATTAAATGTCAATTCAGTTAATAAACAAACAGTAATATTTTATGAAGTTTACAATTACTGGCCTTAATTTTTTCAGATAAATGTTTGTTTTTAACCCAGTCAATTTCATACCATTTGCAGTATATTCCTCTTGAATTATACAAACATCTTTGTTATATTTTAAACTTATTTTTTTTATTTCTATTATTGTAATATTTGTGTTTTGTATTATACAATGTGCCAAGCAAATAATATTATAAAATTAATAATTTCGTTCTTTCTATCGGTCACGTAAATATTTTCCGCTACTTACTTCCTCAGTGTACATTTATTTTATCAAACAGATAAACATTGGGTTTCATTTCTGCGGAAAAAAATATAGGGGCCACCCTGTTAAGGGGCAGTGGGTGTTCGCGGTGTTGAGCGCGAGTAAAACGTTTCTCGTTCCCATTCCGGACAGAACCGCTGACACTCAGATGGCCTTTATAGATGCTTGGATCGAACCCGGCACTACAGCCATCAGTGACTGTTGGGTAGCGTACTGGGATCTCTACTGGGAAGGTTACACGCACCGCACCGTTAGCCACACCATTGGCTTCGTTGACCAGCGTATAGGCGCCCACACAATCACCATAGAGAGCGCGCGGTGTCATGTGAAGGCTTTTCTGAGCCCTTAAAACAGAAAGATGGACCACATACATCACCTGGTTCATTACATGTTCGCGGCTAGGTGCAGTGCAGTGAAAGTGGATCAATTCACAAAGTTCCTTCGCCTCATCGCCTCAATCGATTGGAGCGAATGTCTAAACCCTTCACAATCGTAGTTCGTCTGCCACCCACCTTGTCACCAACCACAGGTAAAAGCGCATGCGCACAGCAACAACTCATGCCGGGTCGTGTTTTGGGAGACTTGCGTACCATGCCGGAACGACCGCAGCGCCACACTCGGCAGACTACGACATCGTTGCACTCTTTCCCAAGTAGTTACAGCACATATTTGCATGTAATCCATGCTAACCTCCGTGCCAAGTACCGCCAAGTACGAGTATAGACCTACTTGTCCTTTTGTATTGATTTTATCAGGTTTATAATCATATGGGTTTCCAGAGTATCAAGATAATGTTGCACAGTGATATTCTTTAATCCACGTAACGATGGATGATATGAAGGATAAAAGTATTCATTTTACAGCCCAAAAACTCACAGAGGAAATACAAAACATGCCAGTTTACAAGAAATTTTATTCACAAATACAAGTGAGTCTTAGGGTTATTATTACTATTATTTCTAAGATTATATGTTGTTGAGTGTTAACACGATGGTTGAACAATGCAAATAACGTGGAAGAAAGTTTTTGTGGCCGCATTAGAGACAGTATTCTGCCATTTTCTTGGAGTGACTGAGAAAACCACGTTAAACTTCAGTCGGAATAACCATTGCCAGGTCTCAGTTTGAATTAGGGGTCTTCTATACATAAGCCACAAATTCTAACTATTCAACAACAGACCTTTCTCTCTCAGAATCATGGGAAATCACAATTTCATAAAAATCAATTGGCAATTTAAAAATTTCAAGGTCAGTAGACTGTGTGACAACGTTACTTTATTGTTATTGCTATTTTTAATGTTTAGATTGATAGTGCAGTGTACACCAATATGTTTAATTTCTTTCATAGAAAATTGTGTCTTCAACTTGTGTGAATAAATCTGAGTTCAAAGAAACTCTCTTTCAAGCAATGAAACAAGCTGGAATGGAAACGGAACTAAGGAACACAGTTTTTCATTGGGTACGATCTCACAGTAATCATGACAGTATTAATGGTTACTCAGTCAAGGAGCCACTTGCCTATTTACGGAAAGCACAGGTTTGTGGTAGTATTTACAATTCATAGTTTTTATCTTTGATTTGGAAGAACAAGAATAAGAATTAAAAACTTTGTCTTATTGGAAGAGTTTGAGATTTTTAGAGTGGTGTTTCTGAAGATTTGGATGTTGTGAGACATGATGCTGTGTTGCTGGGTTGACAGCTCCAGACTGTTTAAAGGAAAATAGCATCATCATCTTCAAGAATTAACAGGCCCAGCATGTTGAAGGCATTATGTTCTTCCAAAACACTGAAAGTCACTAATGCAGCTACATAACGTCATATTACATAAAATCCAAATCCTAAAATACGTTACTGTTTTGAGAATTTATGTCACTTAACTTTCATGTTTTGGTTCTTGCTGCTCTCAAATTTGTATGTTAGCAGTGCCAAGTGGCAACCCACTTTTGATGAGTTTAGAATTGGTGCTGTGTTGGATGTGTGGGTGTGTGTTTATTTGTGTGTAGTGTGCAGACTCTGTGTCTGTGTCCAGAATTATTGCTACACTACACGTACAATGCTTGCAACATGCACATCAAAGGAAGAAGTGGCCATGTGAATTTGAAATTGCAGGCTGCTCCATAGTTTAAATTCACTGAGATTTGTGCACTTATTTTAAATTTGGATTACCAGTGACTTTCTTGTCCGTCTCCCACATATTTATTCCATCTAAATATTGAAATATGTATGTATGCATGTTTGTTGGTATTTACATATGACATGCACTAACATTTGCTGGTTTTTATCTCGATGTTTACAGATGCAGTGGGAGAAAAGAATTCATAAATCCCTTAACTCTATGTGCAACGAAATTGGAGTGCCTTTAGCCCGCTTCCGTTTGGCTTCAGACAGAGATGAATTGGAGGAAAAGTGGACTGAACTCAGTACATATGACATTGGTGAGCCACAGGCAGAGATCAACAAATGTGTCCTTTATTTCACCAGTCATATAAAACTTCTACTTGCCAGACTTTTCTCCACAAGCTGGCATTAACAAAGGTCCTCATACTTAAAATCAGTAATAAAGCCTTTGATTTACTAGTACTTAGTGACATTAAATATCTGAAGATTCAGAGGCCTAAAATGTAGCATGTTAATAGAAAATTATTTTAACAAAAATTATGGTAAATTTTCTTTTAAATATACATTATTTTTTCCAGACCTGAGTCAGTATCGTCCAGTGTACGCTCCAAAGGATTTTCTAGAAGTTCTGCTCTGCATTCATAGTCCAAATAATCGTAGCACAGAGTGAGTACATTTGAGCTACAATCATTTATATTGATGCTGGATTTTGGTAGCACAGTACCCTGGCACATAAATCTTTAGAGAGACCCTTATAATTATTACAAACACACATGTATATGGGATACAAAATATAACAATAATAGTACAAACAAATGCACCCCAATGTACTGAAATTGGTGGGCATCATTATTGTATGTATTTGAACAAAGCATGGATCATTCATCATATAAAGTGATATTAAATGACTGTTGATTGAAACAGAAGATGAATTCAGATATATGAATTTTATTACAGACACAAGAAAAAAATTCAGCTTGTGTAGCAACTGCGACACTACATCCTAGTTAAACTGTTAATTTTTTTAAATTAGTTAATCACTGCAGCATTCTGCCATAGTGTTGTTTTAGTTCTCTTTCAAAATAATAAAAAAGTTAAAGTTGTCCCCGTGATTTATTCAGTACCATGACATCAAGACAAATGGGGCAGTGAAAGTGTAAATTTAGACAGCAATGCCTTTGCCTTTAGAGACAGGTGATGGTCACTTCATGCCTGAGCTGGTTCACCCCTGAGGAGTAAGCTGCTTCTAACCATTAGGCAAAAAGCTAGACGTACTCCATAGTCTGTCAGGAAATGGTGGAGAAGAAAAATATACCTGAAATTCTAGGAATTGAACCTTGGTCATCCAGCATATAACATACTCACTATATTATACTACAATAATTTTCAGGAAATTCAATCAATTGTTATTATTCAATTAATCAATTATTATGGGTTTGTGTATACATTGTAGGTGAGTTGGTGGAACAGAGTTTAAAGGAATTGTCAAAATTGGCCAATATGAACTACTTTATTTCTGGATTCATTACACACACATCAGTACCTACCAGTCACCGATGACAAAAGTTATGGACCTTAAGAAACGACTGATTTTTATATTAAATAATTCTCTTTCAAATGCACGAATTTAAACCATTTCTCAGATTTGTTGGTTCATTTCTTGAGCCTCAAGATATTGTCTGTTAGACCTTTCTGGTCTCCACCCACCAACACAAGACAAAAGAATTTTTGAGGTTAGGGTACCACAGGGCACATTGCACACCAAACATAGGTTCAGCCTGAGACCTACTGACAGCAGTATAAACCTACAGTTACATGGGAGCTTTTATCCAAGGAGTGGGGTGGGGGTCTTGTATTTCTTACATTTCCATAGTTTTATCTTTCCTTGAATTGAAGGTTCCATTATATCAGCAGAAACATTTACACACAGTTCTAACCAAGAATCGAACTCACAGCACTCTCCTTGACAGTCTAACGTTGTACAATGAAATCATTAGCTTGGATTCGGCAAGACTGTAATTTGAAACAAACAGTGCTCTTAGTATTTTTATGTGGGTTAAACTTTCATGACTGCAGATACCAGCACATACTGCATTCATATTTGTGATAAAATGTCAATATGAAGACAGTGGATTTTGTAACTTTTTCATTTGTTATAATTTTGTTTCAACAGAGTGTAACTGCTTACTTATGCAGTCTTTGACTACATGTCTTAATTCTTGCACACAGTGGTGAAGGAACTAGGAACTTCACTCAAATTCCACTCCGAGTGAAAACGCTTGCTGAGTTGGTAAGTTAATTTCTTTTGTCCTTCCTGTTTTTTCTGCAGTATAATGGCACACAGTTGGGCAGATAGCTTTCTAGCATTGATGGCTTATGCTATAACTTTCAGGTAAGTTTCCTTTCTGAAGTGAAAAACATGGTGGATTTATGACAATACTATTGCTAGATCTGACAAATTGGCACAAAATGTGGTATGAATTCAGAAGTTAGAGAACACTCCAGGGTACTGTTTTAACTATCAATAACAACATGGTGGACGCACAAACTTCTGAAGACAGTGTGATGCTTAACATGGGGTCTTGAAACTATGTACAGTAAGAGGCACTTGCAAAGTGTACTGCTAGGGTTAACAGTATGACTTTTGAAGAATGTAAAACAAGCAAATGGCAGACACATGAAATCTCTATTCAGTTGTGGTTTGATTCTGACAGGTAATGAACTACTGAATCTAGGCCTGCAAAATAAGGAAGCCAGATAGATCAGAAATATACTTACAAATTCTTGTTAAATAATGTGTCCCACAAAAGCATGTTGTGGGGTAGTGGATGTATAGCTCCACATGTTCTTAATCTTGGCACTAGACAGAGGTGAGTTGTGAGCCTCCAGGGAAAAAGCCTCCAGTACCCACTGAACAGAAAACTGTATGGGCCCCACAGCTGGTCTGAACTTTTGGGGAACAGAAAATCTCTTGCCCTTGCCAGAATTTGAACCCCAGATCTTCCAGCCTGTAGCCTAATCACTATACTGACTACATTACTTTTATCCCATATTTTAAATAAATGTGATAAAATATACTATCATACATCGCTTAACGATGGGGATATGTTCTGAGAAATGCATCGGTAGGTGATTTCGTCATTGTGCAAACGTCATAGAGTGTACTTACACAAACCTAGATAGTATAGCCTACTACACACCTAGGCTATATAGTATAGCCTATTGCTCCTATGCTACAAAGCTGTACAGCATGTTACTGTACTGAATACTGTAGGCATTTGCAACACAATGGTAAGTATTACAGTACTATATTACAATATAATATTATAATATTATAATCTTATGGGACCACCATTGTATATCTGGTCCATCATTGACCGAAATGTCATTATGCAGTGCATGACTGTATAGTTTATTGTTATCCCGTTTGTGTTATTTGTTTTTCCATTCATAACACATGTAACTACACAAATGAAACCTCCACCTGGTGCACGTGACTGCCACCCCATCAGATCGTCCCCCACACTCTATTGTTACTAACTCCATTATCCATACAGCAATTCTTCTTAGAATGACTGACCCTGAAGGCAATAAGCTCCTTCAAAATGTTCGGAATTATTTACCGAACAACAAAGCACAATATCTCAAAAGAACTGAGTCTTTGACAACATACCTAGGACAGCATCATTCTTGCATTCGTAACAATCATTTAAAAGTAATAATGTGGGTTTCAGAGATGTCTGTATGTGGAATTGTCTCGTGGGGAGCCATTGCTTGGTGTGAACCCTCACATGGCATCAGCTGTTGGGAGTTTCCCCACTTTGGAAGCTGAACGCTCGGCTCTTGGGGAGAAAGGTAATGTAAATGAATACAACCACTAAGAAATTACTATTAAAATCAAGAAAAGAAAACATAAAATATTAAGGTATTTGGGTAAGAGTTTTATTTATTATGGCCATGAAAAAGCTTAGATTGTTAGATACAATGACTTGTGTGGAGCCTCAAAGTTCATTCTCAGGTGAATCCAAAGTGGAAGCATGATGGATAGAGTTGAAGTGCATCAGCTTTTTCTCCAATTCCTCATATTTTTCCCTACTAATCACCATTCCACCATTGCTCCATATTAATCAGTCACTACCCTCTGTGCTGTGCAGTCATCCTGACCTGGAAGCACATTATCAATCACATTCTTGCTCTGGAAGTTGAAGGTTTCATTTCTGTGACCTGAGAACTGGTGGTTACCGAGTGAGAAAGTTATTTATTTTATGTGACAGCTGTACAACGTTTGGCTTCCTTGTCTGTGTCAGGTCATAATTTGGATACACAGCTTACATGACTATGTTGTCTGTGATGGTAACTACCTTTCAAAGCACAGTGTCATAATGTCATAGTCTCTCTAATGCTGTTTTAGTAAAGATAATATATTCACGTTATGTGCAAATTCAAATAAACTACACTTGCTTTATCAGCATAATCCATTCCACAGGCACTGTTCATAAGGCAAAAATTCATAATGCCAAATCTGTAGCAGAGTGGGTTCAGGTATACTGACCAGTGTATGTGTTGGCTGACCCACTTTACAGGCAATTTGTCTGCACAAGTGAACAAGTGGTCCTTAAATCAACAAGCAGCAGGTACACATTATTTTGTGCACTGAAGAGAAAATTCTTAAAACAAATTCCCATAAAGCAAGGAATGGCTGTACTCATGTGAGGTTTAAATTCCTAGATTTGTGAAAAGAAACATATGTTTCAGTATTGACATAGTAGTGTGTAATCACAGATACTTGTTATTAAGTCTAAGAGTTTAGACTGATTCACCTCCATAACTCTCAAATACGCTAAAGTCAATAGCAGTACAATATATTGTAATAATTCTCTACACTTGTATCTGGGAGAAGCCTGGATGAAAAGTTCGTTGGAATGTTTTGCTGTGTGGTTTCCCTCAGTCTTTCCATGCAGATCTCAGAATGGCGCATCAGTTCAACCACAACTTTTTTCTATCGTATTCTCTACAATTCAGAAATCACCCTATGATCTAATGCTACATAGTATGAGATGCTGGTAGTATTAAGAAATAAACCACAAACCGATGACAGCAATGTGTTACATCATCTCCCACAACACAAACACCGCAGTACAAATATTTCATTCTTAGTTATATATAATAAGCATTAAACTCTGCTTCACCCATTTACTATGTTTCAACCTTCAGCAGAGTCCTTTTCAGGTGTCTTACTGTTCCTGTTTGCAAACCACTATGTTGGTTGAAGACTAAAAAGATTGAACAACAGTAAGGTAGCAGGGTGTAAGAACAAACCAAAGAACTCCAGAAAATGTATAAAATCCCTCATTTGGTATGACGCATATTAAGGAGAATGTTAGAGTATAATCAGCAAGCAAGAGTTGCTAAGATTTCTGAAAGCAAGCCAGAATGGAAGGCACAGAATGAGGTGGCTGGAGCATGCAGATAACGACTTGACTGCTGAAAGTAAAGGCATGGAGACATATAGACAGTTGACAGAGGTGAATGGGTGTCCATTAGAAAGGAAGCCCAAAGCCCAGACTCTTAGCGCCAAGGACTAAGTAAATATAAAATCGCTTTTGTGTGATACACTCATGATAACACAGCCAGAAGGGGAGTGTCTGATGTTGAACATTCCAGATAAGTTGATGGCAGTCTTGTTTGTATTGTGGAAGTTCTGATTTCACATCTTTACTTGGCGATCAGCTACCTGAGGCATATTTCAAACTGGTGCAAGACTTCTACCTGTCATATCTTTTGCAATTCAGTATTCCCTATTGACTCAGCTGATTGCATCATTAAGTAAACCATAAATATATATTAAATTACATAAATGCTGTAAATGTATGTGTGTTATATTGCAGTACTGACATCAAATCATGCACCAGTGGCACAGGAATTTTTAAAACGAGGATGTCCAAGAAGTTTGCGGGGACGTATCTGGTCTCAGGTCATGGGGTCACATATCCAATCAGAACATACAGAATATTTCAATGATCTGAAACAGCAGGTGCTTCAGTATGACCTTATGGTGGATAAACTGATAATTAAGGTGAGGATAAAGATTAAAATTTATTGTTTGCAAACAGCAAGGGCCCCATGATGCAGTGGGTGAAAGAGTCACTTCCTTTTCAATAAGGATTTTATGCTTAAGACTGAAATTAATACAAATAATATTCAAAAATGCAGTTCTCACCTCAAAGAAAACACTGTTTATCTTATTACATAGGCAATCTGTTTACAGTTGTTTAGGGAAATAAATGCCATTTATTGCCAGTATCATACAGAACACAAACATACACTGTGTGGAGACAATGCATGCCTTGTAAAGGGTTATTTATGTAACTAAGGCTTCAGAAAAATGTCTTTGAAAACATGATTTTAGCAACAATTGGCTGCTAGAGATATTAATACTAAATATTAAATTAATACTCAGGTAATATGCTGATCACAGTTATTGTGGGGTCTAAGGCCGTTCCATCTTCTTTAACTGGTTCAACTCTGAAGTTTTTGATCCCATTCCCCTGGAGTCACTGATGTACATGCCTGTACAATCCCTGCAATAAGCTGATTCCCCATCCATGACTTTAACAAAATGTCTAAAATTTCAGAGCTTGAGAAATTAATTCTAAAGTGGAACTTGATACAAAGCTTGATTTGTAAAAGCTTAAAGAAGGAGGAAGCAATGAGGAGGAGGTGGGGAGGAGAAAGAGAAAAGGGGGAGGATGAAGAAGAATAACAAAAATGTCATCCACACAAGTCAACTGAATTTGTTACAATGAAAGAAGGATGTCATTAATCTGACTCCAAAAATAAAATGGCCGACAATAAAATATTGCTATATCCTGGGAAGGGCTTGGGTTAAATTCTATCAATTATGATTTGTGCCACTTCTTTTTCTCCTTTAAACACTTAAAAAAAAAAAGAAGGTAAATTGATCCCCAATCTCACCAAGGTATAGGGTAGTACACATATAGCTCTACTCATTCTTAACCTTGGCAGTAGGTGGAGGTTAGTGGTCAACTTCATACACCAGCCATTTTACACCCCGGGAAAGAAAGCCAGAGCCATTGAACAGGAGGTTGGATTAGGCCCAGATTTATTCTGGACATTTCAGAAGAGAGAAAGCTCACTTCCCCTGCAAGGGTTTTAGCCCTGACCATCCAGTCCATAGCCTAGTCACTATACTAAGAAATTAAATCTAGTCATTGTTCAATAGAATTTACAAGCATGTTGTGCAATCCCAATGCAAGAAGTAATGCCTCACTGCATAAAGCACATGGTATTTATTTTTGACTTGCATCCTTGTTACAGATTACTGAAGGCAGTGGCATACTGAGGTGGGAGGGGGTTCAAACACCCCCTCCCGAAATTCTGAAGGCCCCAAAATCATGCCAAACTCAACCCAATTGTGAAGACTGTTAAAAATTGTTGAATTTAGAACAACAACACCCCAAGATGTTTGGAAAAAAGGCAGTAAAATTCTAAAACTACTTAGGTTTGCAATTGTTTTACATTAGCAATGACAAATAAATTGGTTGACATCATAAATAGTCTTCACGTACCAAAAATTAGGAAAATTTTACTATATGAAATGAAATTCCTTGTACCAAATTACAGCTGCCTCCAGAACCCCTGACTAGGGGTCTACTGCACCCAGATCCCTGTTCTCTCTGTCCTCTGTCCTCAAATGAATTTGTTGAACCCTCCCAAACAAAATTCCTGGGTACGCCACTGACTGAAGGTACAAAACTCTGTAATTATATCCAACAAACTTAGCCTTTATCGTATAGCATTTAACATATAAAGAACCTGTACGTAAGAAGTTTGTACTTCAGAAAAATAAAACAACAATAATGCTAATTTACGCATTGGACTAAACGCTATACAACCATTGCAGTAGACTCTTTGAGCTCTGCTATGAACTGCTTGTTATTACTATTGTACTGCTATTGTGCTTCCTGTATACATATTTTTCTTTAGGATGTTCAGCTGACAGCCTCCAATGATGATCAGTACTTTGTGTTTGAAGATGTCTTATATCAGGTAAGTCATTTGTCCCTAGTTTTAAGAAACCTTCTTCTATACAGAAATATAATAGTCTAAAGGTAATGATAGAACAATTCTTCATGTTTTAAGAAGTAATACTGCAATACAAGAACATTCAATATAAGAAATGACATGTAGGTACCTTTAAATTATGGATTTCACCTAAATAATATTAAAAAATTCAAATCATACCTACTGCAGAACACATTTCAAGTCCATCAGACAGAACAACCAGTTAATATTCTTTAGGGAAATAATCACTGTTTATGGTGGGAATTATATGACACACAGGATAGTGCTTCATTTTATTACTGTGTTGCAGCAGCTGGTACATATGGTATCCATTATGCTTCCACTGGTTGATGATGATGGAATGATTATGATGATGATGATGATGATGATGATGATGATGATGATTATGATGATAAGTACAAGGCACTAGAGGAAAAAACTGGGTTGACAGAATTTAACTACCTGAATGGCACTGAGACAGAAAGCATACTAACAAACAAAATTATTTTTTAGAAAAAGAACATGAGACTTCTGTGAGGATCCCATTCTGGTGGTTATATATGCTTTTACTGTATGTCTAGTGTGTGTGATTGTAGTCAACAAGCATGTCTTGATTTCCTTACCATTATTTGTAACTTAATTTCCTTTATTATAAATTACATCCTGTTTCCTTATTCATTCATTTATTTCACATTCCATTAATCTTATACAAATGTGGAAATAGTCACATCAGATATTTGAATCTTTTAAGTATTTGGGCTTTCTTATTCAACAAAGCATCTTGAACACAATGTGGCCCTGCAAGAAGTCTATCGATTAACCTTCTTCTCCATAAAGCATATGTGACTAAACAAATTATCACCCATTTGCCTAGCCAGCCTGTGTACAGAAATGTGTGTAATCACCTACCAGGATGATGCCACTGATCAGCAAATTGCTCATTGGCTTCTCACTTTAAAGGCCCAGGTTTTATTCCATGGCAGCCCATGAGGGATTTGTGGCTCTGGGACAGAGGATTTTTCTGATTACTTCACTCATTCTGTGTGTTGACACTGCATTAATGCTCCACCTGAATTCATCTCACACCCAGCAGATGGGACAGGGGGCCATTAGAGATTGCATTTCCACAGCATCACCACATACCACACCACTGGAATTTGGAAAAGAGAGCAGAGTAGACAGCATCATAAACCATAAGACCACAACTTTATTCATTGATTGATTCATTTATTCACATTCCATGGATCCTTACAAGGCTACAGAACCATATGGATATGGAAATGATCAACAGTCACATGGATATAATAAATAATCAATCAGTAATCAGTAACAAATACTTGCTGATAATTAGAAATTTTCGTAGTTATATAAATACTTACTGATAATTAGAAATTTTCGTAGTTATATACATGAATACAGGGGGACTGTGGTAGCACAGTGGTTGAGGCGCTGTGCTACAAATCAGAAGGGCGCTGGTTCGATTCCAGTTGGTATCATTGGAATTTTTCATTGACATAATCCTTCTGATCGCACTATG
>Ga0209755_10005197_pt1 | contig 14937 bp, 12 predicted proteins | sample TergutCo191P1_FD_187301 | JGI IMG/M metagenome (GOLD analysis project Ga0209755, IMG submission 187301) | Cornitermes sp. P1 segment gut microbial communities from Petit-Saut dam, French Guiana - Co191P1 (SPAdes) (version 2) | ecosystem: Host-associated > Arthropoda: Insects > Digestive system... | reverse complement strand
AATATTACACAGCTTGAAAATATTAAAATGAAGAACGACGGCGTTATTACAGGCATTATATCACTTGGAAATAAGATAATAAAAATCAGGGATATATTAAAAAATATTAATACTATTACTGACCAAACCAAGGTAATAGCTTTTAACGCAGCGCTTGAAGCCGCGAGCGCCGGAGAAAAAGGCAAACGCTTTGCTGTTGTCGCTAGCGAAGTAAACCGTCTTGCCGATGACATTACCTTATTAACCAAGGAAATACGCGAACATGTTGAAGAAATACAGGGGTCTTCGTCTTCATTAATATTAGCCAGCGAAGAAAGCGCTGATAAAATTTTAGAAGGTAACAATTTAATTAAAGAGCTGGAAGATATTTTTCGCAAAATAAGATCTGGAGCGGAAATAACTGCAAATCAGGCTCAGACAATTTCAGGTTCAACTCAATTGCAACTTGAATCGACTGAACAAATTACTTCCTCAATTACTGATATTTCTTTTGGATTATCAAATTTTATCCAATCCACAAAGATTGCCACTTCTTCTGCAGAAGAATTAACAAAAATGACAGCGGAACTCGGCGATATTTTAACAACTAAAAATACGTCTGATATTAAACAGGATGTTAAAAACGGATAATATATGGCAATAAACAAAGAAAAATATATTAGCAAATTTATAGACGAGAGTATGGAAAACACTACTCTTGTAGAAACTCTTGTTTTTGATGTTAAAGACGGTATTTCTGTAGATGACGATCTTTCTACCCTCCTTCGCGCTTTGCACACTTTAAAAGGTTCTTCCCGAATGCTTGAGTTTAACCGCATAGAAGAATTAAGCCATGCCTTGGAAAGCGTGTTTGTCGCTATACGAGAACAACGAATTGGTTTTTCTGAGAACGCTGTTAAACTTATACTTTCCTCTCTGGATTTATTAAAATCCGGTTTTGTAAAAATAATTAAAACAAAAACAGATGATATAGAAACAGGCGAACATATAAAGAATTTATCTCTTCTGGCATCTAACGAAGATTTCATTATACCAAAAAATACTAGCTCTGATGAACCGCAAACTGAGCAGGAAACAGAAACAAAGAAAGAAGAAACAGAAAATACTGAAAAGCAAAAAAAATCAAAAGAATCCAAGAATAAACAGAATGCTCAGCCGGGTTTCGCGCGCAAAGGATCAAAATCTGAAACTATACGTCTTTCTCTTGATAAAATCGACGGTATTATTAAAAGCATAGCATCCTTGCAAACTCTGGAAATTTCTGCTAAAAGTTTATCCCAAAACAGCGCGGAAATAATAAAACAAGTTAAAGAATTTTCTAAAACATTCAAAGAAATAAAAAAAATTGATACTATTACAATAAGTAATTTTAGAAAGATTGAACGTTTATGCGAAAGGTTAAACTCTTCTTTAAAGAATTACGCTATAGATTCAGGCAATAATATAAGAGGAGCGTATGACAGTGTCATATCTCTTCGTACCCTTCCAATTTCCACTATTTTTGACAGTTATCCGCGCTATGTTTACCAATTATCAGAAGAACTTGGTAAAAAAGTTCAGCTTACAATAGAAGGCAAAGAAAATGAAGTTGATAAAAATATAATTGAATCTTTATCTGATGTTTTTTTACATATGGTGCGTAACGCTATAGACCACGGATTGGAAAAACCGGAAGAACGTATCATGGCAGGAAAAAGCGAAATTGGAAATCTTTCAATTTTATGTTCGCGCGAAAGCGGCAGTATGAAAATTGTTATTTCAGATGATGGCCGCGGAATAGACCTGGAAAAAATAAGACAAAAGGCAATTAGAGAAGGATATGTAGCGGAAGCTTCTGCAGCTAATTTAACAAAGGAAGATCTTACAAATTTAATATTCCAAAGCGGTTTTTCTACATCAGGCGATGTTAGCAATGTTTCAGGAAGAGGCGTAGGAATGGATGTCGTAAGAGACACTGTCGAAGCTTTAAAAGGAAGTATAATTATTGACAGTTATCGCGGTGAAGGAACCAGCTTTACCTTAATTGTTCCGCTTTCGATTGCCGCTTTAATGGGTTTCCCTGCAATAAGCGGTAATATGAAATTTATTATCCCTGCGAACTTTGTAGAAAATATTCTTCTTTTAGACAGGGATGAAATTATTACAGTAATTGATCGCCCGGAAATTAAATATAACGACAGAATGATTAAACTTTTTTATCTAAGCCAGGTTTTACAGATAAAAACAGAAGCGCCTGATAATTTAGACAGCATATTCGTAGTAATAATACGCTCATACGACGATATTGCCGCTTTCGCGGTTGATAATATTGACAGCATGAGATCTGTAATTTTAAAATCGATGCCTTCTTTTATGGAAACCATGCCAATATTTTCCGGCATTGTTTTAAATGAAGATTATGAAATGGTTAGCGTTCTTCATATACCTACAATTATGAAGATGGCAAAACGCATTAAGGCAATAGAAATAAAAAAACGCAATCTTGATTTTGAAAAGGCGAGAAAATCCATTCTTGTTGTTGACGATTCTCTTCCCACTCGCGAAATTGAAAGCGAAATACTTACATCCGAGGGCTTTCTTGTTGATATGGCAGCTGACGGCGCCCAGGCTCTTAAAGCCGCAAAAAACAAACATTACGATTTAATTTGCACAGATTTAAATATGCCTGTAATGGACGGCTTTATGCTTGTAGAAAATCTTAAAAAGAACGAAGAGCTCTCCAATATTCCAATTATTGTTATTTCTTCTAAAGCGGACGAAGAAGATCAAAATCGCGCATTCGGGCTTGGAGCTTCTAAATATATTATAAAGAATTCATTTAATAATCATAATTTACTGGAAGCGGTTAATGAACTTATCGGAGGACAGCAATGAGTGATGATAAAAAACGCATACTCATTTTAGAAGACTCCGATATTTTCGCTGACATGGTACTAAACGCATTTAGTGAAAAGCCATATATACTGGAAAGAGCTGTTAACGGTTTTGAAGGAATAAAAAAAGTTTATTCCTTTATGCCTCATCTTATTATAACTGATATAGAGATGCCCCTTTTTAAAGGGTATCAGGTTACGCGTTTACTAAAATCAAGAAAAAACACAAAAATAATTCCTGTAATTATGTTTACATCCCTTGATGAAACAAAGGATAAGTTTTGGGGAAACCAAGCGGGAGCGGATCTTTATATAGAAAAATCACCTGATAATTTACATCCTCTTATAGTAGCTGTGGATACTATTTTAGCAGCCCCGCTTGACATTGATTTTAACGCAATCGAAAGAGAAGCAAAAAAAATAAATGACTCGTCAATTATAGAAATAGTAAATAATCTCCTTGATAACAAATTATTCCAGACAACCGTAATAGGTCTTTTAAATGATTTATCAAGTAAAGTACATTCAATGGAGACAGTCGCGAAAGGTGTTTTTGACTTACTTCATACTGTCTGTGAGGCGGAAATCGCAACTCTCATAATTAAAGGAAACAACAGATTAATATATTTGTATACTGCGAATTTTGGTGAATTTACAAATGAAATCGTAAGCAGTTTTACAGAAATATCTGTTTCTGATTTTCATAATCATTTTCCTGATTATAAACACGCTTCAAAAACGCAAAAAAGCTTCTTTCATGAAGGAAAAAACGAAAAGAAAATTATTTCTTATATATCTGTAATACTTACAACAGCCGGTGAAAATTTTGCCAGTTTACATATAGCAAATACAATTAATGATTATTTTTCTCCTCTAATAATGGAAAACATTAATGTTTTTGCTAGTTCCGCTTCTCCTGTTATTTCTAACGCGCTTAATATGCATGAAATGGCAGCACTTCAGAATAACACGCGTACTGCATTTGCAAGGTATGTGCCCGCGGACGTTATGGACGAGATTATCAACGACACAAGAAAAAAAGCGCAAATAAGCGAGAATAGAAATATTTCTATTCTTTTCAGCGATATAAGAAATTTTACTAACATTTCAGAACACTCAGACGCGCAAAGCGTTGTTGAATTTTTAAATTCATATTTTTCTCAAATGGGCAGCGAAATTATATCAGAAAACGGCCACATTGATAAATTTATAGGCGATGCCATTATGGCTGTTTTTGGAGCTTTCCAGACGCTTGATAATTCACCGGCAAGCGCTATAAGAGCGGCTGTGAAAATGCTATCCGCTTTGGAATTAATCAACGAACTTCCCTCTTCCTTATCTATTGATAATATAGAAATGGGAATTGGTATTAATTGCGGCGAATGTATCATGGGTAACATTGGATTTAAAAATAAAATGGATTTTACAGTGATTGGAGATACTGTTAATATCGCTTCCCGGCTTGAAGGTTTAACTAAGGTATATCGTCACCCAATAATTGTCTCAGAGGCTGTATATGAAGCAACTAAAGACAATTTCCTTTTACGAAAGCTGGATAGTGTGCGCGTTAAAGGTAAAACTAAACCTCTTGGAATTTACGCTGTTTATTCAGGTTTCCATGGAGCTGAAGGCAACAGATTAAGATCGGGAGAAATAGCAAATACTGTTACAGTTTCCAGCCTCTTAATAAACAGAGACACTCTTTCCAATTATAATAAAGGCTTACAAGTTTTTTATATGAGAGAGTGGAAACTGGCTCAGGAATATTTTTCAAAGGCACTTGAATTTGATAATAACGATTATCTTTCCAAGCTTTATCTTGATCGCTCAAAAGAATTTGAGAAGACTCCACCTCCAGATGACTGGGACGGAGTAGTAATATATCTAAGGAAATAAACAAAAGAGGTAATATATGACAATAGACCAGATAAACGAAAAAATTAATAGTGATGAATATTCGGGAGAAAGACTGATAAACAAATTCCGTTTTTCTTTAGGGATTCTGTTTGTAGTAAGTGTAATGTTTGTTTCTATTCTTAGAAGCATAGAAGGACTTCCTCATTTCCCATTTAGAGCTTATACTTTTACAAGTTTATTCTTTATTTATTCTGTTCTTGTTTATGCTTATTTAAGAAGAAGAACAACACTTCCTGTTTATTTTAAATATATTTGCGTTACATTAGACGCTGTTTTAATAAGCGGCGCCATTTGGATCGGCAGCACTTATCCAGAACTCTCTCCGCCCATCGTATTTCTTTCTATTCAAGCTCTTTTTTACGTTATCCTTATAATAGCCGGGTCATTCAGATACAGCGTACCCTGCGCGTTCTTTTCCGGTTTTTTTTCAGGTTTCTGTTATTTAATTGTAGTGTTCGCAAATGGTCATGTTCTGGATGTACCCTACTCTTTTACTCTCGCGGGCAAAGTAATACCTGTAAGTTTTCCGCTATATAATGAAATGTTCCGTGTGCTTGGAATGATAGTCGCTGGCGCTATCGCAGGCATGGCTTGTAAGCGTCATCTTGCTTTATTTAATAACATGATAGAATCTCAAACAGACGCCGCGCTGCACGCTTCTTCTACCGTAGAAAAAACCCGTTCAATGGCAAAAACAATTAAAAAATCCACAGACGAAATATTTTTATCTTCCAAAGATATTTTTACAACAGCCAATAATCAGGCTGCAAGCATTCAGGAAATTGAAAGTACAATCAGCCAGAACACACAAATAGCGGGCGAAATTTCTGATAAAACATCCAGCGTTGCAGGTATAGCTTCTAAAATGGAAAATGACGTAATTCACGGCTTCTCTGTTCTTGAGCGCAATGTTGACCAATTAGAAACAATTAAAATGAAAAATGACAGTGTTATTACAGGGATAATTAGCCTTGGAAATAAAATTTTGAAAATACGCGACATTGTAAAAAATATTAACACAATAACAGACCAGACAAAGGTAATTGCATTTAACGCAGCCCTGGAAGCGGCAAGCGCTGGAGAGCGGGGAAAACGTTTTTCTGTTGTAGCAAGTGAAGTTAACCGTCTTGCGGATGATATTTCTTCTTTAACAAGACAAATACGCGAACAAGTAGAAGAAATACAAAATTCATCATCATCGTTAATTATATCCAGCGAAGAAAGTGCGGATAAAATTACAGAAGGAAACAATTTAATAAAAGAATTGGAAGACATATTCCGTGAAATAAGATCGGGAGCGGAAATTACCGCAAACCAGGCGCAGACAATAACAGTGTTCTCGCAGCAGCAAGAAAAATCATCAGAACATATCGGTGTTGCCATAACGGATATTTCAAAAGGTCTTTCCAATTTTATACAATCAACAAGGGTTGCGACATCCTCCGCAGAGGAACTTACAAATATGATTCAACAGCTCGATTCATTATTAACAGGGCAATACTCCGTTAAGGAAAATAATACAGGTGATTTCATAAAAAAATGAATAAATTAATTGTTTTTCTGCTTTTATTTTTCACATGTATAAATATATTCGCGCGTGATGTCACAGTTAAGGTAATAGATTCAGATCTGGATCTACCATTGGAAGGCGCTGTTGTAAGAGAAAGAGATGGAAACGAATATAAATGCAATAAGGATGGGATTGCTGTTATTAAAGCTCCTGATGACAGACAGTTTATCATATATATTTCGTATCCCGGTTATGAAACTAATACTGTTGTTGTCCCTGTTTCCAGCAATTCTATAGAAGTGTTTCTTCATTTGTCAGGTGTAATACAAGGTAAAGAACTTGTACTGGAAGCACAAAAGCCTGGAGCCAGTGAAAGCAGAACAGGAAGAAGCGTAGCTATCTCAGAGCGAGAGATCGCACAGTCAGCAGAAATTGGAATAATAGAAGACGTAATGAGCGCTATAAAACTGCTTCCAGGAGTTGGATACACAGGAATATTTAATGCTCAGCCAAGTATCAGAGGAGGTTTCCCCGGCGATATGGGCGCGTCACTCGACGGTTTTTATATTAGCAATCCATATTTCTGGGGCGGAGGATTTTCTATATTTGATCCTAACATGGTGCAAAGCGCACAGCTTTCTCATGGTGTTTTTTCTGTGCGTTATGGGCATACGATTTCAGGTCTCTTAGAAATTGTGTCAAAAGATCCTTCACCTTCCGAGACTCAATTTGAATTTGGCGCAAACTCTAGCACTGCGAACTTTAATCTTTCTTTGCCTTTAATGGGAAAAGGTGGCATTTTATTCATAGGACGAGTTACATATTATGATCCTGTAGTATTACTTGCAAAACAATTAACTGACGTAATCCCCGAATTAGCGGTTGCCAATTATATAAGACAGGCGCCGTATATAAGATCCGCAATATTAACCGGAAATTACAGATTTACAAGTAATCTTGAGCTAAGAGCAAGCACCTTCATTGGCATGGACGGTCTTAGCGCATTTTTTGAAAACAAAAACCGTACAGAAGAATTAAACAGCGATACATTCATGGATATGGTATATACAAATTTTAAAGGATTTTTTACATCAGGAATTTCGTGGAACCCCAGAAACGATATGCTTTTAAAACTTACCCTTGGAACTGGGTTTGAAGAACAAAATATCGAAGGAGAAATAGAAAATAATATTCTAGATAAGCATTTTTCTGATGAATTTAAAACTAAAAATTCTGTTTTTTTTGAAAGTACAGGACAAGCAAATGAAAAATATACTTTTTATAATAAAATGGAATTTTTACAATCTGTTTTACTTTTTAACGCTCAGGGAAGAATTGATTACGACTGGAAATTAGGAGATTACCTTCTTATTTCTACCGGTGTTCAGGAAATGTACAACTTGTACAGAACAACTGGAGACATAAATTACATTATTGAAGTTCCTCTTAGTAATCTTGAAGATAAATATCAGGCATTATTAAAAAGCAGATACCCTGATATTAATGCTAATAATACTTTCTGGAATAGGTTAATGGTCAGAGTCCCTGTTCCATTTGCTCCTGAATTGGAAAATAATTTATTTACAACATCCGCTTTTTTATTAGGTGAATTTAATACAAGCGGCAGCAGGTTAAAAGCGGAACTTGGGCTTCGCGTGGATCATTTTTATCTAATGGGCAATGGTTTTTCTGTAGGAAGCGAACCTGTTTTAAACCCACGCGTAAATATAGATATTAATATATTAAAAAATATTGGAATTTTTAATTCGCTTGATATATCTTTGGGTTCAGGTCTTTTCTCGTCAATAAATGATAACGTATTTTACGCCGAAGAAAGATATGAAATTTTCGAAATGAAGCCTAACAGAAGCTGGACTTCTATTCTTGGCATACGTTTTTCATTTCCTGAATCTCTTAGTTTAAATATTGAAGGATACTATAAACAAATATTTGACCGCATGTACATTCCGGTAGGATTGACCCTTGATGATAGTGTTAATATTCAACCTCAATTTGACGGCAAGGGAACAGTATGGGGTCTTGATATAATGCTCCATAAAGTACAATCACGTTTCTGGGATGGATGGATTTCCTACTCATATAACTGGACTAAATACCATGACCCACAAGGAATAATTAACGGCATAGGTTTATCAGGAGGATACCAAGGCAGCGACTGGTACTACCCTCAATTTCATAGATTTCACAATCTTAATCTTGTGTTCAACTTTAAACCAGTGCAGAACATGAATCTTTATCTGCGCTTTGGCTTTGCTTCAGGCGTTCAATTCACACAACAATATGGAGATAAACCGCAAAGTTATCCTGTATTAATTCTTGAAGAAAATAAAATTATCGAAAAATATTACTGGCCGACTGTTATAAACGAAATAAAACGTACTTCCCCTTCTCTTCCTATGGACATTAAATTTTCAATCTTTGGCAGTAATAATTCCGGTAAAACGAGATATGAAGTATATGTTGCAGTAGAAAATGTTTTAGCATTATTATATACTGCTCAAGGAAATACAAGTTTTAATTCATACACTGGTCAGGTTGACACAAGCAGCAACTCAGCAAGTTATGAACTTCCAATACCAGTACCGTCCTTTGGGTTTAGAATAAGTTATTAATATGGAGTTAATTTTGAGAAGAATAATTTTAATTTTTATTTTAGCATTTTTACTCAATAGTTGTGTCGGGATGATGGAAAAAACAGGCCAGGTTCTGGACGGCTCTGCTTTTAAAGAAAAAACAATATCCCGCTATAAGGCATTAAAAAAAGACGGTGCTCCTGCAAATATCGAAATGTCCATTACACAAAATAAAAGCTTGGAAAAATTTATTATTATATCATTGCCTGATTTTCCCATGATGAAGCTAAGAGGCCATTATTCTGATGAAGGAGTATTCACACTTAATTCTCTTGAATACCTTGCCGGAAACTCTCATGGCTGGAACGAATTCACCCTCGTTCTTTTGGGAGAAGCAATTGCCATATCATTTGAAAATGAAGCAGTTTTAAGCGCTGTAAATTTTGAGAATATTCAAATAAGCAAAGGTCGCATTCATCGTTACGATTCTCGCATAACCGGGAACGACGCTCTAACGGCTCTAAGAAATCGTAAAGATCGTATTAGTGCAACTGTAAATTGGATGAAATCTATTCAAAATGCTCCTGAACTTTCCCGTATTGATGATTTTGAAAAATACTGGAAGCCTATCCTATTCCCGGAAATGGTATCAAAAAAGAATAGACCTAATGACTGGTTGCAGGAAAATGATATTTTTAAAAGAGCCGATGATATTAACTGGAACAGCGGATATACGGAGCGGAATTTTTCTGAAGAACTTCGTCCTGTACGGGATTCCGGCACAATGTTAAGGGATTGGGAAGAAGCACTTCCCTGGATGTATATGGAATATAAATGGGAAAATATATTAGAATTATTTACTAGCGAGATAATTTTTACTAAAATAAAGTGAGGTATAAATGGAAACTGCATCTTTCTCTTTACTTGAACTCTTTAAGCTCGGCGGGGTTGTCATGTGGCCCCTGCTCGCCTTCTCTATTGCAGCCGTTGCAATTACAATAGAGCGTGCCGTATTCTTTTTTCAGCATAATCTTGACGTTGACGATTTATCATTAACAATTTCGGATTATATAGAAAAAAAAGATTATTCTGGAGCGGTTGAATATCTTGAACCACTGTCAGAAAAGCGCATGGGCGCTCGTGTGCTTTTATCCCTTGTAAAGCTAAAAAATGAAAAAAATAAGTTTTCTGAACATCGCGCAGAAAGAACTGTTCAGACAGAAGCTGTAAATTGCATTAATTCATTGGAAAATGGTTTTAATTTCCTTACAGCTCTTGGTTCACTATCTCCTCTTACAGGCTTTTTAGGAACTGTAACAGGAATGATTGGCGCGTTTAGATCGATCGCTGAAGCTACAGAAGTAAATGCCCAAATAGTAGCAAATGGCATTTACGAAGCGTTAATTACAACAGTATTTGGACTTGTAATCGCAATTATCGCTATGATTTCACATTCAATATTCAGCCATATTGTCGAAAAGTTCGCATCAAAAATCGAAGGCGAATGCACAAAATTAATAGCGGCTTTGGATGACGCAAAATAATTATGAGATTATTACGCCGTAAAAAAACAGGTTTTCTTGAAACGTGTGCAGCAAGCGATCTTGCGTTCCTGCTTATTATTTATTTTTTGGTTATCGCGGGCTTTAATATCAATAAAGGTTTTATTTTAAATCTTCCCGGGAAGGATTCTACCAGGATGATTTTAAGAGAAGAACTTATCCGCTTTGATATGGACGCGCAAGGTGGAATTATTTACGGCGAAGAAGTTATCAGCATATCTCATGCGAGGAATGTAATTCAAACTGCTCAAAAAGCTAATCCAAATATTGCCGTTATTATTACAATTGACGAGAATGCAATATGGCAAAATGTTGTTTACTTTGTGGAGCTTGCCCAGGATTTGCAGGTTGACGCTTTCTCATTTTCCATGAAGAAGGAGAACTTGTGAAGCTTAAAAGAAGTTCTAAAACAATTTCTGTCCCCATCTTCTCTACTTCTGACATAGCCTTCCTCCTTTTAATATTTATTATGCTTGTTTCTTTAATTAATTACAGAGTGGAAGTTAAAATTGATTACCCGGAAGCAAGAGCCGCTCTTCGCACAACAGCGGAAAAAAATCTTGAAGTTTGGGTAACAAGTAACGGAGATATTTTCCTTGATGGGCTCGCTTCAGATCGCATTGCGTTCGAAAGAAAAGTCGCAGACCTCTACATTTCAGCTCCAGATACAAGAATACATATAATAGCGGATAAAAATACGCCTTATAATCATATTAACAGTGTCCTGGAAATAATGCAGATCCTTCAATACAGGGTTGTAAGTTTTGTGGTAAAAGCGGATGAATGAAAAACAAAGAAAATTTTTAATATTCGCAATTACAGCCGCAATACACTTGATATTAATATTTTTTGTCGCGTTTGAATCAAAAATATTAGTACAGGAAACAACAGAATTAGCGCGCATTATGAAAATGACAGACCTGGCAGAGCTCCCCCCTCCTCCCGCGGCTGATCCTGAAATTCCTCAGGTGGAAGAAATTGCCGAGGTAATGATAGAAACTGATACTCCTCCTGTTCAAACTGTAGTGGGTGTCGGTATGGTTAATCTTTCCTTTGATGATTACCTTGCAATGCACATGGTTTCTGTGCGTCCCGGTTTTGATGAAAGTGCGATTACCTCTTCCCTTGTCTATCCGCCAATCGCCCTTCGCTCAGGCATTGAAGGCAGAGTTATTCTTGAACTCTTTGTAGATCGCACAGGACTTGTGCAGCGCGTTACCATCCTTCGTGAAGAACCGGAAGGCAGGGGCTTTGGTGAAGCTGCCGTTAAAGCATTCACCGGAAGAAAGGGAACTCCCGCCTACGCGAACGGCGAAGCTGTTTCATGCAGATACAGGTATCCTGTCGCGTTTAGAATTAGATAATTAACATAGCGTCGCCGTAACTAAAAAACCTGTATTGCTCTTGTATCGCTTCTTTATAACTTTCTAAAATAAAATCCCTTCCGGCAAATGCTGACACAAGCATTAAAAGTGTAGAAAGAGGCGTATGAAAATTAGTAAATAGCGCGTCAACTAATTTAAATTTATAGCCGGGGTATATAAAAATCGAAGTGCTTTGTAAACCTCGCTTTAATTCGCCGTCAGAGTAAGCGCTTTCTAATGTGCGAAGGCTTGTTGTGCCAACTGCGATAATTTTTTGTCCTTTTTTAACCGCATTGTGTATCATTGCAGCGTTCTCATCTGTAATAATAAACTGTTCCTCATGCATCTTATGGTCTTCGATATTTTCGCTTCGCACAGGAAGAAATGTACCTAAACCAACATGCAGGGTTGCAAAGGCGCTTTCTATTCCATTTTCTTTTAGGCTGTCCAATATTGCCTGCGTAAAATGTAAGCCTGCCGTTGGTGCTGCGGCGGATCCTGATTGTTTCGCGTAAATGGTTTGGTACCTTTCTGCGTCAATATTTGAATCTTTTCTTTTTATATATGGCGGCAGGGGCACATGGCCGTATTTGTCTAAGAAAATATCATCTATAGAATTAGTAAACCTTATATAACGAAACTTGTCTTCTTCTTTTGTTATTTCGCATTTATTTATTTCTTTTCCATCTGAGTTAAAAAAGGAATATTGCGTTCCAACTTTTTGACGCTTTGCTCTTTTTACAATTGTTTTCCATTCGTCATTCTTGTTTTTTTCCAATAATAAAAACTCAACTTCCGCTCCGCTCTTACATGACCTTCCTAAAAGGCGCGCCTTACGAACCTTTGTGTCATTTAAAACCAGCAATGGTTTTTCGCCTCTTGGGTTTAAGAATTTTTCGCCGCACAGAATTTCCGGCAATCGCAAAACCGCGCTGTGTGTACGCGCGCCTGTTCCCCTGTCCAGTATCATAAGCCGGCTTTGTCCGCGCTCCTTTGGCGGTTCCTGCGCGATTAATTGTTCAGGAAGTTCAAAATCAAAATCAGAAGTTTTCATTAAAATCCCTAGAAAAGAAGTTCACCATCTGTATTTTTTATTGGTATTAACCCCAGATGATTATATCCCAGGCTTGTTACTACCCTGCCGCGCGGCGTACGCTGAATAAGTCCAGCCTGAATTAAAAAAGGTTCGTAATAGTCTTCCAGTGTTTCTACAGACTCACCAATGGAAATAGCGAGGGTTTCGGCGCCTACAGGGCCGCCCTTGTAACGTTCAATAATAATTTTAAGAATCTCCCTGTCCTGTTTTTCAAGCCCAAGTGAGTCAATTTCAAGGCGAGATAAACCTGTTCGCACAATATCTACTGTAATGCTCTTTTCACCTGCATACTGAGCAAAATCTCTCATGCGTTTTAAAAGCTGGTTTACAACACGCGGAGTTCCTCTGGATGTCTTCGCAAGGAAACTTGCCGCGTCATCATCTATTTTTACTTTTAAAAGGTTCGCGGAACGATGTACGATAGCTTCCAAATCTACATGTTCATAAAAAGAAAAGCGGCAGGTAATTCCAAAACGGTTTATAAGAGGACCAGAAACAACGCCTGCCTTTGTCGTGGCTCCAACAAGGGTAAAGGGTTGTATTGCAATTCTTATAGTTCGAGCCATAGGCCCCTGCCCTACAACCCAGTCAATTCCGTAATCTTCCATTGCAATATACAAAAGTTCTTCTATGGCAGGTTTAAGACTGTGTATTTCGTCAATAAAAAAAACATCGCCTTTTTTTAAATTTGTTAAAAAGCCAACAAGGTCTTTTGGTTTTTCCAGAGCAGGTGCCGTGGTTTGGATAAAATTCGCTTCCATTTCATTCGCGACAACCTGAGCCATTGTTGTTTTTCCAAGCCCGGCTGGCCCTATTAAAAAAAGATGGTCTAAGGAATCGCCTCTTTCTTTCGCGGCGCTAATAAAAACAGAAAGGTTATCCTTCATGCTCTTCTGCCCCAAAAATTCTTTTAAACTGCGGGGGCGAAGAGCCGCGTCTTGTTTTTCTTCTTTTATTGTTTCAGCGCGAACTAAAGATATTTCTTTTTTCATGCGCCGCTCAAATATAAAATGGATTCTTGAAAGATAATTTTTTCCTTTTCCGCAGCGGATAATTCTTTATCTTTCAACCCGGCTTCTGCTTTCGAAAGAGCTTCTGCAGCCTGTTTTCTGTCATAACCCATACCTATAAGCGCTTCAACAAGATCATTATAAGGCGTAGAGATTACCTGCGCGCTTCCCGACTCTATCAATTTTCCCTTAAGCGATAAAAGCATTTTTTGCGCTGTCTTTTTACCAAGACCGGGAACAGCTTCTAATCTGTTTAAATCTCCGTTTTCAAGCGCAGTTTCAAGATCTTCCTGGCTTATGCCGCCCATTATTTTAATAGCGCCCTTTGGACCAATACCCTCAACTTTTAAAAGTTCTAAAAAGGTGTTGCGTCTTCTTTCCGAGCAAAAACCAAAGAGCTTCATCTGGTCTTCTCTGTGATAAAGCCATGTAAGCAGCCTGCATTCGCTGTTAAGATTAAGAGAATGCATATCGTTTAGGGGCATCGATATATCCCATTCGATATCACCCGAAAGCAAATATACGCTTTCTGTTCCTTTAGCGCTTAAAAGACCTGAAATACTGTTGAACATGATAAGATCATAACATTTTTTTATTAATAGCGCAAATAGCAGCCCCAAGGGCGTCGGCGGCATGGTCTGGTTTTGGGATTTTATCCAGATGTAAAATAATGCGCACCATCTCCTGCACCTGTTTTTTATCGGCGGAAATGCTGCCCACTACCCCCTGCTTGATTGCGTTAGGTGTAAATTCATGCAGCAGAATTCCTTTTTCGGCAATTGCCGCCGATATTACGCCTCTTGATTCCGCGACAGGAATCGCGCTTGAAACATTTTTTCCAAAGTATAAAGTTTCTATCGCGGCTTCTGTCGGATTATATTTTTTTATTATTGCTCTAACGCATTGAAGAATAAAAAAAAGGCGATCCGCCCTTGGGCAGTCCGCCTTTGTTACAATAGTTCCATGATCGACATATTGGATATCGCCTGAAACATCATGAAGCACTCCCCA
>Ga0209755_10005196_pt1 | contig 14939 bp, 12 predicted proteins | sample TergutCo191P1_FD_187301 | JGI IMG/M metagenome (GOLD analysis project Ga0209755, IMG submission 187301) | Cornitermes sp. P1 segment gut microbial communities from Petit-Saut dam, French Guiana - Co191P1 (SPAdes) (version 2) | ecosystem: Host-associated > Arthropoda: Insects > Digestive system... | reverse complement strand
GAGCCGCCTTCAACCTGCCTTGTAATATTGTTTACATTGCTTATGCCTTCAAGGATTTGTTTGCTTCCTTCGCCCTGCTCTTCCATCGCATGGCGGATATTGTCTTCCTGCAAGGCGACAGTCTTAATGCCCGATTCGATCGCTTCAAATTTGTTTAATACGTTTTCTGTCGACTTTGTTATTTTATCGATTGATTCCTTGATTCGTTTTAATACGGCGCCGATTGTTTTTGATTGCCTGCTGGAATTTTCCGCAAGCTTTCGTATTTCATCGGCAACAACCGCAAAGCCCTTGCCCGCTTCGCCTGCATGAGCCGCTTCGATTGCCGCGTTCATGGACAGCAGATTTGTCTGCGCCGCAATGTTGTTCATTACGGAGTTGATTTCCAAAAGCCCTTCCGATTCGCGCGCGATTTCCTGAATGTCTGTCGATACTTCCTGCAAGCCGCCGCGACCAACTTCCGAGGCTTCGTTTAAAACCCTTACGTTACCTGAATTTTTTATAAGCGTATCCGTTACAGACGCGATGTTTGCAACCATCTGCTCGATGGCGGCGGAAGCCTGCGAAATGTGAATGCTTTGGTCTTCTACATGACCGTTCAATTTGTGAATATTGGCCGCTACCTGATCCATCGTTGCGTGAGTTTCGCTTACGCTCGCGCTTTGATTTAAAATGCGCTCCCTTATGCTTTGAATGGTAAGCGTAATTTGGTTAATCGCGGCGGCAGTTTCGTTCATGTTGGTGGAAAGATCCCTTCCAATTTCGGATAACATTCTTGCTTCGTCTTTTATGTTAACGACAAGTTTTCTTATCATTTCGATTGTCAAGTTAAAATAAAAAGCAAGATCGCCAATTTCATTTATGGATTTTGTTCTTATAATCTTTGTCAAATCGCCTTCGCCTTCGGCAATTTCCCTAAACTCGTCTATCATCATATTGATGGGTTTAATTTTTCTTCTTACAATCGGACGGAATAACAATACAAAAAGACCGATTCCGACAACAGCCATGCCGACAGAAATCATGCTTGTTCTGTTACCCGGCTTGTAAATAACGTCTCTTGGTACAACAGAAACAAGAGTCCAGCCCGACGATTCTATCGGCATGGAACAGATAATAAATTCATCGTCCATATCGAAAAAACTTTTATCGCCAAGCGCCTGCTCCCTGTACTTTTCCAGATTGTATTCTGTAAAAAAATCTTTTTCCATTAGAAACGAGGCATCTGAATGTGTGATATATCTGCCCGAAGGATGAAGGACATAGCTTCTGATATCTTCCATAATGGAATTTTGATTTGCAATTTCATTAAGAGCCGAAATTGCGATATCAACAACCGCGACTCCAACAGGGATTCCGTTATTCATTACAGCTTTTGCAAGTGAAACAACATGCATTTCAAGCGCCTGATCATGATACGGGTCCGTAAAGGCGATTTTTCCATCGAAGGCAAGAGCGTCAACATACCACGGACGCGCCCTGTTATCGTATTCCTGATTATAGGGGCGCCACCTGTTGCTGAACACCAAATATCCGCCAGGCTCGTTCCACTTTCCGATACTGGACGCAAACACCAGTTTAACATAGTCGCGGGTATTGCTTAAATTGTTGTAAATGTCAAAAAGACGGGTGGTGTCAACATTCTCCTGGGTCATTATTGGAAGTGAACTGCTTGCCGCAAAGTCCAGCACAAGTGAACATTCAGAAAGCTGACCGTTAATCTCGTTTCGTAAACTTTCTGTCGATTCATATAGAACTTGCCTGATCTGCCGCTCGGCATTTATCCTCATCCCGACCGAAAATCCAATCCACATGAGAACGCAAGTTGCAAAAATCCCCAATATGATTAATACCATTAATTCCGATATCAGGGAACTTTTCCTATTCATTACATACCCTCTAAATTTGTTGATTTTCATTATACAATGTTTATCTGAAAAAGTAACGTTTTTTTTAGGGTACCCTGTTGCTTTTTTATTTTTGCTTTGTTATATTATTGTTAACGAACGGTCGGTAACAAAAAATCGAGCATTTTACAATAAATATAGGAAATATGATGATTCGGTGCAGGATGACAAAAACTGAGATTATAGACGCCGCTTTTAAGGTATGGGGTCGAAATTTCTACAGAAAAACCTCTCTTTCTCAGCTTGCATGCGAACTTAAGGTGAGCAAACCTGCCCTTTACCGCCATTTTGAGAGCAAACAAGCGCTGACAAAAGCCATGACCGAGCGTTTTTTGGACGATTTTTCGTCCTCCATACGGGCGGATTTTAAAAAAGCGCAAACTCAGGATGCAGATGAAGGGATTTCTACCATAATAAGCAGCATTTCGTTGTTTTTTGCCCGCGATGTATATGCCATGATTTTTTCCCTAATCAATATTTACGACCGTAACCTTGACAGCCGCGAAGTTGTGCAAATGCTGAAGGCAAAAGACGCGGATATGTCCGTCCTTCAGCAAATAATCGAAAAAAAGTATACGGGCGACGCTTCGATTACCAGATTGATGTTTGCAACGCTGATTTTTTTCATGTCGCATTATCATAAAAAATACAAAACGATAGAAAACCCGTTCTCCGAGGAGCAAATTAAAAATATTACTTCCATAATAAACAAAACGATAAACTGCGGCCTTGGGTTTACCGCGCAGGAAGCGGCGATCGACTTTGAGAATCTTGAAAAAATGGTGGAAGATACCGACTTTGAAAAAGATGTCGAGCCGTTTTTTAAGGCAGTTGCGGAGGCTGTCGCCGAAGCGGGTCCGTGGGACGTATCGATGGAAATGGTTGCAAAAAAATTGGGTTTAAGCAAAAGCAGCCTTTACGGACATTTTAAAAATAAGAAAGACATGCTGCGCCGTCTTTTTATGACAGAGTTTAAAAATATCATGGATTATGCGAAATTGGGAATAAGCAAATCAAATGTGACAGCGGCGCAATTGTATCTTGGTATTTTTTCGATTGCCGTTTATCTTAGATCGAGACCTGAAATTATAATCGCGATGGATTGGATACGAACGCGGCGTTTATACCTTGGAAAACCCGACAAGCACTTTGAAATTTTCAGGCTTTTCGAAGACGTAAATATCGAGCAGCTTCTTGGCGCAGACGAAGAAGAAAAACAGCGTACATCTCACTGGATACTGTTTCAGTTGATTAATATTTTGACAAACCCGCAGGGAGAAGCGGAAATTGTGCAAAATAACAGCACCAGATTGTTATATAAATTTATCACAATGGGACTTGGAGGCTTTATAAAATGAAAAGAAAAAAAAGACGAGGACGGATATCGCTAAAACAGTTAGTAGTGCCGTTTTGTTTGATTTTAATCGTGGTGTTATCTGCAAAACTTCAGGCACAGGAAACTGCTGCAGCGCAGCAATCTGTCAGGCGCTTGAGCGTGGACGAAGCGGTTGAGCTTGCTTTAAGAAGCAACTTGAGCCTGGAATCTGCGCGCACAAGTCTTGCGACAAGAAGACGCGCATCGGATTTGTCTTGGAATCAGTTTATTCCCAATGTGACAATTGCTGGCATTTTAAGCAGAGACAATGAAGCAAGCACAACAAGCATAAATCGGGTTGTTCCGTCCGGAGCGGGCATGCCGTACACTGTGGAAGGAATACAGGGAATGTTTTACCCGGGCATAAGCGGCTTGTTTTCGGCGGAAATCGACAACCCCCAATGGCGCGTAATCGGAAACATTCAGGCGTCGGTTTCAATCAGCGCCGCAATGTTCGAAAACATGAGGCGTCTTCGTCTTGATTATGAAACGGGTCTTATAAACTATGACAGGGCAAGAGTTCAACTGGAACGCGACGTGCGCAAAGCGTATCACAGCATTCTTCTTTTGCAGGAAAACATAAGCCTTATCCGCGGAAGTTTTGAAAACGTGGAACGTCAGGTGCAAATGGCGCAGGCAAATTATAATGCGGGTCTTGCGCCCGAGCTTGTTCTTTTGCAGGCGCGTGTTGCAAGAGAAAACATGCGCCCTGTAATAGATCAGGTGGAAAGCGGATTTGCGCTTTCCATGATGCAGTTTGCGATGTTCCTTGGAATGGATTACGACACCCAGTTTGAATTGATTCCTTTGGCAAGCGGCACGAACTTTATTCCTCTTGATGTGTCCGACATGATTTCGCAGGCAGCGGCAAGAAAACCGGAGATACAGGAATTAAGGCACACGATATTAATGCTGGAAAGCGCGCGTCGCATTCAGATTTTGTCGCTTACTCCAAGTTTGAGTTTAAGCTGGAGCAGTCAATCGATTTTTATAAGGGACCCGTGGGAAAATTCGTGGTTTAAATCAAACGACGACTGGATAAAGCAGGGTTCTCTTTCAATTACGTTTGCACTGCGCCTGCACAGTTTAATTCCGTTCAGCACGGATTTTCAGGGTATAAGAAACTTTGACGATCAATTAAGAACGGCAACCATGGGGCTTGCTCAAATGGTAACCGGCACCCAAATCGAAATTAACAATATTGTGCTTACGCTGGAGAGAACGCGCATTAATGCGCAAGCGCAAGCTGAAACTGTAAGATTGGCGGAGCAATCATATCGTTTGACAGAACAGGCATACAGGGCTGGCTTGCAGGATTATTTTCAGGTGCAAAACGCCCAGCAGTCGCTGCATCAGGCGCGTGTCCAGCTATTGGAACAGCAGTTCAATTATTTAAACGGTCTTATCGATCTTGAATATTCAATAGGCGTTCCTTTTGGAACATTATCAACAAGGAGATAATAATGAGAGTAAAGTATTTTTTAATATTTCTTGTCGCAGCCATTTCCATTATGGGCTGCAAAAAAGAAAAGGAAGGCGGCACAGCTGCCGAAGGACCGATTTTTGCAGTTAACACAGTTACGGCTGTTCAGGGACAGATTCAGGATTGGATTGCCTTTTCGGGCGACATAATTGCAGGCTCCACTGTTGATGTTCTTCCGGATGCGGCAGGAAGGGTAACGGAAATTTATACCGCTGTCGGGCGCAGGGTTAACAGGGGCGACAGCATCGCCGCAGTTGATTCGTCGCGTCCCGGAATGACTTTCCGCCCGAGCATTGTAACAGCTCCCATAAGCGGAACAATTATCATGATACCCGCGCAAATCGGAATGACTGTATCTCAGGCGGTTCCAGTTGCGCGCATCTCGGGCGGCAGAGGATTGGAAATACGGCTGAACATTGCAGAGCGTTTTATTTCGAGGATTGCGCTTAACCAACCGTGCGAAATTACTTGTGCCGCATGGCCCGGTGAAGTATTCCGCGGAAGCATAACAGAAATTGCACCGACTGTAGAAGTTGCGTCAAGAACGATGGAAGTGCGCGTAAATGTAAGCGATCCGGGTTCAAAATTAAAACCGGGAATGTTTGCGCGTGTTCGCGTTATCACGGAACGCAAAGACAATATTGTAAAAATTCCGTCGTCGGCGCTTATCAACAGATTCGGCGAGCAGTACGTTTATGTAACCGAACAGGACGCGGAAAATCCCGATCATACCATCGTAAGAAAAAGAATTGTCACGCCCGGCATTTTAACAGAAGGCATATTGGAAATTGTTTCGGGACTTGCCGCAAACGAAGAAGTTGTCGTAAGAGGTCAAACGCTTCTTGATGACGGTTTTAGGGTCAACATTATTGAACGCGTAAATCCGTTAAGGGAAGAAAAATGAGCATGGTAAAAAGCGTCGTTGCGCGCCCAACAACAATCTTAATTGTATTCCTTTTATTAATCGGTCTTGGCCTTTTTGCAATGGTAAACCTGCCGATCGATTTATATCCTGAAATCAACATGCCGATTATGGCTGTCATTACCACATACACGGGAGCGGGACCTGAAGAAGTCGAGCGTTCCGTTACGCGCCCGTTGGAAGCTATTTTATCGAGCGTTTCGGGATTGGAAGAAGTTTCTTCCATTTCAAACAAAGGAAGCAGTATTGTCATTTTGAATTTTACCTACGGAACGGATTTGTCCGACGCTGCAAATTCAATCCGCGACTCTCTTGAGCGCATAAGAAACTATATGCCAACGGGCGCGCAGACGCCGATGATTTTTAAATTTGACCCGTCGATGATTCCGATTATGGGTCTTATGGTAACATCGGACAGACGCACTCCCGAAGAGTTACGCGAAATTGCGGAAGACACGATTATTCCGCGAATAGAACAGACGCCGGGTATTGCGACAGCTTCTGTTGACGGAGGACGCGAAAAAATCATCCGCGTCGAGTTCCCGCAAAACAGGCTTGAAGCGTACGACCTGACAATTTCTCAGGTACAGCAGATGATTGCGGCGCAGAACATTCAAACTGCCGCGGGAACAATCACCGAAGGCGGAATGTCCTACATACTCACAACAATGGGCGAATACTCGTCTCTTGATGACATACGAAACACGGCAGTTACATACAGGGGCGGCGGATTTATCGGCGGTTCTGTTCAAATGCCGCGCGCGATTCTTCTTCGCGACATTGCCGATGTTTACGAAGGATTCAGGGACGAGACAAGCACCGTTTATGTAAACGGACAATCGGCAGTTACGCTTAACGTATCAAAACAAACCGGGAAAAATTCGGTTCAAACCGCCGCCGCTTTGCGCGAAAGGCTGGAGAGAATTTCCAGGGAACTTCCTCCCGATGTTATCATTACGGAACTTTTTAATACAACAGACATTGTGGAAAACTCGTTAAACCAAGTTACATCTACCGCAATTTCGGGCGCGTTCCTTGCGATTATCACTCTCTTTTTCTTCCTTCGCGCAATGAAGCCGACATTAATCATCGGCATAAGCATTCCTGTTTCTGTAATCATTACGATGCTGTTTATGTACTTTGGAGGTCTCACATTAAATCTTATGACAATGGCGGGACTTGTTCTTGGTATAGGAATGCTAATCGATAACTCCATTGTCATATTGGAAAATATTTACAAATACCGCGAGAAAGGCGCGAAATTAAAAACCGCGTCAATTTTGGGAACATCGGAAATGATAACGGCGATTACGGCTTCCACAATTACAACCATCTGCGTATTCGCGCCGCTTGTCATGTTCCAGGGCATTCTTGAAATGGCAGGCGAAATGTTCTCGGGGTTGGCGTTTACAGTTGTAATCTCGCTTGCAATATCGCTTTTTACCGCGATTTTCCTTGTGCCAGTTCTTTGCAGCCACTACCTGCCGATTGTTACGCGAAAACAAGTTCCCTTAAAAGGCAAACTTGCGCAAATCGACGCCAAATTTGAACACTTCTTTATTTGGCTGGAAACAAAATACAAAAACGCGGTAAGAAAAGTTTTAAATCATAAACTTGTCGTCATTCTTTTCCTTGTTGGATTGCTTATTGTCAGCGTTATGCTGATTCCCGTTATCGGATGGGAATTTATGCCTGCGCAGGAACAGGATAACGTAAACATTACGGCGACTCTTCCAATGGGTACGCCTCTTCAGGAAACAGAAGCGGTTTTAAGACAGCTTCAGATAATCGTGGAAAAGGAAGTTAAAGGCTACGACAGAATTGTTCTTCGCGCAGGCGGCGGCGGAATGATGGGCTTTGGCGGAACAAGCAGTCACTCGGGATCGCTTAGAATCAACCTGCCCGAATATTCAAAGCGCGTGGAAACCGCAAATGAAATTCAGGAAATTCTTCGTCCTTATTTCAATCAATTCCCGGGCGTTATGTTCACATTCGGCGGAGGCATGGGCGGAATGATGGGCGGAGGAAGCAGCGTAGAAATAATTTTAAGAACGGACAATTTGGAAAAAGGAAAAGTTATCGGAGAGAGAATCTCGGCGCTTCTTAAAGAAAGATTGTCAGATTATATCGGAGAGCCTTCTGTCGATTTAAGGGACGGTCTTCCTCAGTATGAAATTGTAATTGACCGCGAAAAAATGTACGCGCTTGGGCTTAACACATACACGGTTGGCAATGAAATAAAAGCCGCAGTTGACGGCGTTACTGCGACAAGGTTCAAATCCGGCGGAAAAGATTACGACGTAATTTTAATTCTTGCAGAAGCGGACAGATCCGCTCTCCCCTCGCTTGATCACATTTTTATAAACAGTCAAATGTCGGGCAGGATTCCCCTTTCCAGTTTTGTTACATATCAGGAAGGAACAGGGCCTTTAACAATCAACCGCGAAAATCAAAGCAGAATTATCAAAGTTACCGCTACTGCAAAACCGGGAGTAAGAACCAATCATTTGCAATCGCTTGTTGAAGATATAATAAGATCGGAAATTCCTTTGGAAGACGATGTTATAATCGAATACGGCGGCGCCAACACGGAAATGGTAAAAATGTTCATGCGCTTCATATTGATCTGTATCGTCGCAATTTTCCTTGTATTCGGAATTATGGCGAGCCTTTTTGAATCGTTCCGCTCTCCGTTTATCATCATCCTGACGATTCCACTTTCCGTAATCGGTATTGTCGCGATATATCTTATCACCAACACAATATTCAACGCGCTTACCGCAGTTGGTCTTTTGGTGTTGGTCGGCATCATTACAAATAACGGTATCATTCTTGTAGATTATACAAATCTCCTGCGCAAAAGGGGATACGCGCTTAATGACGCAATTACGGAAGCTGCGCGAAGCCGTCTTCGCCCGATTTTGATGACAACAGTTACAACTGTATTGGGTCTAGTTCCCATGGCATTCTTCCCGGGCGAAGGCACAGAACTTGTAGCGCCGATTGGAAAAACAGTTCTTGGAGGACTTTCTTTCGGCACATTGATGACATTGTTCCTGATGCCGACGGTATATGCTATAATAAATAAAAATTCGGAAAAACGTTCTGCCAAAGCGCAGGAAAAACGCGAAAAAATTGCGGCAGGCGAAGGCAGAGCCAAGAAGGCAGTTGTTACAACGGAGGGAGTATGATTAGGGCGGAAATAATTGCGAATCGTTCGGTAGAAGAAAATATTTTGGAAGCGCTTGCAAAAGAAGGCGTCGGCAAATTTTACACAAAGATACCAAACATTTTGGGAGTCGGCGCATGCGGTCCGCGCATGGGAGACGCTGTATGGCCTGAGGAAAATTTTTCGCTAATCATTTGGTGCGAAGAAGAGGAAGCTCGGGGCATACAGCGCGCAATTGCAAAAGTGAAAGCAAAATTTCCCGGAGAAGGAATCAAACTGTTCGGAATTAATTAAGTTCCTGATCCATTTTGGTTTGCAGGCTGTGTTGGATGAATTTGCGGATTTTTGTGCGCACCTCGGGGTTTATCCTCTGGGTGAACAAAAACACATAAAGCTGCTGACCGTTTTCTTCGCGCGAGCCGAAAACAATCGCCTCCACTTTTATCAGGTTCGATTGCAACCTGACTTGGATATCCTTAAAAAGGGTATTCTTCTTAAGCCCCGGGTCTTGTTCAAAAACGCATGAAATGCCGACAACGCTTACGTCTCTTACAATTGCGTTTTTAAAATCCCCGTCGACGGGCATGTTTAAGGTGGCATTGGTTTCGGCATCAACTGTTGCGCGAAGATATTTGCGTCTGCCCTTAACATTCACCTTATCAAGAAATTCAAGGACTTTGGGCGCGGTCTTGCTCATATCCACTTTTTGTTTTATAAATCCGCATGTAACATTAAGTTTTGTCTTGTATTTTTCCATCAATTCTTCGTCGGTACTGCCGGAAAATATTCCAATCAGTATAGTCTTTAACACTATCAGATTATTTACTATCCATTTTTCCCAATCCGGTTCCGTCAATTGAGGATCGTCAATATTTACATAAACGACCGAATCGGGGAAATTTTTTAAAACGCGCGGAAGGCGATTGTGATCTTTTGCAATGTAAACTTCAATTTCGTTTTGTATTAATTCAGTGATAACCTGATTCTGCACAGATCCCGTTGGATGAAGAAAAAACACCTTTTTTCCGGTAATATCCGACGAACCGCCTTCATTATTTTCGCTTTCATCACTCATAAAACACCCGGTTTTTTTACCGCGTAACTTGCCTTAACATTCTGTCGTAACTTTCCTGATTCGCAGTAAAAGCGTTTGCACTTTCGCCGTTTCTGATTATTGTAATTCGTGTAATTCTGTCACCCTGTCTTGTGGTGTTTACAATTTCCTGTCCCTGAACAACAAAGCCGAAAACCGTGTGTCTTCCGTCAAGGTGAGGAGTTGGAACTATGGTGATAAAGAACTGGCTTCCGTTTGTGCCGGGCCCCGAGTTTGCCATCGAAAGAACGCCGGGTCTGTTGTGACGCAGCGCAGGATGAAACTCGTCGGGGAAACGGTATCCTGGTCCGCCTCTGCCCGAACCTTCGGGACAGCCGCCTTGAATCATAAAGTCCTGCTCCTGGCCGTTTGCCCTTGAAATGACACGGTGAAACACCAATCCGTCATAATAACGTCTTCCGGCTGCGGCGGTCATAGTGCCCTCCGCGAGCGCAACAAAGTTACAAACCGTAAGCGGTGCGCGCTCGTATTCAAGACGAACGACAATATCGCCGCGATTTGTCGTGATTCGGGCAAAAAGCCCGTCGCCCAGTTCCTGGGCTTCTGCTGTTTCCGCTGTACTCAAAATAAAAATAACTCCCATCAATAAGAATAATGTTAATTTGTTGTTTTTCATGCTGATATTGTACCATACCGACATTAAATTGTAAAGGCGACAGATGCCTCTTTCGCGCCGTTTTTGCCTGCAAGGCGCATTCTGAGTGCAGGCATCTCCACCCGGGGAAGATTGCAAAGATTGATTGACAAAACATCCGTTTCACCGCATAATGAGCCAAAGAGAATACATGAAAATCAACATATTAAAATATGTTTTAACTGTTCTTTGCATAATCGCCTTCATTGCCGGCTGCACGGCGGAACGCCAATACAATTTTACATTAAAAAACACTTTATCGATATTCCTTTTAAAAAATGAAAACGGCTATTATTTCTGCATACCTGTTCAGTATACGGGAGATTATCAGGTTAACAGCTTTGATTTTACAAGAGGATATATTTTAATCGGCGAATGCGAAATACCGCTGATCCGGGAAGAATTGAATATTTATACATTTGCCAACGAAGAAATTGACGAAACCGCAAACTACAGCGAAGAATTCAATCACTTTTACATATTTATCGAAAAACACCTAAATGATGAAGACATGACCAATATAACCGTCGAATACAAAAAAGGAAATGTCATCTCCATGATGAGCATTGAATACGATTTGACAATCGACAATGAACCGCAAAACGGCAACGGCATAATCGATGACTTTGAACTTTATATCGGGCCTGCGACGGATCCTGCCATTTTCCCTCAAAATCTTGATTTCTTTAAAGCAAGGTATTTGGAATGATGACGACAGTTAACATTATAATTTGGATTTTTATTTACAGTGTTTGCCTTGTTCATATTGCATTATTCGCCGTTATATACTCAAAACACAGACATAAAATCGAGCTGTTCTATTTAATTGTATTGATTAATATGTTTTTACTGTCGGTAATAATCATGATTTCGCTTGTATTGGATATTAAAAATATAATTCCGGTAATTATTAATGGAATATTGTTATTGTATGTTACAGTTCCCTTATGCGGTTATTATTTATTCGGCGTAAATAAAAAGTATTATGTCTTTATACCGATATTAATTATATTGGAAGCTGTTACAGAAAATATTTTTATATTAAATGGCATATATGCGCATTTATATTTATCAAGAATAATTTTTTATATTTTATTTTTATTGCCAATATTAATCGGCGCAAAAAAACAGGAAAAAAACTCGTTAAAACGAATTATCCAAAACATAACCAGAAAAACTGTAATTATTTATCTTGCGTTTATGATTGCGTTCTTTCCATTCTCGGCATATCTGTTTGAAATATCTTATGTTTCATCGCTTTGGTGGGCTGTTTGCACTTTGGCATTTCAAATACCGGGACTGATATACTGCAAAAGATATTTGTTCGATAAGGACAATTTCGTTATAACAAATCAAGAAGCGGAAGTTTCCTTCGCTCTTAATAATGCCGAAGCTGTAAAAATTGGATTATTATCATTGTCAAAAAGGGAAAACGAGGTTGCACTTGCAATTTGCAACGGACTTACCTATATGGAAACCGCGGAAAAACTGTGTGTTTCGCTTTCTACGATAAAAAAGCATGCTTATTTCATCTACAGAAAACTTGGAATAAAGAACAACCGCGAATTGGTGCACATATTCATAAAAACGCAGGAAAATACCACACAAAAAGAGACAATTTCCTGAAAAAGTATACTTTTTCTTACTTGTTTTCATGTAAATACCGGCAAATAATAAAATATAATTCAAATTGGGGGAGATTTTCATGAAGAAGACAGCGAAAAAAATCGCCATGGTTCTGGTTATTGTAATACTCGCCAACAGTTTTACAAGCTGCTTTACTTTGGGACTTTTTGAATATGGAGGGGGAGATTACGGCATCTTTGGAATTATATGCGCATTGCCTTTTACGCTTGCGCTTGATCTAATTACTTCTCCCATTCAAATTACCATTTATGCAGTACAAAAGGAGCAAGAACGTAAAAGAAACGAAAGAGCCAAATTAATGGAAGGAATTGACACATTTTCCGAGACACAATTTAACTTGATAGCGCAAAAAATAAACGCTTTGCCTGAAGACAGGATTGTTCCTTTTACAGAAACGATAAATTCATTCTCTGAAAAAGAAGATTTTGCAATGACGGAAGCAATTAATTATCTTACAGAAGAGGAAATTACTTCTTCTGTAAAAATATTAAATTCCATGACAAATGAAGAACTTATAACTGCGCTGAACAGTTTTCGGCAAATTGAATTTCGTTATAAAGACTGAAGGAGGGTTCTATGAAGAATAAAATATTAATACTGTTATCTTTTGCATTCATAACGTTATGTGCCGGATGCGGCAGTCTTTTTATAAAGTCTGTACCTTTTTCATTTGCAGATAATGATTCCAATCCGGCCAAATTGACATTTGTCGGTTCAGGCAAAACAGGCGTAAGACTTGTCGATTTTGAAGGAAGGGGAATAACGACTCCTTTGCAAGGAACGCGATGGGAATCCGCCGTAAGATTTCCCGCAGAAAGGCCGTTAGACTTAAGAGTAATTGTTTATTGGGACGAAGACAGACCGGGAGACAGAAGAAGAGGCATATTCAAATGTCCGCCGCTTGAAGCAGGCAAAGAATACAAGTTATGGTTCAGGGGTAACTATAGAAACGGCGGCTGGCTCACCTTAACTTATGCAAGCGCGCAAGATTATTCAAGCCAGGTATTATACGAACAGATAATACTGCCATTGCCGCAATAAGCGCGTCATTCTTTTGCTACCGTTAGATTTTTTACCCACTTCTCTTTCTTTAACAAATGCCGCGCGATAAAAACTTTAACAAAGTCCGTAAGTTTTAAAACCGCAAACATCGGCACAGGAGCCAAATTTGTGAATAACGATAATAAAACAGAACCGGGCGCAAACAGCAAAACGTTAACTGAAACATCTGTCCACATGCCCATCGCCGTATCGCCGCCTGCGCGCGAAACTGCAAATTGAGTGTTCAAAAAACACCACAGCGGCAGATACGCAAGAATCACAGTAACAAGACCCAAGGTATTCGCTCTTGCCCCCGCGCTTAAGTTTTGAAATACAAACGGAATAATCGCGGAAACTATAAAGAAGCCGGGTATCGCCATAACAATTCCCGCGATGACGCCTCCCCACTTTAACCATTTTGCGCGATCGCGCGCTTCGTTCAGTCTGCCGGCTCCCAATGCTCCGCCGACCAGAATGCTCGAAGATATCCAAAGCCCGCCGAAGAGCAGGAAAAATATATTCGCGATTGTCCAGCCTGCCGCCATGCCCGCGACAACTTCTTCCCCTCCCCTTCTGTTGTACATTGCTATCATCAACGTTTCGGAAACAATCCATGACATTTCCGACGCAAAAATCATTCCCGACTTGCCGAAAATTTCCATTATCAGTTTTTTCTTGATTAAAAACAATTCTTTTAAATGCGCAAAGAACGGCGCTTTGACGTAAGACGCATAAATCAAAAACGCAATTGCCTCAATACAGCGCGAAATAATTGTCGTGTATGCGGCTCCTGCAACTTCAAGACGCGGCGCGCCCAAATTGCCGTAAATGAAAACCCAGTTTCCGAATGTGTTGATAACAGCGGTAACGCCCGAAATTATCAGTGGAATTTTGGGTTTTGCAATCTCGCGAAAACTTGTCGCAATTGACATTGAAATCGCCATCGGAATAAATGCCCACGAAACAAGACGCAGATACACTTCTCCCACGGCGGAAATTTCCTGCTGAGCGGTGTTATTCGAAGTAAGCATACCGATTATTTGATACGAAAAAGATCTGCATGCTGTAAAACTGACAATCGAAATAATAAGGGCAAAAATCAATTTAAAACTGTAGGCGTTTTTCATGCCGCCCGAATCTTTTGCGCCGTAAAATTGCGCGATATAAATTCCGCCTGCCTGACAAATCGTGTTTAAAATTACAAAAAAAACAAACACAATGTGATTTGAAACATTGACAGCCGCCATGCTGACATCGCCCAAACCTGCAACCATAAAGTTGTCGACAAGCGAGACCATGCTCATGATTAATTGCTGAAGCATAACAGGCAGGGCGATTGCCAGCGCTTCTCTGTAAAAAGACCAAGGGCCAATGCGTGATTTAACAAGCTGCAGCATGTTGTTCTCCTTAAGTTGACAGTAACCTGTTTTCAAGTTACATTCAATATATGAGTGAGTACCTGATAAACGGCGGCATTCCCCTTAACGGATCGATTAAGGTAAGCGGAAACAAGAACGCCGCCCTGCCCTGCATCGCAGCCGCGCTTTTAACCGACGAACCTGTGATCCTTCGCAACATTCCCGAAATCGAAGACGTGCGCGTAATGCTCGATGTTTTTATTTCTCTTGGCGGCGAAGTGGAAAGCCC
>Ga0209755_10005195_pt1 | contig 14942 bp, 12 predicted proteins | sample TergutCo191P1_FD_187301 | JGI IMG/M metagenome (GOLD analysis project Ga0209755, IMG submission 187301) | Cornitermes sp. P1 segment gut microbial communities from Petit-Saut dam, French Guiana - Co191P1 (SPAdes) (version 2) | ecosystem: Host-associated > Arthropoda: Insects > Digestive system... | reverse complement strand
TCGGCGCTCGGCGCTCGGCGCTCGGCGCTCGGCGCTCGGCGCTCGGCGCTCGGCGCTCGGCGCTCGGCGCTCGACGCTCGACGCTCGACGCTTCCAATTATACATACCGCCAGCTAACAGTGTCAATCATCTAACAGCACATACGTTTCCACGTTTAGGGCCTCGTTTCCCCTTCGGAAAAACGCCGTCCGCATCTTCGTGCGGGGGCTTTTTCATATACACACATGCAAAGGAGTTTTATCATGAAAAACACGGGTATTTTACGGAAGGCGGCGGGCCTTGTAGCCATGGCCGCGATTATCGGGTTTGCCACGATGTCCTGCGACAACGCGGCCAATACGGACAACCGGGGCGGCGGAGAACAGACCGGCGGCACAGGCGAACAGGCGCTGCTTAGGTTTCTGTACAGCGAAGGACTGCAAGGATACATCGTTGAGGGCCTGGTAGACGAGGAAGCTCAAACCTACGTGGTAATACCGGCCACCCACAACGGCCGTCCCGTGGTGCGCATCGGGGCCGATGCGTTCCGGGATACAGGCATTACGGGGGTAAGCTTTGCCCAAGACGGACAGCTTGAGCTCATCTCTAGTTCAGCGTTCCGCGGAACCACAAACCTTACCGGCGCGGTGGTAATCCCGCCAAGCGTACGGTTCATCTGGCCCGGGGCGTTCAGAGATTCTGGCCTCACCGGGCTGAACTTTGCCCAAAACGGCCGGCTTGAAAACATTCAGCCCGGCACTTTCCGTGGAACCACAAGACTCACGGGCACGGTAACAGTCCCCCAAAGCGTACAGTTTATCTCAGATGAGGCGTTTCAGAATTCCGGTCTCACTGGGCTAAGCTTTGCCCCTAACAGCCAGGTTAGCGAGATCGGAAACCATGCGTTTATGAATACCGCAAACCTTACCGGCACGATCATAATCCCCGCAAGCGTATGGCGGATCGGGGAGATGGCGTTCATGGATTCCGGCATCACCGGACTAAGCTTTGCCCCCGGCAGCCGGCTTCAAACCATAGGAGAAGGTGCGTTCGCGGATACCGCAAATCTTACCGGTACCGTGGCAATCCCCGCAAGCGTTCAATATATTGGGGGTTGGGTGTTCCTGAGATCCGGCCTCACGGCAATACACATCCCGCATACCGTCATTCCTCTAAGTTGGAATCCCGGCTGGTGGGACCTTTTTTTAGGTTCCCTCTACAACAGCCTTACAACCCCGCCAACACGGTTTTATACCCCTGGACGGCATCATCCATTGTTTTGGTTTTTGTTTGACGCCGACCTACAAGGGTATGTGATCGCGGGTCTGGTAGATATGTGGGCGCAAAACAGCGTGGTTATACCCTCTACCTTCAACGGCCGTCCCGTGGTGGCTATAGGTGAGTCGGCGTTCCAGAATTCCGGCATCACGGGTTTAACCTTTGCCCCTAACAGCCAGCTTGAAACCATCGGGGATGGAGCGTTTTTCTCTACCAGAAGCCTTACCGGCACGGTGACAATCCCCGCAAGCGTAAAAACTATCGGGGGGTCGGCATTCTGGAATTCCAGCATCACAGGGTTAAGCTTTGCCCCTGGCAGCCAGCTTGAAACCATCGGGGGTGGAGCGTTTTTCTCTACCAGAAGCCTTACTGGTACGGTGGCAATTCCCGCAAACGTACAGCGCATCGAGTTTAACGCGTTTTTGGGTTCCGGCCTCACGGGGTTAACCTTTGCACAGAATGGTCGGCTTCAAACCATCGGGGATAGTGTGTTCAGTGGCACAGCATACCTTACCGGCACGGTTACAATCCCTGCAAGCGTTCAGACCATTGAGAGGTCTGCGTTTTCGCGTTCTGGTCTCACGGGGTTAAGCTTTGCCCCCGGCAGCCGACTTCAAACCATCGGGGGTAGGGCGTTCGAGCATACCGCAAGACTTACCGGTACGGTGACAATCCCCGCAAGCGTACAGGGCATCGAGGATGAAGCGTTTTCGGGTTCCGGCCTCACTGCAATAAACTTCCCGCACAGTACGCTGACGCCCTCATCAGGCTGGGACTGGTGGGTGGGCGGTTTTTCTGGCCGCGTCTACAACAGCCTTACGACCCCGCCTACGCTGTTGTGGCCCCGTTCATGGTGGTAGGTGGCGGCAAACCCGCACGGAGCGTCACGAGGTGCCGGAAGCCGTGGGGCCCGAGCTGAAGCCCACAGTGAAGGGTTCCAAAAACAAGGCTTTGGCTGCACGGAACCGGTCGCCGTCATTTTTGCCTTCTGCGCCCCCGCGCCGCGCGTTTTTTGGCGGCGCGCAGCTTTTGCCTGAGGCTTTCCGCAAGGGCGAAAAGGGCGCAGCGGGCCGGCCTGTAGGGGAAGTCCCAGCTTCCCGGGCGGTGCAGTATCGCGCCGCCGAAGCCGGTCTTGAAGCGGTAAAGGCCGGCCATGGGGTGATCCGGGTTTTCGTCGGGGGGGATGCCGAAAAGGTCGTAGCGCAGGCAGCCGGCCTCTTTTGCGTCGCGCATGGCCCGCCACTGCAGGGCGTAGGGGGCCATGAGGTTGCGCCTGTCGTTGGAGGAGGCTCCGTAAAGGTAGGTGGCCTCTTCCCCGCGAAACAGCACCACGGCGGCGGCAAGGCGCTCGCCCCCGTGCCGGGCGACGTACAGGCGGACGCTTTGCTGCGGCTCCCCGCCGTACGCCCCAAACAGGGCCTCGTAATACTCAAGGCCGTGCATCGAAATGCCGTCGCGCCTGGCGGTTTCGGCCAGAAGGCCGTGGAACGCCCCGAGCCCGGACCGGAGCCCCGCGCCGGAATCCGGGCTTGGATCCACGGAAACGCCGCGCTTTTCGGCAAGGCCTATGTTGTAGCGCCACTTGGGCTTCATCGCGGCCAGAATGTCCTCGGGCGAAGGCGAAAGATCCACGACTACGGTGTCCGGCGGCTGAACGTCTGCGGCGGCGCGGCGGAACGGCGGGGGAAGCCCTTCGGGGAAGCCCCCGTCCGGGCCGGACCAGGGCGGGTCGAAGCGGACGAACGCCACGTCCGGCGGCAGATGGGGCCTTATCCCCCGGGCGATCTCCGCCGCCGCCCCGCCTGGCGGCGCGCCAAGGCCGTCAGGAGGCTCAGGGCCCAAGGGGGCGTAGGCCATGCGCACGCCCGGGGCGATTTTTCTGCAAAGCACCAGCAGGGGGCGGGAGAGGCCGGGCTCCCACTCCACGAGGAAGGCCCGCGCCGTCCAGCCGAAGCCGGCCTTGAAGCGGCCCCACGCCGCCGACTGCAAAAAGGAGCCGGCGTTATCGCAGACGGAAAGCTCGGCGGGGCGGACTTTTGGCACGGGGCGCGCCGTCAGTTTACCTTGCCGTCCCGGACCGTCGCGGTGCGGACCGGCGTTCCGTTTAGGCAGAGGTTTTTCCCGCAGGCCTGCACCGCAAAGTCGCTTACCGTTATGGGATGGTTGAAAAAGGTTCCGATGTCGATTTCGGGAAGGGCGGAATCGGAGCCGGCCGCGCCCTCGGGGAACAGCCTTGTCCCGGTGGGCGCGTCGCCGGCGTCCAGCACCTCGCACCTTTCGGCGGGCGAGCCGTCCTCGGCCACGCCCCCCTCGTCGCCTGCGGCAAGAAGCATGCCCCGCGACTTCGTCCCGCGTATCTTCGCGGGCTTCAGGTTGTAGGCAAGGATTACGCGCCTGCCAAGAAGCTGCTCCTCGGAGTAGAACGGGACAAGCCCGGAAACGATTGTCCGCTCCTCGCGCTCGCCGGTGGTGCCCTCGCCGGTTTCAAGCCCGATTATGTAGAGCTTGTCGGCGTTGGGATGCCGCTCCACCTTTTCGATTTTCGCCACGCGCAGATCCAGCGTCCGCTCCAGCCCGCCGGCGGGCGTCTGCCCGGGCCCCGCGTTCTCCCGCAGCCGCGCCTCTAGGCTGCCTGAAAAGCGCTCCCGCATCGAGTCCACCCTGTCGTCCTCCAGCTTGGAAAACAGGACGGAGCTTTCTATGCGCTTTATGGGGTTCAGCCCGGACGGGCCGCCTATGCTGGCCCAGTCGAAGGTCTCCCGCAGCTTGAGGCCGAAAAACAGGATTATCTTTGTCGCGGTCTGGGGCATGTAGGGGTCTATGAGTATGGCCATGTCGCGCACTAGGTGCACGAGGTCGCGTATCACCGCGGCGGCCTTCGGAGGATCCTCCGTCCGCATGCGCCAGGGCTCCGCGTCCTGGAAATACTTGTTGGCGAACGACGAAAGGGCGAAAATCTCCCTGAAGGCCTCGCGCAGCTCGGCGCGCTCAAGCTTTTCGGTTATGGAGTCCTCGAAGTCCAGCACCCTGTCCCAGAAAACGGGATCCGGCTCGCCCTTGGGAATCTCGCCGTCGTAGTAGCGGGTTATGAAGGAAAGGGTGCGGTTTACGAGATTGCCCAAGTTGCCTATAAGCTCGCCGTTCACCTTTTCCTGGAAGTCCTTCCAGGAGAACGTCACGTCGGCCTTTTCAGGGCGGTTGTAGAAAAGGTAGAAGCGCCACACGTCCGGCGGAATCCCGGTTTCCATCGCGTCCGTGCCGAAAACGCCCACGCCGCGCGACTTCGAAAACTTGCCGCTTTCGTAGTTCAGGTATTCGGTGCTGGACATGTGGTGGAGCATCGTCCACCTGCCGCCCGTGCCGAGCAGGCTTGAGGGAAACACCACCGTGTGAAAGGGGATGTTGTCCTTGCCTATGAACTGGAAGAGCTCGACGTCGTCCGGGCTTTTCCACCAGTGGGCGATGAACGACTTTCCGTCGGGAAACTTTCTGAGCTGCGAGGGAAGCAGGTGCAGCTCCACGAGGCCCTCGGCGAGCTCGTCGCCGAGGCAGCCGGTTATGGAGATGTAGCCGATGGGCGCGTCGAACCAGACGTAGAACACCTTGTTCTCGTAGCCGGGCCTGGGCACGGGGATGCCCCATTTGAGGTCGCGCGTTATGGCCCTTTCGCGAAGGCCGTCGCGGATCCACGCCTGGGTCATCTGCACGGCGTTGTGCGACCAAAAGCCCTTTTCGGAGGCTTCCTTTATCCACTCCTCCAGCCTGCCCTTTATCTTGGGCAGGTCGATGTAGAGGTGCTTGGTCTGCCGGGCCTCCGGCGCGTGGCCGCAGGTGGAGCAGCGCGGGTTCCTAAGCTCGGTGGGGTCCAGCAGCTTGCCGCAGCCCTCGCACTGGTCGCCCCGCGCGTCCTCCGAGCCGCACCGCGGGCACAGGCCCCTTACGAAGCGGTCCGCAAGAAAGCGGTCGCAGCGGGGACAGTAAAGCTGGGTGACGGCGCGCTCGGTTATAAAGCCGGCCTCGTCGATTTTGTGGAAGATGTCCCGGGTCACCTCGGTCTGGATCGGTGTGGATGTGCGCCCGAACTTGTCGAACGAAATCTGGAACCACCTGTAGATGCCGTCGTGCAGGGCGTGGTAGCGGTCGCAAAGCTCGCGGGGCGGGATTCCCTCTTCGGCGGCACGGGTTTCGGTGGCCGTGCCGTATTCGTCCGTGCCGCAGACGTAGAGGGTCTCGTAACCGCGCAGCCTGCAAAAGCGCGCAAAAGCGTCGGCAGAAAGCACCTGGACAAGGTTGCCAAGGTGCGGGATGTTGTTGGCGTACGGCAGCGCCGCCGTTATAAGTCTGCGCTTCATTACTGACATGATACCAAAGCCCGAGGGAAAAATCCAGCTTAATCCTGGAGCCTGCGTTTAATCCGGCCAAGCCGCAGGCCCTGCGGCCAAGAAACTATGATTTTAATTGACGAGAAAAGAGGTAGATTTCCCTGTTGGAGTAAATACGCCTGTTGTGGCACGCCTTAAGCGGCGTGGAGTCGATGAAGGCCACGCGGTTCCCCTGCCCAGCCTGAAACCCCGGGTATACAGCGCAAGCGGCATCAGGCTGTGCCGCGTCAGCTCCACGAAACGGTTGTAGCTGACCGTCCGGGGGAAATACAGTTCGAGATGCGGCGACCGGCGGCAGAAAACGAAAAACACGACAGTCCTGGCTGATGGGACTGTCGTGTTTGGGCTTAGGCGGCTATGCGGAGTTCGCTAACGTTGTCTGTGCCATACCTGAACAAATGTTTCGCCTTCGTCTATAGCCGTAATCGTCAAAGTGTTGTTGTTCGATAAGACAAAAGTCGCGGTTCTTGCCCCTTCTGCGTCCGTAACAATAAAGCTATTGCCGCTCGTGGAAAATGTTCCGTGATGGTCCAGCACGCCATCAAAATACATTCGAGAGATACCGTTGCCGAGAACCAACACTATAGTCTCCTCATCGGCAAAAACCCATCTTCCATCGATAGGGCTCACGATGGGGGCATTACCGGTTCCCCCTCCTGCACCACCGCCGTTGGCTCCGTCGCCACAGCCCGTCATTCCGAATGTCAGCGTTATCGCCAACATTCCCAGCCAGATTTTCCTTGCCATTGTTTTCTCCTTGGTTTTGGCAAAACCGTTGTGGCTATGCGTTGTGATTCACAAAAAACGGCACATTGCTGTTGTCGCACGAACACCGTCACCCCCTGCACTTCCCCTTTTCATGGCGCATAACCTTTATATTACCCATATTTAGGCAATATGTTTTTAGCCTAATATGGCTAGGAACATTCTGTCAAGTACCCAAATCCGGGTACTATGGTTTCATGGGCTTCGGCGAGCATTTGAAAGATGAACTTGAGTACAGGGGCATGCTTGTGAAGGAGCTGGCCCATGCGACAGGTATCCCAAAGCACACGCTGGACAACTATCTGCTTACCAACGGCTCCATGCCGTCCGCCGATAAAGCGGTAGCAATTGCCCATACCCTTGGCGTTACGGTGGAGTATCTGGTAACCGGCAGGAAAAACGCGCAGGCAAAACCGCCCCAAGGGGCTTTAAGCCCCGAAATGCGTTCCATAGCGAATTGCGTAGAGCCGCTTCCGTACGAAAAACGCAAGCTGGTCGAGAAAACGGTGGCCGAGCTGGTCGCGCTGCTGCGGAACCCCAGGGCGGAAGAGCCCGTGGCCCTCACCCTGCTTCAGAAGGCGTTTTTAAAGCTGTTCCGGTAGGGGCAAACCGAGCAGCGCGCGCTCAATCGCGTCGATAACCGCGTCCGGGGTGGAGGCCCCGGCGGCAAGCCCCACGGTTTTGAAGCGGGAAAACTCCGGCGGAACGTCGGCGGCGGTTTCCGCAAGCGCGCAGGGCTTTCCCGCCGCCTCCGCTATGGCGAACAGCCGGCGGGTGTTCGCGGAGTCCTTTCCCCCGGCTACCACCACGGCGTCTGCCCTGCCCAAAAGTTCCCGCAGGCTTTCCTGCCTTTCCCTTGTGGCCGCGCAGATGGTTTCGGCGATTTCGAGGCCCGGAAAAAAGCGGACGATTGCGCCGGCTATGGCCCGGTACTCGCCGTCGGAGATTGTCGTCTGGGCGATAAGCGCCGTCCGGATGGCGTTTGCCGAGGCTCCGAGTTCCCGCCGCAGCTTTTCGGCGGCCCCGCCGGCCTCGTCCGCGCTGCCCACTACCAGGCAGGGAAGCCCGCCGAGGGACGGCGCGCCGGCTTCGGCGTAGCCCAGTATGCCGACGGTTTCGGCGTGGCTTTTTTCCCCTGCCAGAAAAAGCAGGCAGCCGGCCCGCGCAAGGTTTTCGGCTTTAAGCTGGCTGGCCTTTACCCTTGGGCAGGTCGCGTCGATTATTGCCGCCCCGCGCAGGCGAAGGGCGTTTTCGGTTTTGGGGCTTACGCCGTGGGCGCGGATTATTACCGAGGCCCCGCAAAGTGATTCCGGCAGGCGCGATTCGTCAAGGATTTGCGCGCCCCCGGCTTCAAGCTCGGCAAGCGCCTGCGGATTGTGGATTAGAGGGCCAAGCGTGTAAAACTTTTTTGCGGGGCTTTTGGCTTCGGCGCGGGCAAGGGCGACGGCCCGCCGCACCCCCATGCAGAAACCAAGCACCTTGGCGCGGACAACCACCATGGCTTTAAAGAAAAAACGGGAACCGCGGCCGGGCTCCCGTTCCCGGCCGCGCGGTTCCCCGGCAAGCTTCTAGGCTTTGGAAAGCGCGGGCTTTCCGGCCGAAATCTGGCCCGAGGCCACGGCAAGCTCCCGCCTCGCCTTTTTGACCTTCCGCTTTTCCCAGAAGTTCATGAAGGCGGTAACTATGAAAGTGGTGGTGTACACGCCGGAAATCATGCCCACCATAAGCGCCAGGGCGAAGTCCTGCATGGCGCCGGTCGTAAAGATAAACAGGGACATTACCGCAAGCATGGTGGTAACCGTGGTGATTATCGTCCTGTTCAGCGTCTCGCTAAGCGAGCGGTTAAGAATGTTCACGAAAACCTCCTCCGGGTAGAGGCGGCGGTTTTCCCTGATCCTGTCGAAAACTACTATGGTGTTGTTTGTGGAGTAGCCCAGAATCGTGAGGATTGCGGCGATGGTGATTGTGTTGAACTCCATGCCGGTTACCACCACGAAGGCCGCCACGATGATGCCGTCGTGGATGATGCCAAGCACCGCGCCCACGGCGTACTGCAGCTTGAACCTGATTGTCGCGTAAAGCAAAACCAAAAGCAGGGTGGCGGCTATGAGGATGCCTATCTGGTCGGTAAGGTGGCCGGCAAAACGGGAACCCACGAAGTCGGAACGCAGCACCATCACCTGGCCCGCGCCGAAACGCGCCTCAAGAATGTCCGTTATCCCGTCGGCGGGGCGGCGGACAAGCGGCGGAAGGGCCGCGCCGTCTTCGTAGGCCTCGGCCTGAACCGGGGGCGCGGCAATCGGGGCGTCGTCCTCGGCCCGCACGCGGATCAAAAAGTGCCTGTCGCTCGGCTGGCCCATGCTCTGCACCACTACGACGTGCCCAAGGCTTTCCTCCATCAAATCGCGAACGACGGCAATGGGGATTTCCTCGGCGTCCGGGTTAAGGTAGTGTATGCGGTGCGGGACGCTTCCGAGTATCGGATCGCCAAGCGCGCCCCGTATAAGCCAGTGCGACGGGGTGCCGTCCGGAACGCCGGGGTAGCGGTTTACGCCTAGGCCCTCAAGCCTAAGGGCCATGGCCCCGGCGACTGCCCCGACCGTGGCGTAGTCGGCAAACGGGAAGCTCAGGGCCCGCGTCTCTATTCCAGCGCCGGAATGGACCACGTGTATGCCGGCGCTGTCCGACGATATTACTGCGTTGCCCGCGCCCTCCCAGGTAAGGGTGAACGCGGTGGGGGCAAACTGCACTTCCTGCACCACGCCGGCCTGGAAGTCCACGCCGAGGTTGAACCCGTCAAGGGCGAAGAAGGCGACCGCGCCGCCGCTTATGAGCAGCGCGGAAAGCACCGCCGCGGGAACGAACATTCTGGAAAAGGGGATGACTCTTCTCATTAACGGGCACCTCCCACGGCCGCGCCGGCGACCCTCGCCCTGGACCATGATATCGGGATTTTTTTGCTGCGAAGAACGTCCGAGCCGAAGTCAAAAATCAGCCGCGAAACGAAAAGGGCCGTGAACACCGACGAGAAAACCCCGACGGAAAGCGCGACCGCGAAGCCCTGGATGGGGCCGGAGCCAAGCTGGGCAAGGAAAAGCGCGGCTATAAAGGTGGTCACGTTGGAGTCCATGACCGCCCAGAACGCCTTTCCAAATCCGATTTCGATTGCGGCCTTTCTGCTTTTGCCAAGGCGCAGCTCTTCCTTGATGCGCTCGAAGACGATTACGTTTGCGTCCGTCGCCATGCCTATTGTGAGGATGAAGCCCGCGATGCTGGGAAGCGTAAGCGTGAAGCTGAAAGCCGAAAGCACGCTGAACATTATGTAGAAGTTCAAAAGCTGGGCTATGACGGCGTTGATTCCCGCCGACTTGTAGTACACCAGCATGAAGACGAGCACCATGGCCACGCCTCCGAGCAGGGCGAAAAGGCCCTGCCGTATCGTGTCCTCGCCCATGGAGGCCCCTATGCTCTGCTGGCTTACCACCTCGAGCGTTACCGGAAGGCCGGCGGTCCTGAGCATCATGGCGATGCCGTTCGCCTCCTCCATGCCGAACCCGGTGAGGCGCACCCTTTCGCGGATTGCCGTCTGGATGGTCGCCTGCGACCTTACCCTGTCGTCCAGCACTATCGCCATTGGCCTTCCCACGTTTGCCGAGGTGAGCTGCCAGAAGATGTCCCCGCCGTCGCCGGTCAAAAGGAAGGTTACCTCGGGCCTGCCTACCATCGCCGGATCCTGGCTGCGCTCCACGAGGGCGCTGCGGATGTGGTACCCGTCCAGGCCCACTTCCCTTCTTACTGCCACGTAGCGCAGGGTGCCGTCGGCGTTTCGGACCTGTACGGGCAGCCCGTAGCGGTCCTGCTCGAACACGCCAAGGATTACCACGTCCGCCGGGACGATCGTGGGATCGGCAAGGTTCCCGTGCACGTCGAAGGTGGTGAACGGGTTGGCGCGGTAGAACATGTTGAAGGCGTCGGTAGCGTCGGTATCGACGATATGGAAGGCAAGGCTTCCCCTGCCCATTATGATGTCGTTGATCCTTTCGGGGTCGGCGCTGCCGGGGATTTCCACGTAAATCTGGTCGGGCCCCTGCCGGCGGATTACCGGCTCGGTAAGGCCGAACTGGTCGATGCGGCTGTTAAGGTCTATCAACGTGCGTTCCATCGCGTCGTTGCGGTCTTCGTCCGTAAGCGGGCGGTCGAGCCGTTCCTGCAGGGCGTCCATGTCCGCCTGAAGGATTATGCTCAGTCCCCCGGAAAGGTCGAGGCCAAGCTGAACGGCCCTTCGCTGAAGCGACCTTAGCGCGAAAACCTCGTCGCGGTACCTGGCCTCGATTGCCTCCCGCACCGCCCATGCGCTTGGGAAGGCGGAAAGCGTGGCGTGCGCGTCCCAGCTTTCCGGCGCGGGGAGCCTGTTGTCCCTGTTGTGCCTTCTTGCCTGGCGTATCAGGAAGGAAAGCTCCTCGGGAACGTCGCCGCCGATCCTGGCCTCTTCAAGAAGCCGCTGGAAGTCGGTTTCCGCGCGCAGCATGGCGTAGTTCCTAAGCTGTTCCCTTGTCTGAAGGGCGCGCACCTGTTGATCCCTGGGGGTCAGAAAGTGCCAGCTAAGGCTCGGCCAAAGGAACACAAAACAAATCGCCATCACCACCATGATTATGGCAAACCGGTACCGTTTTCTCATATCCGTTCTCCTAGTTAAAGCTCCGGCTTACCTTTTGCTCGAGTAAATCCGGGTTTCCTCTATGACACCACCCTTTTGAGCGGGCATGCCTCTACTTTTCGCCGTCGGCGGAAGCCGAATCCTCGGAGTCCTCGGAATCCTCGCTTTCCTTTTCCTCTTTTTCCTTGCTCTGGCTTACGATTGAGGAAACGGCGCTGCGGCTGAACTCGATCTTTACGTTGTCGTCCACCTTTACGATGATAGACTGCTCCTTTACGCTCTGGATGGTGCCGTGTATGCCGCCCACGGTTACTACTTTGTCGCCCTTTTTGAGCGCGGAAAGCATTTTCTGGGTTTCCTTCTGTTTCTTGCTCTGCGGCCGGATTATCAGAAAATAGAAGATTGCGATGATCGCGATAAAGGGGAGGAAGGTCATGATGCCCGCTCCGGGAGGGGCGTCGCCGCCGGCCGGCGGGCCCGCCATCAAGAGGTGGAAAACGAAATCGTTCATAGGTACATCCTTACGTTATAAAATTGAAGCGTCCCTGTGTTTCGCGGAAACGCCCCTTCTAGGGTAAAGCTAGCACGAAATGGCGCGGATGTTCAAGTGTTTGCCCCGGGGCCTGCCCGCATACAACGCGCGGCATGAAGGTCCGGCCGCCGGGGATTCTTCGTCCGCCGCCGGTTGACGTTTTCGTCTTGTCGGTGTAGACTTCATAATGCCGGCTTTGCTGGTTTCAGTTTTGAAAACGGGGGTATGCTATGAACTTGGGAATAGGGCAGATTGTCCTTCTGATTGTTTTGGCGCTGGTGCTTTTTGGGCCGAAACGGCTGCCGGAAATGGGGCGCGCCGCGGGAAACGCCCTGCGCGAGTTCAAGGCGGCGCTGAACGGGATAACGTCGGCCGAGAAAAAGCCCGAGGAGTCCGGAGCGGCGGCGACCGAGGACAAGGGTGACGGAAACGCCTGACGGCGGGAAGGGTTTCGATTTTGCGGACTGGGTGCCGCATATCGCGGAGCTGCGGCGGCGCGTCATTGCCGTGCTGGTCGTTTTCCTTGTGTTTACCGTTGCCGCGTTTGTTTTTTCCTCCCGGATAGTCTCTTTTCTGCTTATGCCTCTGGGGCGGCACGACATAGAGCTCCATATATTCGCGCCGGCCGATCAGTTCATGGCCTATCTGAACGTCGCGTTTTGGACGGGGTTGCTGTGCGCCCTGCCGTTCCTGTGTCTGCAGGCGGCGCTTTTTGTCTGGCCGGGGCTGCGCAAAAACGAATACCGCTACGCATGCACGGCGCTTGTAATAGTGCCAACGCTTTTCATGCTGGGCGCGGCGGCGGCCTATCTTTTTCTGTCCCCCGTAGTGTTCAACTTTTTTCTGACCTTCGGCGAGGGCGACGGGATGCTTCCGCTTTGGGGGCTCAGGCAATACCTGGAGCTTCTTTTCAGGCTGATGGTTGCGGCGGGGCTGCTTTCACAGGGGCCCTTGGTTTTGTTGGTGCTTATGGCGACCGGGGTTGTGTCGTATAAGAGCGTCGCCCGCTTCCGCTGCCATTTCGTTCTGTTGATTTTTTTCCTTGCGGCCCTGTTGACCCCGCCCGATGTGGTTTCGCAGATTCTGCTGGGCATTCCGCTCTACCTTTTGTTCGAGGGCGCCCTTTTCCTTGGACGTATTTTGGGCAAAAGACGTTCACAATCGTCAATTGATGAGGTTCGTTAAACCGGCCTCGCGGGCCCAGCGAATCGCCTGGTTGAACTCCGCCGGCGTAACCCGCCTGTCAAGCGGCGGGTGTTCGTGCGCCCTGAACATGGGCCTGTACTGGCCCATGATGTTGACGTGGGTGTCGGTGCCGAGCTCGGAGGCGACCCAGCGGGCGAAAACGTCGGCTCCCCCCAGGTTTTCCGGCATAACGAGGTGGCGGACGACCATCCCCCGGTACGCAATGCCGCCGTTCGTCAGGAGCCTGCCGCCTACCTGCCGGTGCATTTCCTTTATGGCCGCGGCGGCATGGATCGCATAGTCCGGCGCGCCGCTCAGGAAACGGGCGGCGACGACAGAGTCCTGAAACTTGAAGTCTGGCTGGTAGATATCGACGACGCCGTCCAGCAGGCGCATCACCTCAAGCGAGTCGTAGCTGCCGGTGTTGTAGCACAAGGGCACGTGCAGCCCCCCGGCGATTGCCATGCGGAGCGCGCTTACAAGATGGGGCACGAGGTGGGTGGGCGTAATGAAGCTGACGTTGTGCAGGCCCCTGCGCTGGAGATCCAGCATAATGCCGGCGAGCTCGGCCTGGCTGGTCTGTCTTCCGTCGCCGCGGTGGGCGATTTGCCAGTTTTGGCAGAAAACGCACAACAAGTTGCAGTTGGACAGGAAGATTCCCCCGGAGCCCCGAACGCCGCGAATCGGAGCTTCGTTTCCGAAGTCCGGGCCGGCCGAGGCGACCCTGAAGCTGTTGGCGGCGGAGCAGGCGCCCACCTCGCCCGACGACCGGCGGGCCCCGCACAAACGCGGACAAAGGTAGCAGGGATCGTACAAGTCCCAAAGCGCCCGCTCGCGGCGTTCAAGCTCGCCGGAGCGTTCCAGGTCGATATATCTCCAGGCGGTGCCCCCTATTTGAACGCCCCCTCCGTCGGGAATTCCCCCCGCGAACAGCTTCGCCGCAAAACCGGCACCCCCAAGGGCCGCCGCCGCGCTCCCCGTGACGCATTTTTTTATGAACTCCCTTCGGGATAGGGCCATGTTCGCCTCCCTTATTGAAAACCTCGTCGCAGGCGCGACGGATGGATGGTTTTATGGTAACGCAACTATGGCTTTTAAAAAACCCCCTGAGAAAACGCAGGTGCCCGATTCGGTGCACCAGAATTAACATTTTTTCGCACAAACCCTCATAGGAAACTCCCGTGTCGGCATTGGCGGGCAATGTTTGCCTGCGGCCCGGCCTAAGGGCGGCGGGTTTAGCTTCGCAGGGTTTCCAGCTCGTGGCGGGCCTGTCTTTGAACCGAGGGCGGCTGGTTTACCGAGCTTAGCATGAGCAGAACGCGGACGCCGGCTTCGTAGGCCGGGGCTCCGGAAAAACGGCACAGCGCGCCGGCGGCGGCAGCTATGGAAACGAGCACGTGCTCGTTGCGGAAGGAGTTCCCGGGGCTTGCCAGCGCGGCGAACTCCGCCATGGCCCTGCCCTCGGGGTCGAAGCCTATGGAGCCTATCGCAAGGGCGGCGGCGGCCATCACTGTGGGATACCTTTCCCTCCGGAAAAGCGTGACGAGCCAGGGAACGTCCTCGCCTGAGCCTATGCGGGCAAGAAGCTGCAGGGCGCGGATTCTGTGGGTAACCGGCACGCCGGGCCGCGTGGCCATGGAGGAAGCTCCGGGCCAGGTGCCGCCCTCGGCGGTTTCCTTGAGGAAGGCAATCCACTCCTGCTCGTTTCTGCCCACGTTGCCCGCCTGGATTCCACGCTGTATTACGTCGAGCTCCCTTGCTATCATGGCTTCGTTTCTGCTCATCGGGGTGGCGGAAAACGCCGACGGGGGGCGGGGGGGGTCGCCGGAAGAAGCTCCGCCGGCTTGGGGGGCCCTCCCTTGCGCCGCCGCCGCGTCGTCCAGCCGCCAGGCGTAGAGTATCCAGTCGGTTCCGCCGGAAAAAAGCGTCCCGTGGCCTATCGCGGGCAGGCCGGAGGCGTTTCTGAGGGAGGTGCGCCAAAGCGGCCGGCCGTCGCCGGAAAAACCCGAGGCCCCGTTTTGGCTCAGCACGTACACCCCGCGCCCGTCGTATACGACCGAGACGCCGCCCCTTTGGCTTCCGGTTCCCGCGTGGCTGTCCGCCGTCCACAGAACCTCGCCCCGGGCGGAAAGCATGAGGACCCTCCCGTTGGAAAGAACCACGA
>Ga0209755_10005193_pt1 | contig 14947 bp, 4 predicted proteins | sample TergutCo191P1_FD_187301 | JGI IMG/M metagenome (GOLD analysis project Ga0209755, IMG submission 187301) | Cornitermes sp. P1 segment gut microbial communities from Petit-Saut dam, French Guiana - Co191P1 (SPAdes) (version 2) | ecosystem: Host-associated > Arthropoda: Insects > Digestive system >... | reverse complement strand
TTCGGGTCGATGAGACGAATGGTTGCACGACGGTTAAGTGCGTGTTCTGCTTCGGTTTGTGCGTTGCGAATCAACGGCTCCGAGTGCGACGCAGCACGTGTAATCAAGCGGTCTTTATCAAATCCTCTGCGTCCCAAATAGGTCAAAATTGAATTCATACGACGCTCGGTTAGCGCAAGGTTGTAAGCGTGCGAACCGCGTTCGTCAGCGTGTGTCACGATTTCGAACAAGAAATGTGGATTTCTAACAGCGATAACAATCATTCTATCCAATTCGCGATGGCCATCTCTGATGATATCGTATCTATCAAAATCGAAGAAAATGTTGTTCACAAAGACTTCTTCGCCAATCTCTGACAGTTTTGGCCAGCATTCAAAGATGATGAAATCGCGGGTTGACACTGTGCGAATGATGTCAGACGGGTCGATATGGCTTGGCAAGAACGCTATGTCTTCCGAAACGATATTTTCAACCGAAATCTGGAATCTTGTGTTTGGTGCTAAGTCGAAATAGGTTATATTTCCAGCGTTATCCGTAAATCTTAGCGTTTTCTTATCGTCTGATGCCGAAATATAAAGTGGCTCATCTGCTGGATGCCATTGTGGCTCCATCAAACACTCGATACACTCTGTATCTGGCGGCAAGATAGCCAAATTTGCACGACGATTTGGGTCGTTGATACGGTCTGTAAAATTAATTACGTGTCTTTGGTCAACTTCAAGTTCGTGTCTTTCCGCTCTTCCACTGCGACGGTTGATACAGTCGATAATTTCTTGCGGTGTCATGCCCGGTTGCATACACTCATCCATGCTCACCACTTCTTCTTCGATAAGCGAAACTCTGATTGGCATAAATATCGGCTCTTCCGGTTCTGGTTCTGGTTCTGGTTCTGGAATGAACGCAATCACTGGCTCAGGCTCAGGAATACCCAATCCGAAGAGTGTGAACGAAAGTGGCACATCTGGGAAGCGCGTGTAATTCACTGGCATACTGAAATACGTTTCATCAATCGGCGTGCCCATATCGCGAACGATTCCAGTGAAACCTAAGGTATAATCTGTTGTTCCAGTGATTCTAAAATCTTCTGCACTGCGAATCAAAACCGTTTGCGTAAAAGTTACTGAATCCAAAAACACATAAATTGGTTCTGTCAATTGTGGATCCATTTCTGGCGTCAATCGGATTGGCAACACGCTTGGCATTGGGTTTCCGATAAGCATAAATCTATCTAAGTCGATATTGTAGTTGAAAACGATTGGCGAAACCAAATCGGTTCGTTCTTGATTATGTGCAACCATAAATACATCTGGACGAATAATTGCTGTTGCAATCAATTGTGCCATTTCTTGATCTCTCACTTGATGTGCTGTGTAGAACCACGTTACTGCAGGCGTATCGTCGATAGCCAAAACTGGAAGCGGTTCTTCAATGATGTATTCGATAATTATTTCTTCTATAATCTCTTCGATGATCTCTTCAATAATTTCCTCAATGATTTCTTCAACAACTTCAGCTAAGACTGGTTCGATAACCTCTTCAATAACTGGCGGCACGATTTGAATAATTTCTTCTTGATGTTCGCCACGGTACATCGGCACATAGATTCGGCGTACATCGCGCAATGGAAGAATTTCAATCGCAGAATTAACAGTAACGCCACGCTCTTCATCGAAAAAGCCCGTTCGTGTAAATAGGATTTCGTAAGCGCTTGCGGTTTTTTGTCTCATCAAACTTGCATGGCCTAACGAGTCTGTTATCACAAGTTCACAACCGGTTGTGTCAATGGTTGAAGCCAAACGAACGATGCCGTTTGCACCATTAAAATCCAATGTATCATCACCGTTTCCATTGTTTGGATTGCCCGTTGGATTTCCTGTTGGATTCCCCGTTGGATTGCCATTGCCGTTTGCACTTGCAAGGTCAGCTGTTTCGCCATTTCGCGGTGCATCTGGATCTACTTGACACACAAAAATGCTCACATTTGCCAATGGAAATGTTGTTTCTGCATCAATCACATTGAATTGAAAATCAAGGATACCGGCAGTTTTTGGGAACGAATAAATTTTATCTGAATGTCCAAAACCCAAATGTCTGTTGCTCGAAAAGAAGATGTTTTCGATGTCTGGCGAAATCACTAACGTGTAATCGTCAAACGAGCTATTGATTGGGTGTCCAAGGTGATGAAGGATTGTAAAATTGCCTTCATCGTCGGCGAATGCCACATAAATATCTAATCCACCAAATCCAACGTGTCCATTGGATGAGAACGAAATCGCGTTGTCGCTGATCCAGATTGGAAATACTTCATCGCCTGGTGTGTTTACAACAGGACCGAGATTCACTGGCACATCCCAATCTTGATTAAGGATAACGGGGCCAACCGGTCCACGACCACGTCGTGCAGGTGGCGGCGGAGCGGCTTGTGCACGTTCTGTTTGGCGTGTTGCAGCAGCCGAAGCACGACGACTTGTTGCAGGGTTTGCAGCAGAAGCTGCGGCACGTCTGCGTTGTGCAGCTGTCATTGCCGGACGCTCCACGCGTGTAGTTATCCAAAGGTCGCTTCCACCCTCCCCTTCTGGAGAAATGGCTGTAAAAATAAGGCGTCGGCCGTCGGGCGAAATCGCTGGATGTCCAACCAAACTTGTTGCGCCGATACCATTAATATCAAAGCGTTGCGGAATGGTCCACTCGCCATCCTCTTGAAGTGTTGTTGTAAAAATACCGCAATTTCCATCGTTACAACGCTGGAAATAGCCCATTCGATTGACTGGGTCCCACGAAAATACACCATCATTAATGACATCGCCCCAAATGTTGAAACTCAACGGGCGAGCATGCTCCCAAAGAATTGAATCTGCGGCTAATGTGGCTTGCCACAAGTGCGAAAAGCCGTGTCCGGTGCGTTGGTCGGTTGCACGTGGCGTTACACGCTGTGTCGAACTAAACACCAATCGGCCATCAACAATAACCATACCATATTGTGAAAATGGCGTTCCGATGCGGGTTTGACGCTGAATTTGATCTCTAAAAATCACGTTCAAACTGTCGTGATGCGCCAAACCAAGTTGTGCCGAAGCCAAACGGTTTTGAAGTAAACGGTTGTCCGGATCTTGTCGGAGTAACATTTCATAAAGGCTTTCGGCTTTTTCAAAGTTAGCTGTTCGTAATAATACATCAGCATAGGACGTCAAAAAGCTGTTGCTACGGTTTCCGCTTTCCCAAACCAAACCAAAATAAACCACTGCTTCAACAGGATTATTGAGTCTGCGTTGCGTTTCGCCCATGCGTTCGCGCAATTGCATTCTGGTCGGGCCTTCCGCTTCACGACGAAACGCGCGATCAAAATAGCCAAAGGCTTTGAAATAGCGTCCGCTTTCAAAAGCTTCGTTAGCGATAGTTATCCATCTGTTATTTCGATTTCTGTCCGAACGTATCTCTTGTGCAACAAGGTTCTCTGTCAGAAATCCGCAAAAAGCGACGGTCAAGGCTAAAGTCAAAATGTATCTCTTCATAGCGTTAATTTTCATAGCGTTTACATAGCATTAAAGTACGGTTACAACACCGGTTTTTGTATGTGTATACGGAGGTTCACTCGGATTTGTTACATTTTCCCGATGAATTTCTATAATAAAAAAGTAATCACCACGGTCAACAAGCCTGTTTGTGCGGGATTCACGACCATCCCAACCATCTCTTGCACTGCGTGTTCCCGGTATCGGTGGATGCGTGGCATGATAAATCACAACACCCCAACGGTTGAGAATCGTTAATCGATCTACACCCGGCATAAAAATATCGTTGATACCATCCTGATTATGTGGTGTAAATGCATTTGGAACATCGCCAAACACATTTTCATCATCAATAGAACTTCCCGTAAATTCTCGAATAAAGATATAGATCGAATCCATACTCATACAGCCGTAAGCGGATGTATCTCGAATTTGGAAGAAAAACAGCTGTTCATCAAAGAACACCGTTCCCGAGAATGTTTCTCTGTCTCGGATTGTGTCGCCTGTTCGGAGATAAGATTCAAAATCGCCCCACCATCTAAATTCAAAATGTGGGAAATCGGCTGGACGCGGATTTCCTTCAAAACTTCCAATAAAGCGAAGGTTTTGCCCCAACAACACCGAATCAAACTCTGGATCAAATCGCTCTACAACTTCTACCCTATCTCCAATAATACGAACCACACTTGCGTTGATTTGTGCAACCAGCGGCTCAACGGCTGTTACCGTAAAGAACAGCGTTGTATCAAATGCGACAAGCTCAGAACCCGTTTCCGTACTCACACAGCGTTGGTAAGTGGCAACAACCATGAAATTCATTTGCGTTTCAATGTTGTTTTGCTGAATATAAATGATTTGCGTGTTATTGATTGGTGTGGGAATCGTATCCAAAACCATCACTTCAACGTCGTCAATTGTAATGAATATTGTATCCACCTCATATCTAAACCATTGTTGCGTGAACAAGGCTGGTGGTGCACCACCAAGATTCACGAGTTCGAGCGGGAAACGCTCCACATCGTTACAAACAAGGTCGTGGTAAATCACTGTGAAATCGAAACCGCCTTCGCCGTGTGCTTCGTCCGTTAATATCTCAATGAGGCGCTGCGTTGCAGGAAACGCTGGACATCGGCTACTGCTAATGTTGTAAAATAGAAAATCTATACCATCTCCATCGAACGTCACACGAACGCTGTCGGGCAAAAAGAACTCAATACTAACGCCCGGTGCTGTCGTCGCAGAAAAACCAAACGTCACCCACGGATCGGAAACTTCTATAATATATGTTAGAACATCGCCAAGACACGGCACTCTGTCTTCGTTCGAAATAAATACGCTCGGACTGTTGAACACAGGGAATGTTCCCGTCAAGATATTGCTTTCTAAAGAATCCAAATGCGGACATCTGCTGTGATTGATGGCCTGCACAGAAACTGTAATACTATCAAACGCCCAATCCTCCAACGGATCAATAGTCCATGTATTGCTTGGATGATAAATTGTATCACTTAGTGTATCCGTTGAACGTGCAACGTGTTTGTGCAGAATAAAACGGAATTCGTCTGCTGGCGAATACGCCGGATCTAATTCAACCGCAATTGTGATGGACGTTTCCGAACAAACGCCATCGTTTGGAAAGTCTATAAAATCATACAAAACCGGTGCCGGATGAAACGCAATATCTAACCATAAAATGTCATCGTTTGTAAACATGACATCGTTTCTACAAAACGAACCTGTTGTGGTTTGAACACCGATTTGTCCCGGGTTTTCACCGATTTCAATACGCACCGTATCGCTATACGTATCTAAATAACGATACGTATAATCATGGCCAACAAAAGTCCACGTGGTATCATCTGCTGGCAAAAACCAACGGTAAGCCATCGCTCGGTTGTGCTCCACATGGAACATCGCAATGCTGCTTGGACAATGGAATCCTGTTGAAGATGTATCAATAATATCGCCAATGCCCAAATCTCCGAAAGGAATTGTATCGATGGATGTCAACAAAATTCGCAAGGTATCGCCAGGTGCTGTCGGACATTGTGCTCTTACAGCTGAAACGCCGATAAGCGTGTTGAATAATCCCGCAGGAACCGATGCATCGGCTGGACGGATATTAAATATACTATCCAATGATGCTGGAACAAACTCAAAAATATCATCAATATCTTCGGAAATACCGCCTGCACCAAAAATCATCCAATTGAATGCATACCAATCACCAAGATAATCAACATCACTCGGATGAAGCCCGATTTCCCAGCCAAGCACGTGCTGGCGAAGACAAACCGTATCCACCATTGTAAATGCATAACCCAAAATATCCGTTGTGCCGTGTGTGCCAAAATTGTGTATGCTTGGAACGCCTGGCGCATCTAAAATCTCTGTGATATGAATGGTATCGGAACTGAAATCCGTTGGGTCACTACACGCATTGATGGCGACAACCCAAATTGGACCTGGCGCAGTTGGTGTAAATTCGCGTGAATAAACCAATACTGTGTCACTGTACGGATACCACGGGAAGTTCCAAATATACTGACCTGCATATTCAACTGGATTTATAGAAAATCTTACAGTTTCGCCTTGACAAAGTGTAAATTGATTATTTTCAGATTGATTGTTTGCGACTGTTGTGATTGGTTCATGGAAACTCGCACGTGCATCTGCTGCGATTTCATCGGCAACAACCAAGCGAATGGTATCCGAACGGCTCGGTCCGCAACGGTTGTAAATCGTGACTTGTGCATAAAGCGACAGCGTTGTGCCAGATGTTGGCGTAACTGCAAACGTATCTGGCAAGAAAAGATGTCCTTCGACATAGACACCTTCGACGTCCACTTCCATAAATTCCCAACCGCCAAAAATATCTGGCGCAGACGAAATATCATTGTCTAAATTATCCCACGCATCGCCCCATTGCCAACGTATCGAATCGTATGAATACGGTTGTCTTACAAAAAGTATCAACTCCGTATCTTCGCACGGCATCGGGTCAAACAAGGCATCATAATTTGCTGCATTTCGAATAAAATTCATGTCAAACACAATCGTATCCATCACACGAATCGGCACACGCAATGTGGCAAATTCGTTTCTTTCGGTAGGGAGTGTTGGATCATCCAAACCACAGATGGAACTTTTAGCGATTACAGTAATCGTATCGATTTCTAAACGATGCCCAAGTTCATTGTTGTTTAAAAGTCCAATGACAACTCGCATCGAGTCGTTATTTGCGGTCGAATCTATTCGTTGCCAATCTGCTGGGAATGTCCAAACGTAATGATTCGTTTGTGCAGTATCTTTTGGTGCAGGTTTTACACCCAACCAAACCGTATCTCGCAAACAGAATCTAAAATAACCGTCATACTCTTGTTTGTCCCAACTTTCGTCGATTCGTGGGATTGTTGGAAATGTATTTGTGAAAATTTGTACAGTATCCCAGTATCTATCGCGTTGTCCGACACAAGCCGCAAATTCCCAACTGATCAAAATATGCTGACGTCCGCCAACGGAATCGTTGACCCAAACATCAAAATACACGCCCGTTACATCGCGCGGATTATCCGGCAATACTCCAGGGTGAATCAAATCGCCCGGATCAGGCTCGGTTCCAGGAGCAAAGGACACATGAACAGTGCGATCGCTTCCAATTTCATTGAGATTGATACCTGTACGAAGTTCTGCATCTGGCAAATTTTCGCCATCAACAACAATAGCTGCGGTGATATAACCCGGATTTGGACTGAACGTAAATTGGAAATTATCCTCGTATCTCACGCGAACAACAAAATTGCCCGACTGCCCATTAACCGTTCCTTCACCAAGAACTGTTACAGTTATATTGAACGAATCTCGCGTTGGCGGAAAAAGATTGGCATGCGTCAACGTATCTCGCGTTCCTTTGCCATAAGGCGCCCAAGCATCTGGACCAAAAACGCTATTGCCTACAACCGACCAGTTTGTATTTGGATTTTCAGGGAATCTTATAAATAACGTGTCCATTGTAAATTCTTCGACATCTTCAAATTCAAAGCGAAGTGTTTCACCTTGACAAATTGTGAAATCAATCCAATCGTCGGCAGTCCGAAAATGTGGAATAGGTTCAATGATTGGTGTTTGAACGGCTCTACTTCCACCGCATCGGTTAACGATGTTGACTCCCACTTGACTCACCTCTTCATTAAATCTAACTTCAACACCGCGCATTGGGTTTTCGCCCATAATCGTAACTTCTCGAATAGAATCCCAAACTGGCACCCACCAACGCATCGCTTGTCGACGACGAACCCAATCTGTGCTATCCGCCACGTAGAAAAACATGCTCGTCCAAGCACAAATATATTCGTCTTGAAGATTATCAAACACATAAACCTGTTCGCCAGGATGAGTGAACGAATACATGAGATTTGGATTGGCAGAAACTGTATCCAAAATAAAGTAGGTAATCGTTGCTGCTGCACCTCGACCGCATCGGGTTTGTGCTGCAAACATCAGCATACCGGATGATCCAGGTTCTAAACTTGCAAAATGTTCGGGACGAATCGCAAATGTCGTTTGAAACGTATAGAACGGATGATCTATTTCGCTACTGCTGATAAAATCGGTTCGAATGCCTTCACTCGCTGGATTTCCTATGCCTATTGGATCATTGAAAAAACCGTGATAATACTGTGGAGGCGAAACCTCTCTCAGAGCAGCTCCCCAGTACACGGGGTTATCGTCATCTGTACGCGGATTCCGCATCAAGCGATTGTTTTCGCCGCGTGTCGTTAGCAACGTGTATGTCAAGCCATATCCCGCAAAATCATCGCCCGCAAGATTCAGTATCCGACTTCTACAAATAAAAATGGTGTCTGGATTAATTGCCGTAATCGGGTTTAGTCGCCTGTTTAGTGTTGAGTCCCAAATATGCGGTTCGCTGGCCAAACGCTCCGTCCAGAATGGAATTGCTCGATGCCAAAGGGTATCGTTTTCATTGGCAAACACAATGCTGTCTCTCTCGTTGGTTGTGGTATTGTTCACAAGCGTAAGCGTTGGTGCTCGCCTCACAAAACAATGGTTGCGCGGTGTGAATGTTCGCATAAACGGTGTAAACAACTGACCACCTGCCGCTGGAAGCGTTGGATTGGCCGTGCCCGTAATCTGAGCAAGTGCATCTGGAGCGGTCGACGACCATTCCGAATGTGTATGAATGTTTGGATTAATTGGAGGCATCACTCCACTAAAACCATGCCCAGAAAAAGCCGTAATGTTGTACTGTTCAGCAAAATGATCTCGTCGCCAAGAAAATGTTGTGCCTTCTGTTGACATCAACTGAAAATTCACTTGAACTCCCTGACATGCTGTGTCAAGTGCCTCCGACGGACCAGAGATCCAAGTTGTATTTTCAACAATTAAAATATCAAAATCCGTGAAAGGTTTAATCGTATCCCATGCACGACCTACATTTCCGTGTAGCGAATCGTTTTGAAACGGCACGGCATCGGGAACTTGCGGACAGAACCTACAAACAGGTCGCACACCAACCGTAATTGGCTCACGTCTTGCTGCACGATAGTCTTCAGTTGTTGGAAAATCCGCTTCAACAAGCGCTCTCACACGAAATGCCGCACGAAATGTGTTTGGATTTCCAAGCGGATAAGGCCGTCCGAACCAACCAAAATTAGCTTGTGTTAAAGGATCAACCAAACTGTTTTCATTGGTTAGTGCTGGCATACCGGGAAAATATGTTCGTGTGGTCCAGCGTTGATTATTGGCAGCGCCCCACCAGTTAAACGGCGTTCCTCCACCAACTTCTATCGGCACACCCACAAAAACACGCTCTAAGAAAACGGTATCGTAATACCAAATATAATCCACCAAAGTGTCCATGTCGTTTCCAACTTGAAAAAACAAATAACCCGGTGAATGTGCTGTTTGTTGAGGGTCAAAACCCGCTGGAACAGAGAGGTTTTGAGCACCTGGAACAACAACCGTAAAGAAACTCGGTGTTCCATAGTTCACACACACTGGAAAGGGATTTCCTCCACTCGCATCATCATTGCCTCTCATGGGAATCGGCACCCAAGAACTGAGTGTCAAATAGATTGAGTCAGGCTCTAAACCATCTGGATCGGGAAACGCTGGATTTGGAACCCTGGTCACAACCGAACTCCATTCCAAACGGTAAAGCGTGTCTTGACGCACACCAAAATCGTTGTTGGCGGTTGTGTCCAATGGCGGATCTGAAATTATGATAAGATCTGGATCTTCTGCAAAATCGCGTCTGGCAGCAGTTACTTCCGGTGTACTGAACCTTTCGCTCCATAGCAGAAAACCAGTTGGATGGCAAAATGTGCGTTCTACAATTATCGTTCGGTGTATTTCTGGATCAAAATTTCGAATCAAAAAAGAGGTATCGCCAATCAGCTGGTTTGTTCCAGGCAAAGTGTTTCCCGTATTGCTCGCTACGATATTATCGTCCGCATCCAATACATTCCAACGGAACATCATCCCGTCATAAAAAGCATCCAGAGCCGTATTAAATCCAGGCTGTCTGCGATAAATCCACGCTCTAACATCTGCACCTTCACAAAAAATGCTATCCATAAAAATCACTGTCGCAGGACGAGCCGCAGGACGAATGGGCAAATTAATGGTTGCTGTATCCGTTGTTAGACCACCAACAACGCGTCGTGCAATAAAATTTCCACCTATTTGAAATTCTTGAAGCATCGGAATATTCGGATCTGCTTCCAGATGAAATGTAATGACCTCAAAATTATCATCTTTTGTTGTTACTGGCGAAACACTCCACAATTGAATCCCACCTGGCCCTACTGGCAAAATCCATTCCACATCAGCATCTACCCAAGACAGAGGCAGCGTTAGTGACAGTCGCGAAAATTCAACTCTAACATTAAAGTCCTCGGCTGCAATTGCACAAAGCAACGAATTGTCAATTAACGGCTGATATCCAGGAGGATTGTACAGTCGCGTAGTGTGTGTCGTCTGCGCACTTATGCTGCCAATAGAAAACATCAACACAAACAACGCCCCTAAAACCTTGCGGTGAAGCGACAACAACGATAGCACATTTGATACTGGTTGAGAGTTCATAAACATACAATTTATATTAACCCACAAAGATACGATTTTTTTGCGACAAAACAAAGTTTTTTTTGTCTTTTTTTTTTGTGTATCTCAAAAAAAAGTCGTATCTTTGCAAAAAATTATGCCCTTCGCAGAATGAAGAATCCCAAGATTTTGTACGCAAATCAGGAAATGTTTCCTTACACCAAAGAATCGTCGTTGGCGATGACTGCACGGAAATTTCCGCAATTTGTGCTTGAAAACCAAAGCGATATTCGTGTGTTTATGCCTAAATACGGCACAATCAACGAACGCCGAAACCAATTGCACGAAGTGATTCGCCTTTCGGGAATGAATATCGTCATTAACGATGTTGACCATCCACTTATCGTGAAAGTTGCATCGCTACCCAGCGCTAAAATGCAAGTTTATTTCGTTGACAACGACGACTTTTTTAGCAAAAAAGGCCTGCTCGACCGCACTGGAAAACCTTACGACGATACTGCCGTGAAATTAGTTTTTTTCGCCAGAGGCATCGTCGAAACAACCATGAAACTGAACTGGAAACCGGATATTGTGCACGCCAAAGGGTGGTTCTCAAGCCTACTCCCGCTCTACATTCGCCGCTATTACAAAAACCATCCAATGTATAAAGATGTGAAAGTGGTGATTTCGCTTCACAACGAAACATTCAAAGGAAAAATCAACAAAAAACTCATCAACAAACTCAAATTCGATAAAATTCCGCAAAAAGATTTGGATCGCTACGAAGAAACGGAATATCTTGATTTGATGAAAGCCGCTATCGACTTGGCAGATGGTGTGATTGTTGCTGAAAAAGGCGTGGATCCTGAACTTATCGCTCATGCAAAAAAAACACGAACACCGCTACTACCTTTCAAAAGCGAAGAAACTTTTTTTGCCGATAGCACGAAATTTTACACTAAAATTCTCTCTAAATAAATGACTGTTTTTAAATATCTCACAAATCGTTTGCCATCACGTTTTTTTGTTCTCGTTCTTGCGTTTGCCGTGATTTTCAAGGGATGCAGACCTGACCTTACGTCCGAAATTGGTAGCGGATTGCAGCCTGAAGACGAATTTATTGGAGCACATTTCAACAATACTCACGAAAGTTTGCGCTTGGTGGCTTACACCATCGCGGACTTGCCGGGCATCACCAGCGGACGAAACTTTTTTGCACTGGGAAGCTTCAACGACCCACTGTTTGGAACGGTTTCCGTGGATTTGATTTCACAAATTGACGAAATGTTTCGTTGGGACACCGTGCGAACTATCGTCGGTATTGATTCGGTGGTTATCCTGTTGACTTATCTCAATGCTTATCCGTTTCAAGCTGCTGATGGCGAATTAGATCCTATCACAATCAGCATTGGCGAACTGAATGAACCTACATTGATTAATCCGCTGACGCCTGACCGAAGATATTTCAGTGATGACCCACCTCGTGGCGGTTTTAACGATGGTTCGATATTGGCAAATTTTACCGTTCGACCAAACCTTAGAGATTCCGTTCCAAGGTTTGATACGGTTATGCAAGCGGATACCATTTATAGAATTGATACGGTCATGTTGCGTGTTCCAACTTTGCGAATTCCGCTTTACGGCACACACGATAATTCGACCAATTTTAGTGGTTATGCTTTTGGACGACGATTGCTCGAAACAAGCGCAAGACGCGACCCAGCAACAGGTGGCTTGATTCATCAAAACGATTTTTTAAGCGAATTTCCAGGGTTGTATTTTCGCACGCATCCAGAACCGACGCCCGGTCGTGGAAATATCGTGAATTTTGACTTAACAAACAACATCCTCGCTCCACAAATTCGTGTGTATTATCGCTTTACAGGAAGAAATCACGATAATACAGCAGACAGTACACGTCAAACAACCAAACTGTATTCGATTGGTTTTTGGAATGCAATGACTTACAACCGTGTGCATTTCGACCGTTCGATGGCCTCGCAAGATTTGAACGATCAGCTTGCAAATCCTGGAAATGCGGTTTCTGGACAAAACATGGTTTTTTTACAAGCGTTTTTCGGATCGCTTATTCGTGTGGAAATGCCCGACATTCGCCGTTTTCAAGAAATTGCTGGCGACAGCATGCGCATGGTGATCAATCAAGCAAGTTTGGTTTTGAATCCTGTGCCGAATGGCGATAGGCGTTTTTCGCCAATTCCTTCGTTGGGCATTGCATTTATGACAGATACACTTATCATCGACACGTTGATGGTACAGCACGAACGCTATTTTTGGCGAAGTTTGCCCACGCGCGACCAAGGTGTTGCCATTGGTGGTGGCTTTGTTGAAAGACGCAACGAATATCGCATTGGTGTCACACGACACATTCAGCATTTACTAACAGACTCCCTCGCAGAGAATCTTCCATTGACGATTTTCCCGATAAACCGTCTGTTATTTCCAGAAATCACAGCGATTGTTGGTCCACCGGAGCTCCCTACTGGCGAGCGGATGCGGTTGGAGATTGTTTATTCGTTGATACCGAAATAAAAAAAAGGGCTCACGCCCTTTTTTTTATTATCGTCCGTCATTGCGAGCGAAGCGAAGCAATCTGCTTCGGGCGTTTCGACTCCGCTCAACGACCGAAACCTGGTGGCTGAGCGGAGTCGAAGCCACCCGTTAACAACTACGAGTACACCTTAGGCACAATTTCCCCAGTAGCAACAAGCAACCCATTCATCGCCAAGGCCTCCATTTCACCTTCGCCTGGATGCACGTGGATGGTTCCCAAATGCTTGACACGCTCGGTAACAGCATCTACAAACGGTTTCCCGTAAACGATGCCACCAGTTAAAATAATCGCATCAATTTCGCCTTTCAAAACGGTCGACATGGCACCGATTTCCTTAGACACTTGATAGGCCAGCGCATCCTGAATAAATGCTGCTTTTTGGTCGCCAGCAACGGCTGCTTTCTCAACTTCGTACGCATCGTTTGTGTTCAAATATGCAACATATCCACCTTTTCCGGTAATCATTTTTTTGATGTCGTCGTGCGTATATTCGCCACTGAAACACGCTCTTGCCAAAGCGCCAACGGGCAGGCCACCCGAGCGTTCCGGCGAAAACGGGCCGTCACCATCCAACGCATTATTCACATCAATCACACGCCCTTTGCGATGTGCACCAACGCTGATTCCACCGCCCAAATGAGCAACGATTAAATTCAAATCTTCGTATTTTTTTCCGATGCTTTGCGCATAAATTCGCGACACCGCTTTTGAGTTCAGTGCGTGAAAAATCGACACACGCTCAAAGGCCGGATGTCCCGTCACACGGGCGATATCGTCCATTTCATCCACAACAACCGGGTCGGCGATATAGGCCTTTGCACCCGGAACAGTTTTTGCAATATCGTCGGCAATCAAACCGCCCAAATTGCTCGCATGCAAACCCAAAACACCCACACGCAAATCGTTTTTCATCGCCTCGTTTACTTCGTAAACACCTGATGTAATAGGCTTTATCAAGCCCCCGCACCCAATCACAACATTGATACCGTTGATGTCGATACCATCGTGTTTAAGCTCATCCAAAATCGTGTTTTTACGAAACTCGTACTGGTCTGTAATCGTCGCAAACGGCGCTAATTTCTCCGTCGAGTGCTTAATACTTTTCAAAAACACTTGTTTAGAATTCACGAAAACCGCGATTTTCGTAGATGTCGAGCCAGGGTTAATGGCTAGGATGTTGATTGTTTCCATATGTTTTTATTTTTTTGCAAAGATACGAAAAAAAAATGAAATAAATGGGGTGGTGTGTAGAGACGCGATTAATCGCGTCTCTACGATGGCAGCTGTGACAAAATCCAATCGCCTTCCATTTTTGAAAACCCAAACCATTTTTTGCCCAAATCCTTTAATGACGCACCAATCAGATATGTTTCTTTGTTGTCAATAATCAAAAATCTATCGTGTGATTTTGTGAATTTTTCAATGGTTATTGGTGGATATTGTGCGTTGTGTTTGTTCAAATCTTGTTGCAAGGTTTCCGTAAAATTTGCTGTTAAAATTCTTGCCGAAACATTTTTACTTCGCTTGGAAAGTAGCAATAATACGGATTCATCAATATAATTATCAATCAAGATTATTGACTTTTTCGCAGATTTTATCAATTTAGAAACGAATACGTAGGCATCAAAAGTTTCCCCATTTGAGAAAATCCCTTCAGTAGGTGGAAGTTCTGTTTTTACAAAAAAATCAATCTTTTTTTCGCTTTCAAACATACGATGCTCTAACCGCTCAAAGCGTTGACTAATCGCATAACCCCTCAAAACATAATCCCTCAAAACATTGTTTGCCCAAATCCGAA
>Ga0209755_10005192_pt1 | contig 14949 bp, 11 predicted proteins | sample TergutCo191P1_FD_187301 | JGI IMG/M metagenome (GOLD analysis project Ga0209755, IMG submission 187301) | Cornitermes sp. P1 segment gut microbial communities from Petit-Saut dam, French Guiana - Co191P1 (SPAdes) (version 2) | ecosystem: Host-associated > Arthropoda: Insects > Digestive system... | reverse complement strand
CGGTTTGGTCGCAACTGCTCTGACGGTGGTGACTGGACTTCTAATCAATAAAAATTGAGTTAGTTCCTAAAAAATAGGCGGTCACTTTGTCGGGTGGGCCTATTTTTTAGTGTTCCACAGATTTCTCCATGCGATGTAAACCAGTATAGCCGTAAGAATCAAGTGAAGTAATTCAAACAACGTCATCGGAATCACAATCATGGCTGTCCCTCCTTTCAGAAGTCCAGCCAGAACACCGCCCACAGCGGTTACGCGCAGTTATGATACATATAAACAAGCGTTATGTCTACTCTTTTTTTACTATCTTTTTACCAAAACCACAGCCAAATCATTAACATTAGTACCTGTCGGGCCGGTTTTTATTAAACCTCCCACCGATTCAAGGGCATGGTAGGCGTCGTTGTTGTCCAGATGTTTATTCATGCCTTTTTCAATCAAAAGCCCCCATGTTTCACCATCCGCATACCCCCCCGCCGCGTCTGTCGGGCCGTCTGTGCCGTCCGAGCCGAAGGAAAAAACCGCTGTGTTTGTTAATCCGGCAATCCCTTCCGCCGCGGAAAGGGCAATTTCCTGATTGCGCCCGCCTTTTCCCGTACCCGTCACCTTTACAACGGTTTCGCCCCCCGCAAGAAAAGCCACGGAACCGCTGCTTTCGGCGTTAAACCTTGCGATTGCCGCCAAAAAACTGCCCGCTTCACGGGCTATGCAGTTTAGGCTGTCCGTTAAAACAACGGTGCTATACCCAAGCTCAATCAGCTTGTCACGGGCGGCGGCGCATAAACCACGGACGCTTCCCGTTACCTTTGTCGTCACATTTTTAAGGCTTTTCGGAGTTTCCGCAGACAACAACGACTCCGTTTCCGCAGAAATTTCTATGTTATATTTTCGGATTATTTCCCAAGCATCATCCGATGTGGAACTGTCGGGATATGCGGGCCCGGACGCAATCATATCAAGGGGGTCGCCGATTATATCTGACAAAACCACCGTAAAAACACTTGCAGGGGCGCAAATCTCCGCAAAACGCCCGCCCTTAACCGCCGAAAGCCGCTTGCGAATCGTATTTATCCGCGTAATATCCGCGCCGGAGGCCAACAATTGCCGCGTGACGATTTCCAACTCCTCCGTGGGTACCAGCGGTTTTTCAAACAACGCAGAGCCACCGCCGGAAACCAAAAACAATACATAGTCGTCAGCCGTCAAACCACTCACTGCTTTTATCACTTCATCCGTGGCGGCAAAGGAATTATCATCAGGCACAGGATGCCCCGCTTCATATATGCTTAACCCCGCGATATCGCCCATGGAATGTTCATACTTTGTTATCACAACCCCTGCGGAAATACGCGCTGTTCCAAGGGCTTCCGTAGCCGCCTTTGCCATCTGCCACGCGGCTTTCCCTATGGCAATCAAAACGACTCTCCCCTTAACTTCGGGGAAGTCCCCCAATGCCTCACGAACCGCCGAATCGGGGCGGGCGGCATGGAGAGCGGCATTTATAACTGCCCACGCGTCTTGTTTAAGCGAATTGTTTTTGTCCATCAAATAAACCTCCGTTACATAAAAAACCCGCGCAAACAATTACGAATGCGCGGGTTATCAGCTATTATTACATCATTCCCATTCCGCCGCCACCGCCGGGGGGCATTGGGGGCTCGGGTTCTTTAATATCGGTTACAACGGCTTCTGTCGTCAGAAGTGTCGCCGCTACGCTTGTGGCGTTTTGCAGTGCGGAACGCGCAACCTTTGTCGGGTCAATGATACCGGCGGTTATCATGTTTACGAATGCTTCCGACAACACGTCAAAGCCGATATTCTTTTCTTTGCCCTTGAGCGCGTCAACAATAACCGCGCCTTCAAGACCCGCGTTGCACACAATTTGGCGCACGGGGCTTTCCAAGGATTTAAGCACGATTTCCGCGCCTGTTTTTTCGTCGCCGACAAGCTTTTCAATTACAGCCTTAACTTCCGGGAACGCGTGGATATACGCGCTTCCGCCGCCGCAAATGATACCTTCTTCAACAGCGGCGCGTGTTGCCGCAAGTGCGTCTTCCATACGGAGTTTCTTTTCTTTAAGTTCTGTTTCCGTAGGCGCGCCCACTTTGATAACAGCAACGCCACCCGCCATTTTCGCAAGGCGCTCTTGCAGTTTTTCCTTGTCAAACTCGGAAGTTGTTTCTTCGATTTGGGATTTAATCTGACCTACGCGGGCGTCAATATCAGCCTTGTCGCCTGCGCCGTCAATGATAATCGTGTTTTCTTTTTCAATTTTGACGGTTTTTGCGCGTCCCAGCGATTCCAGTGTGGCTTCTTTAAGCTCAAGGCCTACTTCAGAGGAAATCACTTGCCCGCCTGTCAAAACAGCGATATCTTCAAGCATTGCCTTGCGGCGGTCGCCGAATCCCGGGGCTTTTACCGCGGCACAGTGGAATGTTCCGCGCAGTTTGTTAAGCACAAGGGTGGTGAGGGCTTCGCCTTCAACATCCTCGGCGATTATAAGAAGCTTTGAACCGGATTGGACGATTTGCTCAAGGAGAGGCAAAATTTCCGCAACGGTAGAAATTTTCTTGTCGGTAATAAGAACATAAGGATTCTCAAGGGTGGCGACCATTTTTTCCATGTCGGTACACATGTAAGCGGAAAGATAACCGCGGTCAAACTGCATTCCCTCAACCAACTCAAGTTCTGTGTGCATTGTTTTGGATTCCTCAACGGTGATAACTCCGTCGCTTGAAACCTTTTCCATGGCGTCGGCAACCATTCCGCCGATTTCTACATTGCCCGCGGAAATAGCCGCAACTTTGGCTATATGGTTCTTGCCGTCAACAACTTGGCTCATGGAGCGGATTGCTTCAACGGCAGCGTCGGTTGCTTTTTGCATTCCGTTTCTAAGAATTATCGGGTTTGCACCCGCGGCGATATTTTTAAGACCTTCGCGCACCATTGCCTGCGCCAAAACAATGGCGGTTGTGGTGCCGTCTCCGGCAACGTCGTTTGTTTTTGTCGCAACTTCTTTTACAAGCTGGGCACCCATGTTTTCAAAGGGGCATTCAAGCTCGATTTCCTTTGCGATGGTCACGCCGTCGTTTGTTATAAGCGGCGTGCCGTATTTTTTATCAAGAACAACATTGCGGCCCTTGGGTCCAAGGGTAATATTTACTGTATCCGCCAGTTTGTTTACGCCGGCTTCAAGAACTGTACGCGCGTCGATGGCGTACTTAATTTGCTTTGCCATACATTTCCTCCATTATAATAGGTAGTCTTACTCCACTATCGCCAAAATATCGCTTTGCCTTACAATAATAAATTCTTCTTCCGCCAGCTTAACTTCCGTACCTGCGTATTTCGAATAAATTACCTTATCGCCGGGCTTTACTTCCATTTTAATTTCCTTGCCGTCAACAATACCGCCCGGTCCAACGGACACTACTTCCGCTTGCTGGGGCTTTTCTTTTGCGGTGCCGGGAAGAACAATGCCGGATTTAGTGGTTTCTTCCGCCTCCAGTTGTTTGATTACAACCCGGTCACACAGGGGTTTCAGCTTCATACGTTACCTCCTCAAGGTAGATGTTCAATTATTAGCACTCCTCGCGACTGAGTGCTAACATAGTTTAATCTTGCCATTATTTTTATGCAAACGCTGTTTTTGGCGTTATTGGGCGGCATTCTGCCGTATATCGCCAAAATCGCGGTGAAACCAAGAGATTTTTGCATTTAGCCAAATGTTATGCGTTTTTTTGAGTGTTTAGGTGCAAACTGAGTATGTTTAGAACCTGTTCCAGATGTATTGGCTTGCCGATATGGTCGTCCATGCCCGCTTCAAGGCATGTTTCTATATCTTCAATAAATACATTTGCCGTCATTGCGACAATGGGGATGGTCTTTGCTTTTTCAAAATCCAGCCCGCGAATACAACGCGTCGCGGTTATCCCATCCATGTAAGGCATTTGGACGTCCATAAAAATAAGCGAATACCGTTCGGGATACGCGGAAAACATATCCACCGCCTGTTGCCCGTCCGAAGCGCATTCGATACAAAGCCCCGATGATTCCAACAATGTCATTAAAATTTCCCTGTTTATTTCAACATCCTCCGCCAAAAGCACGGTATATCCTTTAAGTTCCCCGCTGCCCACGGAAATATCACGCACGGCGGCGCGGGAATCCTCGCTTGTTTCCGGCGCCTCGTCAAGCGGCAATGTGAAAAAGAATCTGGAGCCTTCGCCAACGCGGGATTCTACCCAAATTTCCCCGTTCATTTTATCAATAATTTGTTTCGCGATGGCAAGTCCAAGCCCCGTGCCGCCGAAATTGCGCGCCGTGTTGGTTTCGGCTTGTTCAAACGCTTCAAATAAACGCGCCTGCTTGTTGCGGGAAATGCCTATGCCTGTGTCCGCGACTTCTATCATAAGGGTGTGGCGAGCGTCGTCGCTTGATTTATGGCGGCTTATATTTAGGGATACCGTTCCGCCTTCGGATGTAAATTTCACCGCGTTGGCAAGCAAGTTTGTCAAAACTTGGGAAAACCTGAGTTCATCCGCCACAATGTAGCGCGGGATGGATTTTTCTATATTTACCGAAAGGGCAAGCCCCCTTTCCTCCACAAGTACGCTGAGTACCGATACAATGCCGCTTATCATTTTCTCAAACTCAAAGGGATGGGGGTACAGCTCAAATTTATCCGCTTCAATTTTTGCCATGTCCAAGATTTGATTAATAATCCCCAGCAGGTGTTCGGACGCCCTGTTGATTTTAAACAGGCAATCATCTTTTTTTAATGTCTCCGATGTTTTCATCGCAATGCCCGTCAATCCGATAATAGCGTTCATCGGGGTGCGGATTTCGTGGCTCATGTTGGAAAGGAACCTGCTTTTTGAATTGTTTGCGGCTTGTTCTTTGTATATCGCGTCTTCAAGTTGGGTCATCATATTTTTCTGGTGGCGCAAGTCCCTTGCGTAAACAATTACCGCGTCTTTTTTCCCAAGGGTTACGCGCCTCAAAAACACCTCTACGGGAATGGAAATGCCGCTATACGTTTGGTGCATCCACTCGGGAATATAACCTTTGCCCGTCTCCAAGGCAAGCATAACCGACCTAAGAGATTTTTCCCGCGAGGATTCTCCATCGGGTTGAAACTCGGGGCTAAGGTCAAAAAACCTGTCAACATATTCTTGCTTGTCTTTCAATCGCAGGATATTCGCGGCTTCCTGATTTACTTCCGTTATATTAAAACTCTCGTCAAAAATCGCGCAAAGAATAGGAGACGCGTCAAGCATTGCTTTCAGCCGCTGCTCCATTTGCGAAGCGTTTTCGTTGTCGCGGTTCATGCTTTCCGAAAGTGAGTTCTTTACATAGTACACGCAGTTGTCGTTATGGTTTATGCCAAGGGCTATTGCTTCCGCCATCAGGCGGCATGTGTCGTACCCGCAGGCAGAGCAGTCAACATGTTTTTCATTCTCCGAAAGTTTTTGCAGTTTATCCTCAAATATTTTTTCGATTTCCGCTTCAGACACATTCTCCCGCCGTTTTGTGCAGTCTGCTTCGTACCCGCACATAAAGTCCTCCATGCGCAAATCCTTAAATATTTCATTCAGGCGGGCAAACCTTTCCGCGGGGCTTTGCAGGACTTTACCGTTTTTGTCCAGCATATCGTTAAACTGCTTTTTACGCGCCAATATCGTGTGATACGTAATTTCATCCGAATCTAACTTGCGAAACTCCCCTCCGGTGCCGTAACAACAGCCCATTTCGCAGTTAACCAAGTCCACAAGGGCGGGCGTAATCTCCCGTTTGCGCACCAAAGCTCGGTCCGCGAAGGTTCGAAGATAACCGTAAACCTTTCTCTCTCCCTCAATTTGATACACGGAAGCTTCGGAACCCATGTAATACTCGATATTTTCCCTAAGGCCGCCCGGTTTCGGATACAGCGCCCCCATCCTGAAACCCATGGAGATATCCAAGGCGGGGTGGTCCGAAAGGTTTATACCGCTGTTTTTGATATGTTCCATCAATTTTTTGAACGTGATATTAAAATTAACAAGCCCCTGCCCTCTTTTTGATTCAATTTCCGCCTTTTTCGCAATGCACGGCCCCAAAAACGCAAAATCGTCACTAACCCCTTTGTATCGCCTGAGGTAAATTGCCGTACACATCATCGGGCTTTGGATTGGCACAAGATTCGGCAACAACTCAGGCACATGTTTTTCGATATGCCTTACGATAACAGGGCAGGGCTGTGCCAAGTTACCCACATTGCCTGTCTTTTTTATGTAGTTAAGATACCCCCATGTTGTAATATCCGCGCCGAGGGTTACGGGGAACACCTGTTTTACCCCGAGGTTCCTGAGGTATCCCAGCACATTTTTGCCCTCTGACGGGTAGTTTATGAAAAATGAAGGCGCCACAAGCACGGAAAGATGTTTTCCCTGCGCAAGGGCGCTGAAAAATGATTCCAAATCGTCCTCAAAATGCCGCGCTTCATGCACACAGGTGTCAATGCACATGCCGCAAAGAACGCATTCCAACTCGTCAACACACATATTATACCCGCCGTTTCCGTCGGGTACGGATACATTTGCTGTAAGTATGGGGCAGCCGTGGAGACATTTATTGCAGTCAATACAGCCTTTGATGTCTGTGTAAATAAGCCCTGTGTTGTAATCTTCAAGCCTCAGCATTTTCCATCCTCCGGATACAAGTTATTTTGAGCAGTAAACAAAAGAGAACAGCATAATACGCAAATGAATATACAATGATTCGAAAAGCCCTGTCAATTCTTTTTCACTTATGATTCACGGAAAAAAGCCTTCCGAAACAACACATCGGAAGGCTTCTTAATTCATTTGCCGCGCCTATTTTGAATTGTAAAATTCCTGAATCTGACGGTTCAATTCCTCATGGACAATATCCAGCCCGTTTGCTTTCAACGCCGCAAGGAATTCCGGCACGATAATAGCGGGGTTCACCGCGCCTACCGTCAGGGCTTGGTTGTATTCGTTAAGCACACCTGTTAACGCGCTTACCTGTAGCGCAATGGACTCGTTGTTAAACGTAAAGCCCAGCAGTGCTGTTGGTGTTCCGGCTTCATTATATTCGCTGAATTGGCGGAAGTAGTCATGCCCGCCGGGGTCTGTGTTCCTTGGCATAAGGGCAAAAATGTTTCCCATGCCAAAGCGCCATGTGGAATATGAAGCGCGCCCCACTTCGTCAAGGACGACAAGCCCTTCGTCATTTAAGTTCCAGTGTATGCCCTCTACGCCTTCACAAAGAATCGTAGCCAATGTGGTATCCGTATACCACGCGTTCATAAACTGCATTGCCGCACTTTGGTTTTGTGAATAAGCAGAGATTCCGAAACCGGAACCCGCCGCGGAAACAGAGGATATTATCGGCATACTTATTTTTGGGAAGCGGGCGTCAATGCCCCGCAAATCGGACGCAGATTGGGTATGCCCGTATGCATATGCCGTCGAGCCGAAAAGATATTCCCCCGCCAATAGCGCCTCCGACATTACAACGCTTGACTCGCTTGGGATTGCCATACGCGGGTCAATAAAACCAAGGTTCCAAAAATGATGCATTTTCTCAAGAATGCGCAGGTCGCGCTCTTTTTCAAGCGTAATGCCGATTACCGGGTTTTCCGGCAGTTTCGGGTCACTTGGGTCAAAGGCGAAATCGAATACTTGAAGGGTCGTTAAATCCGAATCCCTGATTGAAAGATGCTGAACCATGTTGTTTGGTTCCGGGAAAAGCGGGAAAAATGTCGGGCCCCACTTGTCCTTTGCCGCTTGCATGGCCGCTTCAAACTGCGGGTCAAAAAATACATCATAATTTAAGCCGTCCATGTCAAACAAATCGTCAAACGCAAACCCAAGTTCCTCCAGTCGGGTAACATTTACATCCCATGTGTGAAGCTGGGAATAGTCCTTGTACCCAGGTATGCCGTAAATCCCATGCCCAAGCGGGCCGTCCGCGGTGAACGCGTCCCATAATGCCTGCGGAAGCGCCGCTTTCATTTCGTCGCCATACATTTCGATAAGGTTAAAGTCCGGGTCGTCCAGCCGTACAAAATTGCCTACGCGGGCGTTGTTCCAGAAATTTAAACCCCATGAACCAGTCCAATAGATGTCAATGGACGAATCCCCTGTGTTCAGCGCAATCTGCGCCGCGTCGCCCATGCTCCATCCACCCGTCCAAATCGGGTTGATTGCAATGTCCAGCCCAAGTTCTTGCAGACGGGCGTTTGCCGCCTCAACCACAGGGCCGTTAACATTGTCCACAGAGCCGCCCATAAACCATATGGTTAAGGTGGTGGGCGCGTTGCCGCCGCTTTCGCCGCAGGCGGAAAACATAAACAGGGAAAGAAAAAGACACGCGATTACCAAAAGTCGTTTTTTCATTACAATCAATCCTCCTATACTATGCGTGGGCAGGAACTTCACCTGCCCATGTGACTTTAGGTTGCCGCGAACGGGAAACTTTGATTGATTTAAGGTGGAAGAAGTTTCTCGTTCACGGGATACTTACTCTTTAATAGCGCCAACGGTTAAGCCCGAAATAATATAGCGCTGAAAAAACGGATACGCGAAAGCGATAGGCACAACAATAATGACGCATAAAGCCATTCTTAAGCCCTCGCCGGGAAGGTCTGCGAAATTTATATTTGCCGCGCCGATAGTCGCAAGGTTCCGCCTGAGAAACTCAATATTCTGCTGCAATTCCATAAGCAAATATTGAAGCGGAAACAAACTGCGGTCGCGTACAAACAACATGGCAAGCCACCAATCGTTCCAGTAGTTTATCGCCGTAAGCAGTCCGACAGTGGCAATCCCCGGCTTTGCCAAGGGAATTACAATGGTGAACAAGGTGCGGAACTCGCCGCTTCCGTCTATGCTTGCGGATTCGATTAAGGATTCGGGGATGGAGGTCTTAAAAAACGTCCGCATTATGATTACATGAAACGGCAGCAACAGTGCCGGTACAATCATAGCGGCGTAGGTATCCCCAAGCCCCAGAAGGTTTCTAACCGTAACAACGGTAGGCACAAGCCCGCCCCCGAAAAGCATTGTGAAAAACACAAGGAACAGGAATATCTTCCTGAAAGGGTAATCCCGCCTAAACAGTCCGTATGCGTATAAAATAGTCATTAGCACGGAGAAAAACGTTCCCACAACAGTGACATACAAGCTGTTAAAGAAGCTTCGCCACAGCACATCCCCCATGTCAAACGCCGCTTGGAAGGATGCGGTAGTCCAGTTTGTGGGGAAAAACGAGTAACCAACCGTGCGCAGGCTGTCCGCGCCTGAAAAAGCGATGATTATGATAAATACAAACGGCAAAACACAAATGAGCGCAAACGCGGCGATAATAAAATGAATCAGAACCTCCACCGACAGGCTCACCCTGTTGCCGCGGAACTTGTGAATTGATTTCATAAAAGCACCCCCGAATCTAAAACATCGCGTTTTCATTATCAACCTTGCGAACAATGGCGTTTGCGCCCAGCACGCATATAAGCCCGATAATGTTTTGGAACATACCCGCCGCGGTTGCCATTCCCATTGAGCCCGCGATACCCGACTGCATAACCCTGTATACATAGGTATCAAAAACCTCCGTCGCGCTTTGCAGCGGCCCCATGTTCATGGGAATCTGCCAAAACAACCCGAAGTCCGCGTTGAAAATCCGCCCGACAGCCATGATAAACAAGATAACTATCATCGGTTTTATGCTTGGGATTGTAACCGACCAAATCTGCCGCCACTTTGAAGCCCCGTCAATAGCCGCCGCCTCATACAGCCCGCTGTCTATGCCGGAAATTGCCGCGACAAAAATGATGCAGTTAAACCCAAGGTTTTTCCACAGATGCGCCAACACTAAAATAATCGGCCACCCGGTAGAGTCAAAGTACCAGTTCCTTACATTCGACAACACCCCAAAGGTTGGGTCAAGAAAAGCGAATACAAAGTACCCCGCGACAACCCAACTGATGAAAAACGGAAAGAACATCAGGGTTTGGTACAATTTTGCGAAAAACTTCCTGCCAAGCTCATTCAAGCAAATGGCGAGTGCAATTGAAAAAGCCATGGTGAGCGCGATAAACACCAAGTTGTACGCAAGCGTATTGCGTATCATGTTCCACGCACGGTCGGAGGCAAAAATGAAACGAAAATTCTCAAGCCCGACAAAGCTGCTGTTCAAAACATTATTTAACAGCGTCGGATTGCGCGGGTACGTCCGATAATCCTGAAAGGCGATTATAATACCCGTCATCGGGATGTAACGGAGAACCAACAGCCACAATGCCCCCGGCAACATCATCAACGTAATGGCCAATGTCTTCTTATGTTTCGCGGAAAAGAAATTCATAATTCATACCCCCCTCTCTATGGTTTCATAAATAACATTCGATGAACGTAAAATTTTTTGTGGGGGTTTTTCGTTTAAATTTCCCATAGATACTTGAAATATGTAGCGGCAAAAGCCATAATGGGGCGGTTATTTAAATGAAAGGGGAGTTGGCTATGAGGATTGGAGCGCAGTTATACACGGTACGCGAGTATACGCAAACGCTTCGGGATTTTGCCGATACGATTAAGAAAATTGCGGCGATAGGATATGAATGTGTGCAAATTTCCGCCGTAAGCCCGGAGATTCCGCCTCAGGAAATTGCGGAAACATGCAAAGCCCATAATTTAGAGATTATCATCACGCACACAAAACCGGCGCGGATACTTGACGAGACTGAGGTTGTTATTGAGGAACATAAAATGATGGGCGCAAAATATGTCGGTATCGGTATGATTCCGGACAGTTACAGCACAAACAAGGAAGGGTTCAGGCGTTTTATCACGGATTTTATCCCGGCGGCGCGAGCCATAAAAGAGGCTGACCTTCAACTTATGTACCATAATCATCATATTGAGTTTGAACGGTTTGACGGTGTGTTGTTGATAGATTATATGAAAGACAAGTTCCATGACGTAAGCTTCACCCTTGATACATTTTGGGTGCAGGCGGGCGGCGCCGACCCTGCCTTGTGGATAGAAAACCTTGCCGAACGGGTTGATGTTATCCACTTAAAGGATTACGCGGTGGTTGACGGCAAGCGACGCATGGCGGAAGTAATGGAGGGGAACCTTAACTGGCCCGCTATAATGAAGGCGGCGGCAAAAGCAGGCGTAAAATACGGAATGGTGGAGCAGGACGACTGTTATGAAAACGACCCCTTTGAGTGCCTCAGGCACAGCCTGCATAAATTGAAAGAAGGTTTTCCGGAGTTCTTTACCGAAAAGAAGGGAGATTCCGAACAATGATTCGCGTAGGTATCGTCGGATGCGGCATAATGGGAAAGAACCACGCCGCAAGCTTTAAAAAAGGGCTCATACCGGGGGCGTCGCTTACCGCTGTTTGCGACACAAACCCCAAGGTGCTTGAGTGGGCAAAGGAAAACATTCCGAATGTACAAACATTTAACAGTTCATCCGCGCTTTTTGCGGATAAATCCGTTGATGCGATAATAATTTCAACCCCGCACTATGACCATCCCATTATAGCAATGGAAGCCATTGACGCGGGTATTCATGTAATGGTGGAAAAACCCGCGGGGGTTTTTACAAAAAATGTGCGTGAGCTTAACGCAAAAGCTGCCGCGTCAAGCGTTGTTTTTGCGCTGATGTATAACCAGCGCACAAATCCTATGTATAAAAAAATGCGCAGCATGGTTAAAAATGGTGAAATTGGCGCGATAAAACGCAACTCTTGGCTTATCACCGACTGGTATCGCCCGCAGGCGTATTACAATGACGACGGCTGGCGCGCCACATGGAAGGGCGAGGGCGGCGGCGTTTTAATCAATCAATGCCCCCATAATTTGGATTTATGGCAGTGGATATGCGGAATGCCGAAAACCGTAACTGCCTTTGCGCACAACGGAAAATGGCATGACATAGAGGTTGAGGACGATGTAACGGCGTATGTAGAGTATGAAAACGGCGCAACCGGGGTTTTCATAACAAGCACCGCCGATTGCCCGGGCAGCAACCGCTTTGAGGTGCTTGGCGACCTTGGAAAACTGGTGTGCGAAAACGGCAAGCTTACGCACTACAAGCTTGAGATAAGCGAACGGGAGTTTAACCGAACAAATAAGGAAATGTTTGCGTATCCCCCTTCCACAAGTTCCGTCATTGACTGCCCCGGCGATTACCCCGAACATCCCGGTGTGCTTACGGCTTTTATTGAAAAAATCAACGGCACGGGGGAACTGATTGCCAAAGGCGAAGAAGGTATCCACGGGCTGACCGTTTCCAACGCAATCCATTTGTCCTCGTGGCTTAAAAAAACAGTGGAACTTCCCCTTGATGAGGACTTGTTCCTTGCGGAATTGAAGAAAAGATGGTAGAAGCGTAAAAATTCAAAAACCCCCACAGAGTGTTTTCCGTGGGGGTTTAATTATCCATGCGACTTGCGTTTGCATATATACACAAGTGGAAAGTTCGGTTATAATAAATTCGTCGTTATGAAAACAATCTACTATTTCCTTGAAGGGATGAATCAAATGGACATGAACATCGTCAAGCAAGACGCGACTGAACGCGAAACTCGACACGGGCTTTCTCAGGTTAACGGTGGTACGGATGAATTAACGATGGGTGAAAAAAACCGTCGGGCATCGCTTAAAACGCGGAAAGCAGGCGGCGCTTATTTAAGGAAGATTCTCATTGCTGCGGCGGTGGTGGCGGTAATGTTTGCCGCGTCCACCACAATATTTGCGAACACCGATGTGTTTGACCGTTTTGTTGAGATTTTAAACCCTCACTTCACCGATGTTGTTCAGCCTGTAATGATGTACGCGGAAGACCAAGGCATGCGGCTGACGATAATAAGCGCGCAAAGCTTTGGGAACATGGCTGTAATGCACATTTCTTTGCAGGAACCCACGGGTGAAATCAGCATGGAGCGCGCGACGGCTATGTTTAAAAACAGAATGACCGAATGGTATTCCCGCCCGCTGGACATGAGCGTCACAGGCAGGCATTATGACGAGACATCCAATACCATGTACATGGAAGTACTCGTCTCCTCAAGCCACAATGATTTTCCCGAGGAATTAACCGTAACCGTTGCGCAAATCCATATAGGCGCGGACATTATTGAGCTTGACATGGAATTTCCCGTTCCTCCCATAACCGTTCCCCTGTATGTAACGGGAAATTGGGAAGTTACGGTCCGCTTCACGGATACGTCCTGCCAAATTATAGAAATAACCGACAGAATATATGCCGATAATCGCATATTTACACATATAATCCTAACGCCTGTCGGTATGAGGATTAGTGGGACGTATACCGACAATTTGCGGGATACAGACGTTTTTGCGGAAACTGATTACGGGACTGTCCCAATGCGCGTAAGCGGCGGCGGTTTTTGGGGGGATAACTTTGAATTGCTTTTTTGGGCAGAATACCCGATTGACACGGAAACCGTTACCGCCATTATTTTTAATAATTACAAAATACCGATTGGCGCAAGAAAAAATTGACACAAAATATATGTAATGGTAGACTCGTTAAGCTCTTAATACGAAAATGTTGGGAGGTTGGGCACAAACATATGTTTGTGCTTTTTAATGCCTATGAGTATCCTAATCAAAAAGGGCAGGGTAATTGACCCGGCGAATAAAATTGACGCGGTAATGGATGTTCTTGTAGAAAACGGCGTTATTAAATTAACAGCACCTGATATCAGTCCAACTTCCCATAATAACGCAGAAATAATTGACGCAAAAGGCATGTGGGTTGTGCCGGGTTTGATTGACATGCATGTACATCTGCGTGACCCCGGGCAGCTTCATAAGGAGACAATAGCCACGGGTACGCGGGCGGCGGCGGCGGGCGGGTTTACGACCGTGTGCGCCATGCCGAATACGGAGCCGACGGCGGACGACGCTTCTGTTATCAATTACATCATAACCAAGGCGGCGAAAGAGGGCATTGTAAATGTTTTTCCGGTCGGCAGTATAACAAAAGGGCTTAACGGCAAGGAGTTATCCGATTTTAAGGCAATGAAAGCAGCGGGTATTTGCGCAGTAAGTGACGACGGCAAAACCGTGGAGGACGCGGCGCTTTATAAAGCGGCGATGGAACAGGCGGCGGCGCTGGGTTTGCCTGTTTTGGCGCATTGTGAGGATGTATGGCTTGCGGGCACTACCCCTGCGGCGGAGGAAATCATAATCGCGCGGGACATAATTTTATCGAGAATAACGGGCGCAAAACTTCATATATGCCATGTAAGCACCGCCCGAGGTGTCGAGTTAATCCAAAAAGCGCAGGAAGAAGGGCATAACGTAACAGCCGAAGTCACGCCCCATCATTTTACATTAACCGCTGAAGACATGACCGAACCTAATCCAAACTATAAAATGAGCCCGGCTTTGCGTGACAAAAACGACAAAGACGCCGTTCGGCGTGCGCTGAAAAATAATGTAATAAGCGTAATCGCAACCGACCATGCCCCACATCACAAAGATGAAAAAGGCATGGGCTTTGAAAAAGCGCCCAATGGTGTAATCGGACTGGAAACAGCCGTTCCGATGGCGCTTACGGAACTTGTTTTCACGGGGGAGATTACCCCCTCCGAATTAATCGCAAAATTCACAACAGAACCGGCGCGAATACTTTGCCTTGACAAAGGGCATTTATCCCCCGGCGCTGTGGCGGATATAACAATCATAAACCCCGACAAGGAACATGTAATCGGTGAAAACACATTTTTTGGGTTAAGCCGCAACTCCCCGTTTTTTGGCAGGAGAGTGAGGGGAATAACGGAGCATACGATTGTATCGGGAAAAATAGTATACTGCGAACGGGAAACTTCTTCCGCCTGAAAATCAATCAAAGTTTCCCGCTCGCAGCAACCGCAAACCGCATGGGCAGATGAAGTTCCTGCCCG
>Ga0209755_10005191_pt1 | contig 14955 bp, 13 predicted proteins | sample TergutCo191P1_FD_187301 | JGI IMG/M metagenome (GOLD analysis project Ga0209755, IMG submission 187301) | Cornitermes sp. P1 segment gut microbial communities from Petit-Saut dam, French Guiana - Co191P1 (SPAdes) (version 2) | ecosystem: Host-associated > Arthropoda: Insects > Digestive system... | reverse complement strand
CCGCTCCTGCCGCCGATATTCCGACAGGACCTGTAGTGCCTCCGGCTTCAGTCACATACGGCGGAATAACAATAGAAAATAACCCCTCCTCTGTCCCGCTCCCTGAATATGCGCCTCCTTCAGTGCCTGTGCGTCAGGATGATATGGGCGTTTTAAGCCTTGTTTTTTCGGACGGGACATCAGTAAAACTGCCTTCAATAACAGACAGCAATAGCCCAACGCAAAGGCAGTACGCGTTAGGTGAATATTCGCGGGGCAGAACAATTGTATCGCTTCGTATCGAAAATAATAACACCAACCGCGAAGTATCAGTTAGTAATATAGAAATATTAGACCCTACTGCGACAACAGGCGGCTTAAGGCCGTTAAATGCCGTCTCTACAGCCAGGGATGCTGTTATCACAATGGAAGGGATCGAAATTACAAGATCAACTAATAATATTGACGATCTTATTTCCGGTGTTACATTGAATGTAAGGGGCGCTTCCGACAAACCCATTAATATGAGTGTCAACGCTAATACAGAGGCGATAAAAGACGCAATTATTTCCTTTGTGGGAAATTACAACAGGCTTATGGCGGAAATAAATGTTCTGACAAGCACAAGAGGTTCTACTTCTCCTGATTTGCCTATAAGCCAGCAGACCCGCGGAGATGCCCGTCTTATCGATGAGTTAACATATTTAACCAGAGATGAAGCTGACGCGATGCTTGCGCGTCTTGGCGCATTCGGAGCGGATTCGACTTTAATCAGTTTAAAAAACAGCCTTCAAAGGATTGTTACTGCGCCCTACCCTACCAGCCTTGATCGGGAGCTGACTCTTCTTGCGCAAATCGGAATCAGCAGTAACGCAAGAGGCGCTACAGGCTATGACGCCTCCCGTTTACGCGGTTATCTTGAAATAAACGAAAGGGTTCTTGACGCCGCGCTTGATAACAGAGTGCCGGCAATCAGACAGTTATTCGCAAATGATACAACAGGCGATTTGCTTGCTGATACAGGAATTGCCTATAACATTGACGCTTTAATTAATCCGTTTGTTCAGACAGGCGGTATTATTTCGCTTAAAACCAGTACAATTGATTCGCGGATAAGTCAGGATCAAAGCCGCATTACGACGCTTGACAGACAGCTTGCCGCAAAGGAACAGGAACTGCGCCTTCAGTTCGCACAGATGGAAGCGGCTTACGCAAGGATGGAATCGATGTCTTCATCCCTGGATAACTTCAGCCAGCAAAATTCTAACAGGTAAAATATATGAAAATAAAAATTAACGAAAATGACCTTGATGTTAAACTTGACAATGAAAAGACCGCAGGCGAAGTTATCGCGAATATCGGAAGCTGGCTGTCAGATTCAGGACATAGAATTTCTGAAATTTGCGTTAACGGTCAGGTTATCGCATCATCAAAGATCGATGAAACCTTTAAAAAAGAAATCAAGGATATAGAAAGCATAAGCATACAGACGGCGGCTGTCGCTGAACTAACGGCTGCGTGTATCATAAATCTATTGGAAGATATAAAAGAGTACGATGGACTAAATTTTGAAAAGAAAACCGTTTTTTTTAATGAATGGGAAAAGAGCGCGACTGCCGCGTTTTTACATGCCGAGATACCTGATCTTTACGCTTTTTGCGTAAGCACATTTTCAAGGGGCGACATGGCAGTAAACACGCTTGTTTCCATTACAGAAGAAATACAGCGTGAAGTAAACGAACCGTTAAAAGAGCTTGAAAAATTAGAACAGATTGTAAATGAAATCTGCGAAAAACTAATAAATCTGCCGCTTGATATTCAGACAGGGAAAGATATACAGGCCGCAAAGACAATACAGGTATTCTCCGCTGTAACAGAAAAACTTTTAAGGATTTTCAGGCAGGTAGATATTCAAGGCTACATGACAGACACAGAGGGCAAAAAAAAACTATTTGCCTTAATTACGGAATTTGGTAAAATTATTAAGGACCTTCAGGAGTCCTATGAGAAAAAAGATTATGTTCTTGTGGGAGATTTGACAGAATATGAAGCGTCTCCTAAACTAAAAGAATTATATATTGTTATCAGGGAGAACTGTCAAAACAAAACAGAATTATAGAGTAATATATGATTAACCTTGGTATTTTACCTTTTTTACAGGTATCTATAGATAATTTTTCGCTGGATTCAAATACAGTTGATCCTGTAAGTCTTATAATTGGTATTTCCGTACTGGCTGCATTTATAATCATACTGGCTGTTATTAACGCGGTAAGAAAAGGACCTTCTTTTACTTCCGGCAAGGGGAGCAAAGGCACGACGACAGCCGCTCCTTCCGGGCTTTTTTCCGGTTTTAAGTTACGCAGTATCGCAAGAAACATCGGGCTTGATCATGAACAGACAAAAATGCTTGATTTTGTTTTAAAAACGGATATGGTGACAGACCCCGAAAAATCTATAGCGACACCGGCTCTTTTGGACAGGCATTTCAGAAGAGCGTACAGGTTGTTTGACCAGTCCAGCGCGGTAAAGGAAGCACAGCATAAGCTTGCTGTGATGTTTTCGACAAGGAATATGCTGGAAAACTGCGCCATAGGAAGCATATCATCCACCCGTCAGCTTAGAGAAGACACAACCCTAATCATTTCATCGGGCAAGGAAAAATTAAATGTAAATGTAATAACCGCAAAAGGCGATTATCTTGTCGTTGAAACCCCGAAAAATGTGCTTGGAAGCCAGATAAAGATTGCAAGAGGCACAAGGCTTAATGTAATGTTTTTTAATAAAAGCAATAAAGGGTTTTCCTTTGAAACGCGCGTGATAGGCTATGTAAATCAATACGGGCATCCGGGGATGCAGATTGCCCATTCTAATCAGCTTAGGTTTTTATCACAAAGACGTTACAGAAGAAGGCAGGGTTCTATTGCGTGTTTTATGAATTTGGTGTATGTTGAAGGCAGCGGAAAAAAACAGCGGTTAATTGTTGATAAACGCAAGTTAAATGGAAATATCGCCGATATTTCTGTCGGAGGATGTTCAATTAAAATTATGGCTCCGGTACAGGTCGGAGCAAGATTTAAAATTGAGTTTCCAATGGCGGATTCAAACGTAGCCGCGCTGGGGCAGGTACTAAGATCAAACAAAATGGGTATGACAACTATTATTCATGTAAGGTTTTTAAGAGTTTCTGAAAAGTCAATGAATATTATTAACGCTTATGCTTACGAATACGGCAGAGAATAAAAGTGAGGAAGGTCGGATATGAAAATTGTAACTATTAAGGATATGATAAGAAAGGATGTCCCTATATACTACCGCAAGCTTTACACAGGAGTCGCAGTTATCGATTTTAACGCAGGACCGAAAAATTTCCGTATAGACTTTTCAATAGAATATAAACCGACAGGACAGAAAGATATTAATATCTCTTTTATTGATAATATAGATTATCCCTTGGTTCCGGTAACAAAAGAATTAAAAAATTATATTTTAGAGCTTGAAGCCGCAAGTGGACTTCCCGATTAATTACAAGGAAATAATTTCCAATTCGTGCGAAGAAACAATTTTGGCGGGAAAAAACACAGCGTCTTTTCTCTGCGGCGGATCTATAGTCGCATTAAGCGGAACATTGGGAAGCGGTAAAACATATTTTGTTAAAGGCATCGCCGCAGGTTTAGGAGTAGAAGATAATATAACAAGCCCGACATATAATATTATAAACGAATATTATTTAAAAGAAAAAGATATAACCTTTTACCACATTGACGTTTATAGACTGGAAGGCGGAAGGGATTTTGAAGACATCAGCGGATATGAAATAATTCAATCAGGCGGCATTTGTGTTATAGAATGGAGCGAGCGCATCAGATCTTATCTTCCTAAAGAAATAATTTCTGTTAATATTGAAATTACAGGCGAGAATACAAGGCTGATAAAAATAACAGGGTTAAAAAATAAATGAAACTGCTTTCTATTGATTCAAGTTCATCTTTACTGTATGCGGCTGTCTGTGATGATGATACTGTCTATTGTTCGCGCTCAGAAGCGGATATGAAACAATCTGAACTTGTAATAGAAATTATCGACAGCCTGATGACTAAAGCGTCAATACAAAGGGAAGAATTACAGGGGGTTTTATGCACCGAAGGCCCCGGCTCTTTTACAGGACTTAGAATAGGATTTTCAGCGGCCAAATCACTTGCGCTTGCTTTATCGATTCCTTTTACGCCTGTTCCTACGCTGGATTGCATTGCATCGGGAATTAAGCGGATAACGAAAAATAATGATGTTCAGGATGAAAGAATAATAAGAATGCCAGTAATACAAGCCAGAAAGACTTCGTTTTTTTTTGCGTTTTTTAATGAAGAAGAAAGAATAACGCAAGATAAAGAAATGTCTGCTACAGAGATTGAAGATGAAATCATGAATATGTTTAATTTTAATAAAGACAGGATTTTCATCACAGGTCCTGCTTCGTCTGCACTCTGCGATTCATTTTCCGGCAGTATGCGGAAAGAAAATAATATTATTCTTTCAAATTTTGAAAATGTAAATTACGCAAGCGAGGCTATAACCATTGCAAAAAAAAGAAATTTATTAGATAATGATAATACCGCGTATTTATATTCAAGTCCTGCATATTTAAGATTAACTGATGCGGAGAGGAAACTAACATGAATTACATTATGGAAGAGGAACTTGAGTCTTTAGAAGAATCTGAGGAAATAGAAGACGCACAGGAACTAAGCGATGCTGCAGATGAAACGCCGGAGGTATTATCATCTTCTTATGTCCCGTTTAAAGCCAGTATTTTTCCAGTTTTAATATTTAATAAACAATTAAAAATAATTTACGCTAATGAATCCTGCCAGCAGATGTTTATCGGGTTTAAAAATATTCAAGGGAAATATTTTTTTGATTTATTCGGCAAAGCGTTTGCGATAGAAGATGTAAGAAAAATCAGGGATACAATTTTAAACGGAGGCAATGGTTTTTCCTGGAAAGGAACAGCGCAGTTAAAAACGCGCGATACCGTATCAGTTCAGATAAGAGTCTATATTTTTCCGCTTGAAATGGATTTAAACATTCCAAGCGATTTTGTCGTTATGTTCGATGATTTTACAGAAGAGAATAAAAAACTTCTAAGGTCTGTCTTTCTCTCTCTTCTTGAAGCGTCAAAATTAAAAGATAACGATACAGGCAAACATATTATCCGCGTTAATGAATACTCAAAACTTATCTCGGAAAAACTGTTTAAAATCGGCGGCGAGCATTTTAAAAGGATTGACGCTGATTTTATTGATAACATTGGTTTTCTTGCGGCAATGCATGACGTCGGAAAAATCGGAACGCCGGATGACATATTAAATAAGGAAGGGCCTTTAACAGACTGGGAATGGGCTGTTATGCGGGAACATACAAAAAACGGCGCGTTCATTCTTTCTACATACCCGAATCCAATGGCAAAAGAAATAGCGCTGTCGCATCACGAAAAATGGAACGGATCAGGATACCCGTTCAGGCTTGAAGGGGAGATGATTCCCCTTGCCGCCAGAATTGTAACAATAACTGATGTTTACGACGCACTGCGAATGGAGCGCAGCTATAAACCCGCTTTAAACCATGAGGTTTCTATAGAAAAAATATTTGAAGGCAGCGGGACCCATTTTGATCCTAAATTAATCGAAGTTTTCAAGACCATTACCGATGACTTTGAAGAAATTTATGATAAATACGCCGATTAATTTTTGTTAGACTTCATCTATTTCATATAACGCATCACAGAGAAAACTATTTAAAAAAAGCATTTTATTTTTATCCTTCCATTTTAAAAGAGTTTTTCCAATACACTGTTGGACTGTGCATCCGAATCTTTTTTTGAATAAAAGATAATCCGGCCCTTCTTTATATCGGTATCCCATAATGATACATTCTTTTAATAGCGTCTTTCTGTCCACTTCTTCTAGTATAACGCATTTCGATGACGGGAAGCTCTCTTTATCTTCAAGTATTGTTTTAATATAAATATCTGCATCATTTATATATGTATAACGTTTTGCTTTAGGCGCGCTTTCATCAAAAATTGTGCTGCTTGCGCCGGCTCCCGCAGCTATCCAGTTTTGCATACGCCAATAACGTATATTGTGAAGACATTCTGCGCCGCGGCGGGCAAAATTTGAAATCTCATAATGATCAAAACCATTATTTAAAAGCGTTTCTTTTCCTGTAAGCCACAGACAATCCGCCTGATCGCCTGCCGGAAGCATAACAGATTTATTTTTAATTTTTTCTTTTAAAGGAGTATTGTCTTCCAAAGTAAGGCTGTATAATGAAATATGAGAAGGCTTATATTTCAATACCGTTTTTATATCATTTAAAATAATTTCTTCTGTTTGATATGGAAGACCTGTCATAAGATCAAATGAAAGCGTATCAGGGAAATAACGCGAAGCAAGAGATAGTTTTTCTTCTGTGACAGAGCCCAGCCTGTTAAGCGCAATGCGGCTTTTTTCATTGAAGGTTTGGATTCCAAGACTGAGTCTTGTTACTCCTTTTTCACGGCAGATAGAAAGAAATTCCTGGCTCAATGATTCAGGATTTGCTTCTATTGTAAATTCAACAGGCGGTTTTTTAATAATTTCATTAAGTCCGTCAAGAAGTATTTTAATTTTATTTCCCAGCACAGAGGGGGTCCCGCCGCCTATATATACTGACGGAACTTCTTTTACGGAAAAATAATTAAGTTGATTCTTTATATCGGTTATAAGCGCGCGAAGATATGCGTCAATATAATCGTCATTAACATTATTTATATTAAATGAATAAAAATCACAGTAATCACATAACGAAGCGCAGAAAGGTACATGAATGTAAAGGGAAGCCGCTGCTGTTAAAATAACCTTAACCTGTTAAACGGCCAAAAACGCAGCACCGCTTTGGCTGTAATTTGCTGCGGCATTACAGGACCCCAAGTCCGCGAGTCATTTGTATTGCTTCGGTCATCGGAAACGACAAAATACTCCTCACTGCCAAGGATGATTGTATCCATATTACCGGAAAACGGGAGCGATTCATCCCACAAAGATGAAGTTCGCGGAATAAAAGGATGATACGGATTATCAGAGAGTTCATATTCTGTCAGGCTAAAGCTGTTTCCCGCAGCCCTTACCTTAAAAACATAATCTGTCATCGAAATTTCATCGCCAGGCAAGGCAATTACTCTCTTTAAATAATACTGCCCTCTTCCGGAAAAAATACTGATCCTCTGCGCTGTAAAAAATCTGACAGCTCCGTCAACAACTTTAAGAGGCCATTTCTGATCCCTTTCGTCTCTTTTATCAATAAGTACAATATCTCCTCTTTTTAATGATATTGCGTTATCTGATTTATTTCCCCACAGCGGCTTGAAAGATGTAACAATAACCCTGTCGCCGTAATAAAGACCGGGCTGCATCGTATCATTATTAATAACCCAGACAGAAAAAACAAACGCCGTAAGGCAGTTATATATAATATAAAGGGCGAAAAAAATAAAAAGCACTTTTAATAATCTGTTTCGTTTGCCTTTTTGATTTCTGTATGAATATAGTGTTCTTCTGTCTGCCATTTTTTCCCTGCTTATTTTATAACCGAGGCTCTCCCAAGAGGCCAATAAATAATCATCCCGTTTCCAAGAACCTTGGAGATCATAACAGGACCGAAGCTGCGCCCGTCATGCGAACTGTCGCGGTTATCACCAAGCGGCAGTATTCTGCCTTCCGGGATATATATTCCAAGAAGGTGTTCCCTTGCGTGAAGCATCGCGTAACGCCTGTCATGAGGAGCGGCTTTTCTCTGAGTTTCAAGCCTTGCCCTATGATACGCGAAATTATCGCCGTGCTGCATCGCCTCGACATTGGACGCTGATGACAAAAGCTCCTGCGATATCGGAATCCCCATATCCATCCAGCCTCTTGCGCAGCCTGCGGCGGTTAAATATTCGTATTGTTCATTTTTTACCAATCTTGAAATATTATGATTCCAGTTTCGTATCGCGTTGTAATCTCTTTCGTTTACAAAACGATCCTCACCCGCGAATTGAATTTTCATTTCGCCGTTTTCGGTTTTAAAACGGTCGCCTGACATTCCAACAGCTCTCTTGATTAAAAAGTGAACCCTCTGATCGCCTCTTTCATCTTTATCAATATCAACTAAGGAAAGAGTGAGCATATAAATAATTCTCTGCGCGATATCAAAAACCGTCCCGCGGGAAATATATGATGGGCTTTCAAAAATTATAATTTCATTTCTTTTTGGCTTTATAAAGCTTGGAAGTTTTAAAAAACCCGGTAAAAGTTCAGGGCCGTACACAATTTTATTAACAAAAACATGATCGCCGACATTTAAAGTATCTATCATTGAGCCTGACGGAATTCTGTATGCCTGAACAAGGTATTGATTTATTAACAAAACCATACACGCTGCCCATAAAAACGCCTCAATCCAATCCATTATAGGGTTTTTTGCCCTGCGTTTTTCTTTCTTTATCCGCCGTATTCTTGCCCGGTGCGTAAGAAAATTCTCTGTAAATATCTGCACATGATCAAAAAAATCACGTTGTCTGTCAGTTTTTGGCATTTGTGTCATTTTATCATAAATTATCTAATATGTTCAATAAGTGTTATTGTTTACAAACTATGCTTTTTCATTCTTATCCGGCAAGAGCTGACAGCTTTTCTCTGATAAATTCGCTTTTTTCCTTTAGACCGATATTCCCTGTCTCAAGAAGCAAGACATTAGGCTTTTTTGGATCGAGTCTGGCTTTACCTGCCGATTCCTTAATAAGGCGCAAAAGACCTTCAATGCGAACGCGCGCGACTTTGGCGAACTCAATGCGTACAACAGAGTTTCGCTCTTTTAAAACCGAAACAGAAAGCAATCGGCAGATTATTCTTATTTCAGATAACGATAAAAGCGAAGCAGCTTCGTCAGGCAGAGGACCGAAACGATCTGTCAGCTCAATATAGATTCTGTCAAGATCATCTTTGTCGCGGATAGCCGCTATCATTTTGTATACTTCCATTTTTTCCTGAGGCGAATCAATATAAGAATCCGGAATAAAACCCGAATACTCAAGCTCCAGAAATGTTTCTGTTTCCTCTTCATAATCAGACTGCTCCAGTCTTTTTACAGCTTCATCAAGCAGTCTAATATACATATCAAAGCCGACAGCGTAAATGTCGCCTGATTGCTCTCTTCCTAAAAGATTTCCCGCTCCGCGGATTTCCATGTCTTTCATGGCGATTTTAAATCCGGAGCCTAGTTCAGTAAAATCTGAAATTGTCTGAAGCCTTTTCATCGCGATTTCAGAAAGCGATTTTTGCTCAGGGTAGAAAAGGTAGGCGTAAGCTACCCTGTCGCTTCTTCCTACTCTTCCGCGGAGCTGGTAAAGCTGAGAGACTCCGTACATGTCGGCGCGGTCAATTATAATTGTGTTAACATTCGGGATATCAATTCCGTTTTCGATAATTGTCGTGGAAACCAGAACATGAAAGCCGCCGTGTATAAAACGGCGCATAACATCTTCAAGATCGCCTGCGTCCATCTGACCGTGCGCGGTTTCTATTATTATTTCTGGAACAAGCTTTTCAAGTTTTATCCGTGTGTCTTTTAACGTATCGATGCGGTTATGAAGAAAAAAGATCTGCCCTCCCCTTTCAACCTCGCGCCTGATTGCGCGTGAAATTAAATAATCATCGTATTCTTCAACAAAGGTCTCAATTGGATGCCGTCCGGGAGGCGCTGTCGCAAGAAGGCTCATATCCCTGATTTTTACAAGGCTCATGTGAAGCGTACGCGGAATAGGAGTCGCAGAAAGAGTTAAGCAGTCTACATTTGTTTTTAATTCTTTAAGACGCTCTTTGTCTTTAACGCCGAAGCGCTGCTCTTCGTCAATTACGATTAACCCGAGGTTTTTAAATTGCACATCACGCTGGATAATTCTGTGCGTTCCGATTAATAAATCGATTTCGCCTTTTTTTAGTTTTTCAAGAATGACGCGGATTTTCTTTTTGTCCACAAAACGCGACATCATAGCGACGTTTACAGGAAAGCGCGAAAAACGTTCCAGAAAATTTTCATAATGCTGTTCCGCAAGTATTGTTGTAGGAGCTAAAAACGCCGCCTGCTTTCCTCCCATTACAGCCTTAAAACACGCGCGCAAAGCGACCTCTGTTTTGCCGTAGCCGACATCGCCGCAGACAAGCCTGTCCATCGGTGAAACGCTTTCCATATCGTTTTTAATTTCCGTGATGCAGCGAAGCTGATCTTCTGTTTCTTCAAACGGGAACGCGGCTTCAAACATTGTCTGCCATTCGGTGTCTTTCGCGAACGCGAAGCCCTGAGCTTTCCTGCGTTTTGAATATAATTCAATTAATTTTTCTGCGATATCTTCTACAGATTTTTTTACTTTATTTTTGCGGTTTTCCCAGCTTTTTGAGCCAAGCGTATCAAGACGCGGCGGAAGTCCTTCATTGCCGATATACCGTTGTACAAGATTGAGCTGCTCGACAGGAACAAATACAGACTCTTCGCCTGCGTATTCAATTTTAATATAGTCTCTTTCATGTCCGAATGATGTGAGCCTTTCTATTCCTTTAAAAAGCCCGATGCCGTGATTTACATGAACAATGAAATCTCCGGGGTTAATCTCGACAAATGTATCGATAGGGCTTGATTTTACGGTTTTTAATGAATGCGGAGCTCTTTTTCTGCGCCCGAAAATTTCATTTTCCTGAATCACCATTAGTTTAATATCAGGCTGTGAAAAACCCGCTGTCAGGGGAACATCAATTATTGATAATGACTCCCGCTCGTTTCCGCTAAAATCAAGAATCGTTTTTATGCGATCCGCCTGTACCTGCGACTGCGCCGCGATAACGATTTCCCAGCCGTTATTTATCAATGACGAAAATTCTTCTTTTAAATAATTTATATTACCGAAAAAACTTCGCGCAGGTTCGCAGGAAAGCTCGATATAATTTGTGTCTTTTTCCGGCTCTCCTTTAATCGATCTAAAAGATATAATGCGGTTTGATTTTTTCTTGAATTTTTCTAGCAGATCAGAAAAATTTAGAAGTATACGTTCAGGAAGCGGATACTCAAAATCAGCGCCTGTTTTTTTTAAGCCTTGCGAAAATTGCCTTTGCTGGGAAGATTCTCTTACCGCTCTTGAATACAATCCCTGATACTCACGCATAAGGCTTTCATGCATATTTAAAAGACGCTCTTTATCAGTTAATATTAATGTATCTAAACCGTTTTCTCCTGTAAGATATTCAAGAAGGCATCCTTGCTTTTCAAAGGCAAGAGGGAAAAACATTTCTTCGCCTTTAATAAACCCCAATGATTTTAGCTCTTCAATTATCAATTTTCCATTTGTTTTAAATTCTTTGAATGACGCAAGGTTTTTTTCAAGTGCGTCGATTCGATCATCTGTCCAGATGACTTCTTTCATCGGCCTTAAAATTAATTCTTTTAATTTTACGTCTCGTGCTCCCTGCATGACAGGATCGAACTGTTTAATCATTTCTACCTTATCAAAATCAAACAAAATCCTGTAAGCCTGTTCATCGCCTCCCATGAAAATATCAAGCACTTCTCCGCGCAGAGCGAATTCTCCGTGAACCTGAACACGCGGCACTCTTGTATAGCCGTATGAAACAAGCGTTTTTGCAAGCGCGGCTGTATCAATCGGACTGTCAGGAACAAGATTTATCAGCAGTTTTTTAAAATATTCTAAAGGAGGCAGGGGATATAACAAGGCTCGAAGCGGAATCACTGTAATCCCGGTATCATTAATTATGATTTCACTAAGCGCTTTTGCTCTTTCGCCGAATACAGCTGCTTGCGTTGTAAGTTCCCTGTAAGGAGCTGTCCCCCACCATGGAAATTTAACACAGGGAATATGATTAAACGAAGACAGATCCTGCAGGATATCATTTGCTCCTTCCTCGCTGGCAGCTATTACAAAAAGCTTCCCGTTAGTGATATTATAAGTATGAGCGATTAAAAATGAATTTAATGAGCCTTCGCTTCCTTCAATTTCGACCGGGAAAATGTTGTTTTTTACAGCCTTATTACAGGCGCTGACAGTCTTAGAAGAAAGTGTTTTATGTAATATTTCAGGAAATGATAAGGTATTCATGTAAAACTGCCGATTACTATATTATAGAAGTGTGTTCATTTTGAACAGTCTTCTTAAGTAAATAAAGGGAAGTAAAATGAATAAAAATTTTGGTAAACTGGCTTTTTTATTTATTATTCTGTTAAACGGCGGCCTTTCGTTTTTATACGCTGTGGAAACAGGAAAGGTTGAATTCAACATACGGTTTTATGACAGGCAGGTTTATTATGTTGAGTCATACCCGATCTATGTACAGATAACCATAACTAATAACAGCCCTTATGCATACAGGTTCAAGCTTGCCGATGACCGCGCCTTCTCTGTTGATTTTGATATAAGGACAATGACAAACAGAAGCCTCCCTTCTGCCGACGCATTGATCAGAAAAAGGAATCAAAATAACCATGTTTTCTTTCGGGAAATATCGATAGAAAGCGGCGAATCGTTTTCGTTTACAGAAGATCTTCGCGATTATATATCATTCCAGCAGCCGGGTTCTTACATGGTACGCGCATTTATTTACCCGGAATTATACCGCTCCGTTCTTGTCCCGGCTGTCGAAACAAATTATCTTAGTCTGAGTATCCGCCCGGAGAGTATTCGCGGACCGGACGGCATTCCTCTTGAAATTGATATTGCGACAGGGGCCGTTCTTGTCAGGCAGCAGCTTCCCCCTGACGAAGTTGTAACATATATGATAACAGCGCGTCAAAGATCGCAATGGGAAAGATTTTTCCTTTATATGGATCTTGAAGCAATGCTTTCCCGTGATCCGTATCAAAGGCGCAGATATCTTTCCATGAATGAAACAGAAAGAAGAAATATGCTTGAAGAATACAGGCGTAACCTTCAAAACGCGGTAATAGATGATAATATATCAGTCATTCCTACTACTTTTGACATTGTAAAGACTGAGTATAACAACTATGAAGCTACAGTTACCGCGATACTCAGGTTTAGAGAGATTAATTTTACTCAGCTAAGGCAGTATACATATTTTCTTGAAAGGCGCGATAATATCTGGATCATTGTCGATTACGCGGTTTTACTTATGGGAACAACGTCAAATGATTGACACCGGCATTTTAATTGGATAGGATAAAAAAGTGAACAAATACATTTTAATTATTACTGACGGATCTGAATCAATACAATCAATTGCGCATATAATAAAAGATTCAATGCCTGATTATAAAATAAAAATATGCCCTGCAGATGATTTTAAAGGAACAGACATTCTTCCGGCGCAGATTTTCTTTATCGGCTGCGAAAAAGCAAATCCTTCTTCTTTCGCGTATCTTGAGAAAATGCTGTTACACATCAATTTCGCCTCAAGAAAATGCGGTATATTCTCTGTCAATGAAAAAGCGGCAAATTACTTAAGAAAAATTTTTAAAGACTGCGAAGCAAGTATCAGTGAGCCTTTTATAACAGACGGCTCTGTTAAAAAAAGCGGTTTAAATAAATGGATAAAAGGAATTGTAAAATAATGGGATTAAACCTTGACGATTATATCAGGAAAGTTCCTGATTTTCCTAAAAAAGGAATTCTGTTTTTTGATATTACAAGCGTTCTTGCCTCTCCTGTCGCGTTTAAATACTGCATAGATAAAATGGCAGAGCTTTATAAGGATAAGAATATTGAGGCAGTCGCGGCAATAGAAGCTCGCGGTTTTTTATTCGCCGCTCCTTTTGCGTATAACATGGGAATTCCTGTTATTCCAATCAGAAAAAAAGGAAAACTGCCGGGTATTACTCTTTCTAAAAAATACTCGCTTGAATACGCGCAAGCCGAAATAGAAGTTCACAGCGCCGATATTCCAAAAGGAAAGCGTGTTTTATTAACTGATGATTTAATCGCAACAGGCGGTACTTTAAGCGCCGCTCGTTCAATTCTTATAGAAGGCGGAGCGGAAGTTCCGGAGATTTTCGGAATAGTCGGCCTTCCCTTTCTAAATTACATGGAGATATTAAACATGACTCCGGTAACAACTTTAATTGATTATCACAGCGAAAAACTGTAAAACCACGTAAAGAAAACAATTGACATCAAAAAATAAAAAATGTAATAATTCAGTAATGGCCCCTTCGTCTATCGGTTAGGACATGAGATTCTCAATCTTAAAAGAGGGGTTCGATTCCCCTAGGGGCTAAATTAAGTTTTGTTAAGTCTATATCCTGTAAGGAATTAGCACCATCAAAATAAATGCGATCGCCAAAATGATTGCCAAAACCCTGAAAAGCGTTAAAAATGAAGCTTATGGCGAGACCATCAAGCAAAGACGGCATTCGGGCGAAGGTTCGCACCCGTGACGGCATAATCCTTATCCACTTTGCAGAATACCCCGGTCATTGGATCGCTTCACCTGAGTATGACAGAGCGAGGGCGATCGCATGGGCAAGACGTAATAGAGACAGGCTGATCAGGCGAGCTGATAATCCCATTTCATTTTATTGCGAAGGTTTCTACGCAAATGACAGCCTTTGGGTTCGGCGGCAGAAAGAGAAAGGCCGCACTTACAGCGACATCCATTTATTTAACCGGCAGTCATATTTAAGCAATTATTTCAATAAGGCTTTCGGTCACCTTATCCCTCAAGACATAGACAACACAGAGTTCAGACGGGAGTTTGACAACTGGCTTCTTGATATAAGGTCGTACCGGAACGATGGGAAAAAACTTTCCAGAGCGACAAAAAATAAAATTATTTATTCAGTGAGCGACTTCATCGAAGAACTTATTGATTTAAAAAAGATGACCATGAACCCGCTAATCGGCTTGAAAAAATATAATAAAGATCCGGAGAACCCAAG
>Ga0209755_10005190_pt1 | contig 14964 bp, 16 predicted proteins | sample TergutCo191P1_FD_187301 | JGI IMG/M metagenome (GOLD analysis project Ga0209755, IMG submission 187301) | Cornitermes sp. P1 segment gut microbial communities from Petit-Saut dam, French Guiana - Co191P1 (SPAdes) (version 2) | ecosystem: Host-associated > Arthropoda: Insects > Digestive system... | reverse complement strand
ATAAAGCCCAAAATCGCCGCCAATATAACGGTGGAAATAAGCACGACCTTTACCGAGCTGATTACATCTTCCCTGTTAGGCCAAATCACCTTTCTAAGCTCGGCATACGATTCTTTGGCAAATTGAACTATTTTCCTCATGCTCTCCTCGTTTTTAGCGGCACCCTAGGCCGCTTTCAGGCGCAGCAGGCTTCGAACCCGCGACCTGCGGTTTTGGAGACCGCCGCTCTACCAACTGAGCTATACGCCTATTTCAAACAACACAAGCCTTTCCCAAAAGCTAAACCCGTTCCGGGAAAAACCCCGAATCACTTTATTTTGGTCTCCTTATGGACCGTATGCTTTCGTTCAAAGGGGCAATACTTCCTAAATTCGAGCTTTTCCTGAATGTTTCGGCGGTTTTTACTGGTCGTGTAATTACGCCGCTTACACTCGCTGCATTGCAGGGCTATAAGCTCAACCACATTCTTCTTGCTTGCCATAAAACAACCTCTTGCATATCAACAAATACGGGGGCATAAGCCCCAAAAACGCGAAACGCCTTCGCTAGCCCTCGACCAGAATCGAACTGGTGACCTTATCCTTACCATGGATATGCTCTGCCAACTGAGCTACAAGGGCATACCAGGAACCATCGATTCCCAGGGACAACCGCAAATTCATGCAGTTTAGGAAAGGGTACAGAAAACGCACAGTTTGGTCAAGTGGTTGGGGGAAATTTTCGGGCGACAGCGTGTTTTTTTTCACATCATTCCGCATCTATCATACCCCCAAAAAGTAGATGCACCGTCGATCTTGGCATCTATGTCTACTATAGCAGAAAAGCCGCAAATTTTCGACATCCTTACGGCTTTTTCGGGTTTGTTAAGACTCTTTCAGCGGCCCTGCAAAAACTGCAGTATCTTTGCGGCACTTGCCTCGGGCTTTTCCTGGTGGGGAAGATGCCCGGCCCCGGAAACTACGGCGAATTCCGCATCCGGGCGCAGGGTGCGGAAAAGCCCTGCCTTTTCGGGCGGAAAGACAATGTCCTTTTCCCCACAAAGGATAAGTATTCTGCCCGAAAATCTTTTTATCATTCGTGCCACGGATTGCGAGCGAAACATAAAGAAGGCGCTCATGCTTCGTGCGGTGGAAAGGTAGCCATGTTCCTGGTTGGGGCTTTCCACCCTTGCGGCAACCCTTTCACGAAGAAAGTCCCTGTCCGCACCGTCCATGGAATCGAGATCGGCGTAATATGAATGAAGCGACTTCCATGCGGCTTCGTGGTCCGCGCGGAAGCGACGGTACCATTTCCTTCCCAGGAACGGCAACCCAAGCAGGAAAAATTTCCTGTTGGCACTTTTGGCAAAGGGAAAACAGCCGGCGATTAAGATTAGGCCCTTGGCAAGATCCGGTCGACTGCCCGCGACCAGTTCGGCAATGCCTGCTCCCAGGGAACTGCCGACAAGCACGGTTTGGCGTTCCGCGCCCACAAACGTCATAAGTCGGATAACCGCCTTGCGGTGAACGTTTATGCTTATTCTTCCCTTCCAGTTGGAGCGACCAAAGCCCGGCAGATCGGGGGCAATAACCCGATAGCCCACGGCGGCAAACCGATGAAAAATATGCCGCCAGGTATCCGCCTCGTCCCCAAGGCCGTGGATTAGCACCAGCGTCGGCTTGGCGTTTTCCACGAGGGTTGCATTTGCCGCAGAATCGTAATAGAAAAGATCGCCGCCAGGCATGGAAAGGTGTTTCCCAAACGTTGCAAGGGACGGCCAGCACTTCATCTCCTAAAAGCCCGCTTCCCGATCCATTTCTTTTTCCATGGCTTTTATTATATCCCTTATCTTGGCGGCCTGCTCGTATTCCTCTTTTTCGACCGCCTCGGCAAGCTGCTCTATAAGCTGTCGGCGTTCGCTTTCGAAAGAGGAATTCCCCTTCCCGGGAAAACCCGTCCCCTCGCTATCGTCCTGCAGTGTCTCGATAAAAAAGTCTATGGGAATGCCAGCCAGACTAATTACCTCGGTGGAAATAAGAACAGGGCATTTCCGTCGGGTTGACAGGCAAAGGGCATCGGAAGGTCGGCAATCCAGGTGCAGGGGGTCCTCGCTCTTGTGCTTGCCACCAATGATGACAAGCCGTGCATAGAAAACATTGTCCTTCAGCCCATGGATTTCCACACGATCAAGGTTAAGATCCTGGCTTTCAAGCAGGCTCAAAAGCAGATCGTGGCTAAGGGGACGGGGAAGACTAAGCTCCTCCATGCCGATAAGTATGGACTGGACTTCCAACTGGCCTATAAAAATCGGGATGGCAATGTTTTTTTGCATGGTACGCAACAAAACCGCATTGCCTTCGCTGGTTTGCACGACGGTCCAGATTTCGGCAGGCAGCATTCTTTGTTTATCTACCATCCCACCCTCCCCTCTGCCCTAACTGATTAGATCAACGAAACCGGCAAGCAGCTTGCGGCTTTCGACGGCCCAGGGGGGGGAAGACTCGGAGAGGGTCAAGGTCTCACGGGCTTCGGCAATGAACTTTTTTGCCTGCCCCTCGGCTTCGGCCAGAACGCCGGAGGACGCAAGCGCCTCCATAAGCTCCTCCACCTCTGGCGCGCCAATGCCCACCAAACTTGCCCGATTGAAGCATCGGTAGACCATATCCTTTTTTTCGGGCCAGCGATGTAGGAAAAGCAGAATGGGCAGGCTTTTTTTCCCCTCAACAATATCGTCACCACGATTTTTCCCTGGAATACCGGAGCTGACGTTTACAACATCGTCGAGAATTTGAAAACCCACGCCCAGCTTTTCGGCGGCCGCACCCATCAGCCCGGCCATAAGCAGTCCCGCGTTTCCGATGGTCTTTTCCGCGATATCGGCGGCGACAACCCCCAGCTCGGCGGCGAAACAGGCAAGGCAGCCCGTCTTTAAGCCGCACATTTTGTAGTATTCGTCAATAGATGGAATAATGTCGAAATTTCGATGCCAGTTGATGTCGGTCGCCTGTCCAAGATGGAGCTTTCGTAGGAAGCCAGCCCACAGCCCGTACACCTTAGCCTTGGCCAGTTCCGCATCCGTCGAGGAAAGCCCCTCTTTTGTCTCCAACCCTGCCGCCCAGGAATCGATGCAGGCCAACGCAAGAAAATACAGAAAGCTTCCCGAGTTGATCGCCATATCAACGCCGTGGATTATATGCACCGCAGGCTTGCCTCGACGTTCCTCGGAATTATCCTCGATGTCGTCATGGATAAGGCTTGCGCTGTGGGAAAACTCGACCAGGGGGACAAGAGGCATGGCCGTATCCCCCCCTCCCAGCGCCTCGCAGACCAGAACCATTAGCAGCGGTCGCCAACGCTTCCCCCCTCTTGAAACAAGATCCCTACACGGAGCGGTAAGGGCATGCAGCAGCGTCGCGTCAACGTCCGAAAGGCCAGGGAAAACCTCCCTCTGCCAGAAGGGATCATAACCCTTGATTGATGCCTCGGCTTTGGTTGCGGCTTCTCCAGGCAACCAGCGATCAATCACCGCCTCGATATTTTTCAGCCTAAGGGTATACTGTTGTTGGTCCATGTTATAGTATACAGTTAAACAATGGCAGATTACAAGAAACCAGATCCCTGGCAGATCAAGGCCCGAAAGGAGGGCTACCCTGCCCGTTCGGTTTACAAACTGCAGGAGATAGATGAGAAATTCGGTCTTCTAAAGCCTATGCACCTGGGACGGCCTTTCAGGGTTCTGGACTTGGGGGCTGCACCTGGAAGCTGGAGTCTGTACGTTCTTAGAAAGATGTCTCGGCTTTCGCCCCCTGCCGGGGTTTTGGTTTCGGCGGATCTTTCCCCACTCTCTCGCCAGTTTGACGGAGGGTTGTTTGATGGGGAAAACTTCCGTTTCATACAGGGTGACATTACCGATCCTGCCGTTCACGATTTTATCCGTTCCCATGGTCCCTACAACCTGATTATCAGCGATGCCGCACCGGCAACCATCGGCAACCGCTTTGTCGATACCTGTCGGTCGCTGGAACTTGCCGAAGCGGTTGTCGCATACTCCGAAACCACCCTTGCTGACGGAGGGAACCTAGTAGTCAAGGTGTTCCAGGGCGGCGACACCTCGGAACTGCTAAAACGCCTGCGGACTTTATTCAAAACCGCAAAAGGCCACAAGCCACAGGCCTGTCGCAGCGAATCCTTTGAAACGTACTATGTCGGGGTTGGATTAAAGAAGGACTGAAGTGCGATAAAAATAGTCGGAAACTTATTGCTACAATTTTTTCGCATCATTCCGCAACATCAAGCGACTTGAAATCGCCAAGTGAAAACAATGATCAAATTTCGCCCTTGCCCACCGCCCATTCGCGCAGTATACTATTGTTCAGGGGAATGCGGAATGACCAAGCTGGAGTACACGTTCAAAACCGACACGCTTTTCAAGATGCTCTTCGTCCAAAACCCGCCCTTATTGAAGAACCTGGTCGCCTCCCTTCTTGCGATCCCCATCGAAAGCATCGAGCGGCTGGAGATCCTCAACGAGAACATTCAGCCGGACAACATGGCCGAAAAGTTCTGCCGCCTGGACATCAACATGACCGTTGACGGTCAGCGGGTGGATCTGGAGATACAGGTCAACAACGAGGGCAACTACCCCGAGCGCATCCTGTACTACTGGGCAAGGGATTACTCCAGCGCACTGCCCGAGGGCGGCGACTACAAAGACCTGCCCCGCACCATAGTAATCAGCATAATCAACTTCAACCTGTTCAAGAGCCCCGACTTTCACTCCGAGTTTTGCCCGCTTGAAGTAAAACGGCACGAGCCGCTGTCCGACAGAATGAGCCTGCACTTTTTCGAGTTGCGGAAACTGCCGGCGAATCAATTAAGCGCCGCCGACAACCTACTGCTGTGGCTGTCCTTGTTCAAGGCGGAAACGGAAGAAGAACTGGAAAAAATAAACGCACTGGAGGTACCCGTCATGGTGCAGGCAATCAACGCCTATAAGAAAATCACCGCGGATTCCGAGTTCCGCGAACTGGAACGCCAACGCTCCATAGCCCGCCACAACGAAACCACCGCCCTTCGCCATGCGCGTGATCAGGAACGCGAGATATGGCAGGGCGTGGTCGCCGATCAAGCCGCGGCAATCGCCGACCAAGCCGCGGCAATCGCCGACAAGGACGCGGCAATCGCCAGTCAAGCCGCGGAAAACGAGCGGTTGCGGGCGCAAATCGCGGAACTTCAAGCAAAGACAGGGGGCTGATCCCGGCTTTCTCGGTGGGAACGAAGTCATTTTTCTCGTGGAATCCCATGACACTTTAGTTGTGTTCAATGTCCGCATCCCAGATCGTCGCTTTTGCAAGCGTCATCGTCCCGCGATTTTACCGCCCCCAAAAACCAGGAGTTTTTCTCCTCAATTTTGCCCGAAAAATGAGGAGAAATTCTCACTAGGAGATTGGCGGCGCGGGGTGTAGACTTTCGCAATGATGTCGCGCACGGCTTCAAACAAAGCGGTTTCCCACCCCGCAGCCTGCTTATGTGTAATGCCTCGTACAGACCCCGTCAACAAGCCAGCGGCGTATATTTTCACTTTTTTGGAAATGCCCTTCGGCGATCCGACCGTTTCGGCGGCTGGGACTGTGGGGGGCTTTTTCATATACACACCAATTTAGGAGGGTTTTTTAGGATGAAAACCAAACGGACACTATGGCGAGCGATAGGAGCGACCGCCATAATCGCGATTATCGGATTCGGCGTGACCGGATGCGACAACAACGGAACCCCGGTTCTACACACCGTAACCTTCAACACCCACGGCGGCAGCACCGTGCAAAGCCAAGCCGTGGAGGAAGGCCGCACGGCGACAAGGCCAGCAGCCCCGACAATGGCCGACTACGACTTTGTTGGCTGGTTCACGGCACAAACCGGCGGAACGCAGTTCAACTTCAACACGCCGATCACCGGCCCCACCGCCGTACACGCGCAGTGGGAACCGGCTCAGCAAATCCCCGACACGCACACCGTAACTTTCAACACCCACGGCGGTAGCGAGGTGCCAAGCCAGGAAGTGGAGGAAGGGCAGTCGGCGACAAGGCCGGATGACCCGATAAGGGCCGACTACGACTTTGTTGGCTGGTTCACGGCCCAGACGAGCGGGATGGGGTTCAACTTCTCCGAAACGCCGATAACCGGCCCAATCACCATACACGCGCAGTGGGAACCAGCTCAGCAAATCCCCGACACGCACACCGTAACTTTCAACACCCATGGCGGCAATACGGTGCAAAGCCAGAAAGTGGAGGACGGCGAGACGGCGACAAGGCCGCCAACTGACCCGATAAGGGACAACCACAACTTTGTGAACTGGTTCACGGACGAAACGGACGGAACACCGTTCGACTTCGATACGTCGATTACCGAAGACACCACCATACACGCGAGGTGGATTGCGGTGCACACCGTAATCTTCGATACCCACAGCAGCACCTTCCCCATGCCCGATCAACACGTGGAGCACGGCCAGAGGGCGACAAGGCCGACCACCAACCCGACAAGGGACGACGACGAGTTTGTGAATTGGTTCACGGACGAAACGGACGGAACACCGTTCGACTTCGACACGCCGATTACCGAAGACACCACCATACACGCACAGTGGAGATCGGCTCCGCGCATGGTCTGGACGGCAATCCCCGCTGGGCCTGGTGGCAGCACGTTCCTGGTAGATGATTATATGATCTTCAATAATATCTCTGGAGTTGCCACTGACGGCAACGGCAGGTGGGTTGCGGTCGGCAACGACGGCAGAATGGCGTATTCCGATGGCGGCATAAACTGGACGGCAATCCCCGCCGGGCCTGGTGGCAGCACGTTCAACCTAACCTTGGCTGGCCCCGCCATCAACGGCGTGGCCCACAACGGCTTGTCTGGCGCAGAAGGCCGGTGGGTTGCGGTCGGCAACGGCGGCCGTATGGCGCATTCCAATGACGGCATAAACTGGACGGCAATCCCCGCTGGGGGGGCTGGTGGCAGCACGTTTCTCCCAACTGGGACTGGCTCCGTCATCAACGGCGTGGCCCACAACGGCTTGTCCGGCGCAGAAGGCCGGTGGGTTGCGGTCGGCAACGGCGGCCGTATGGCACGTTCCAATGACGGCATAAACTGGGTGGCAATCTCCCCCGGGCCTAATGGCAGCACGTTCAACGCACCTGGGCCTGACGGTACCACCACTGGTTCCATCATCAACGGTGTGGCCCACAACGGCTTGCCCGGAGTAGAAGGCCGGTGGGTTGCGGTCGGCAACGGCGGCCGTATGGCGCATTCCAATGACGGCATAAACTGGACGGCAATCCACGGCGGGGCTGTGGGCAGCACGTTCCCCAGCGGCACCGAGGCTGGCACCGTCATCAACGGCGTGGCCTACGGCAACGGCAGATGGGTCGCGGTCGGCAACGGCGGTCGTATGGCGCATTCCCCGGACGGCATAAACTGGACGGCAATCCACGGCGGGGCTGCGAGCAGCACGTTCCCCAGCGGCACCGAGGCTGGCACCGTCATCCGTGGCGTGGCCTACGGCAACGGCAGGTGGGTCGCAGTCGGCAGCGGCGGTCGTATGGCGCATTCCCCGAACGGCATAAACTGGACGCAAATCCCTGCCGCGCCTAACGGCAGCACGTTCGATGAGGTGCATTTCGGTTGGCCCATAGGCATCTCCGGCGTGGCCTACGGCAACGGCAGGTGGGTCGCGGTCGGCGGCATCGGCAGAATGGCGTACTTCACCGAGGAGTAAGACGGAAGCCTCCGGGGTTTTCCCGGGGGCTTGGCAAGACTAATTCAGGTTCGATGTCCGGGTTCCCGGACATCGAACCGCCCCCGTTTCGTATGGCGCGGGAAAACGCAGGGCGGGGCCGCCCAAAAACACGGAGCAATGCATGTCAATAACCTTTGAACCCGAAAACGCCATGGAACTGGCGAACGAACTTGCCGGGCGCATACAGAGCGACGGCTTCAACGCCATGTCGAAAAACGATTTCTACGATCTGGTCCTGCACCTTCTGGACAAGCACAGCAGGGAGAATTTTCTTTCCCGCCAGTCCAACGAAAAAAACGCACTCCTGCTAAAGGTAAAGCCCGAAAAAATCAAATCCTCAAAGCTCAACATTTACCTCAGGTATATGGAACAGGAAAAACAGAGGGAAACGCTGGGCAGGCTAATCCAGATGATTCTTGACAATAAAATAACGATGAGGGAACTCGGCGCCCCCCCTCCCTGATTCAGCTTACCGTGGAAGATCCGACCATGCGTTTTTGCCTGGAAGGAAAAATGAAAACCGCGCTTGGCACAAGCCCCGACACAAGTTTCAACAGCGATCTTATGGTGATGCCGAAAACCGACTTTTTCAAGATTCTTCGCATTGTCGTGCAGGAGAAAACCACCACGGAAAAAGACCGCATCGCCCTGACGAAAAAACTGGACGACAGCGAGCTTGAGGATGACGCGAAGAAGGCCAAACGGGAATAGGCGTTATATAGTAAAAGTGAGCAATTTCATTTGTTCGGGAGAAAATCACCCCACAGGGCGCGGCCCCGCGAACCGCGCGATCGCCAGCGAGACAAGATACCCGCCGAAAACCACGAAAAGCCGATCCAGAAAGACAATCTGAACGCGGGAGAGAATTCCCCAAAGCAAGGTGGGAACACCGTCCCGCGACACGGCCGTCATAAGAACGCTAATCCCGGTATAGTAAGGCCGTTCCGCGCCCAGCACCGTGTGATACAGGAAATCAATCACGCCGCCCATAACGCTAACCGCGACGACGCAGGCGGCGTACACCGTCGTAAGACGAAGAAAAACGCCGAAGAGCCGGAACACCCTGTCGTCCCACTCCTCGGAACCCCGCAATGGGCCTTGCGCCGGGAGCCGGCTGGCGGGCCTTAGCCAGTGAACGACCAGCACCTCGAAAACGGCCACCAGAACGAACGGATGGAACCGCTGAAGCCCAATGCCCAGAACGCCGCCCAACGCCCATGTAAGCATCGCCACCACGACTCCGGCGACCGGTCCCAGCGCGAAAGTCACCGCAACGGTGAACACCGTGTCAAGGAACAGGGAAACCTGCAACAGGTCCCGAGGAAACATGACCAGCAGATTCGCCGCCGCCGCCAATGCGCAGATCAGGGACACCTTGGCAATGCGGACGAGCCGCTCCCGTGCAATCGCCATACAGGAGCCTACCACAGAACGCCCGGCCGCGTATATAATAAGCCATGAGGATCGCAAAACGGGCCGCGGTGGTTCTGGCCGCAACCTTGGCCGCGTCCTGCGCCGCGCCGGACCAGGGCGCGGACATACAGGACATCGGCATGAAATGGATCGCCGCCGAACGCACCGTCGCGGAACTGGCAAGCCCTCCCGTCCAAGGCCGCGACCTTCTCGCCGCCATCCGGCTTCTAGACGCGTTGCACGAATCGGCAACCTCCTTCGTCGATTCGGGAGCGTACCGCCTTGCCTCACCCCGACACCATCCGAACGCGCAGGCCCCTGGTCGACACCGCGACCTTCCCGACATGATACTCGAACTGCGCCAAGCCGCGATGGACGGCGACCGGGACAGGGCCGCGTCCCTTTCGTCGGACATTTCCGCAGCCATCATCCTCGGCACGGCATCGGGCAGGGCGACCGCCCAGTATCTCGCCGCCACGTACTTTCAGCTCCTGCTTACCGCCGGCGTCATCGTCGTGCTTACCGGTTTCATGATGAGGATATTATACAAAATGTGGGCGCGTTCCAGAGCCAGCGCAAAGGAAGGCTCAGTCTTTTCCCGAGCCGTCCTCGTCGCGCAGGAGACGGAGCGCGGGCGGATCTACAAGGAACTCCACGACACCGTGGCGCAGGATCTGCGCCGCCTTTCCCTGGGCTTCGACAGGATCGGCGAGACCGAGGAAAAAGCCGAAAGAAAAAGCCTGTGCGCCCAGGCCGCCGCGCTGCAGATCGGCATACAGCGCAAGGTGCGGGACATCTGCCACGACCTTGCCCCGCCCGATCTGGACGTGATGAGCCTGCCGGACGCGACGCTCCGGCTCTGCCACGATTTCGCCGAACGCGCCGGGATCGAGTGCCGCGCCAAAATAGCGCGGGACATGAACCTTGACTTTCTGGACAGAAACAGGCAGATACAGTTTTACCGCATCGTGCAGGAAGCCCTAAGCAACGTGGAAAAACACGCCCATGCGTCGCTGGCGATAGTGGTGCTGCGATCCGAGGCCGACGGAAGTGTCCACGTCAGCGTTTCCGACGACGGCGAGGGCTTCGACCCGTCGGACGTAAAACCCGACGGCAGGCACCTGGGCATCCGGGGCATGAGGGAAAGGGCCGCGCTGCTGGGCGGCACGCTTACGATTAACAGCGGCAAGGGACAGGATACGCTCGTCCATCTGCGCGTCCCCCCGCCGCCGGCAAACGATGGAGGGAACGATGGAAGTACTGCTGATTGACGACCACGACCTGATCAACACTGGGGTCGCCGCCCTGCTCGCCGGAACCGGGCGCTTCGCGGTGATGGGACAGGCGCGGACACTGGCCGAGGCCGAACGCATAGTCGAGGAGGAGGCGCATGGAACGCCCCCCAAAACGCCATCGCTCGTCCTTCTGGACGTGCGGCTCGGCGACGAGAACGGGCTGGACTTCATCCCCTTCCTGAAAAAATTCTGCCGCGCCAAACGGCTGAAGGCCCCGCCCGTGCTGGTCTGCTCCGTGCACGAGGATCCCTTCCTCATGCGCCTCGCGCTGGAACTGGGTGCCGCTGGCTACGTCCCCAAGAGCAGCGGCAACGAGGAGCTTCTACGGGCCGCAAACGCCGCTTGCGCCGGAAAGATCTACGTCCCCGAAGGCCACGGCGACAGGATAATCGAGATCACCAACGTGTACGATCTGTTCACGAAACGCGAGAAAGAGGCCCTGGCGTTGCTAAGGCAGGGCAGGAGCAACCGGCAGATCGCCGAGGCGATGGGCATAGGCAAGCACAGTGCGGAAAACATTATCAGCAACATCTACCTGAAAACCGGAATCGCCACCCGCGAGGGGCTGATGGAGATGTGAGGGAACCAGATGCCCACCCTTGCCCCCAGCCAATTCGCACAGTATACTATTGTTCAGGGGAATGCGTAATGACCAAGCTGGAGTACACGTTCAAAACCGACACGCTTTTCAAGATGCTCTTCGTCCAAAACCCGTCTTTAATTGAAGTGGTGTTTACCCATTTAGGTAAACACCACAGGTCTACTGGGCCTCAACACAGTATGCGGTTCCCCTGTGCTTTCCACTGACAGGAAAACGGATAGCTGTAAAAACAACTGCGTTCTCGGTTTTTTCCAGTCGTACGACCCCTCGTGAACTATCCTTTTATAGGTCAAAGTAATGTACTCGGGCTTATTTACACCAGCCCTATGTTGTTATAGGGCATATCCCAAAAAAAGCAAGCAAATTTTCTCCTGGAAATCGATTTCTTTCGTCAGCTTTTGATATCATAACCAGTTCCTAGCTCAATACCACCCAACAGAAAGTCTACCCCACCTTCCACTCACCGATGTTCCGCTTCGCGCTATCAAACGAAACGCCAACCTTGAACAAATTTTTCCCGCTTCCCGTCCAAGGCAAAAGGTATTCCTTGCGGTCTATCTGCGCCAGCGCCTCGTCGGCGGATTTGTCCAGCTTGAACTCAAAGCAGAAAACGAAGTTCCTCGTTTCAACCAGCGTGTCTATCCGTCCTGCCGCAATCCGCACCTCGGAACGACAGTTGAACCCAAGCATCGTGAATATCAGGTGTACCGCGGTTTCGTAGTAGTTTTCCGATTCCCTGATTATGTCGTAGGGTATGGCGGCGAAAAAGCGGCGAAGGGCGTTTATTGCGTCCTCGACATCGCCTTTCAGCAAAGCCTGCGAAAGCCGGGTGTTCAGTCCGCCCGTCGTTTCGTCGGAGGATTGCAGGTACTGTTCCATCAGCGACTTTGCAAAACAGGAACGCACTTCCACGTTTGGAAAGTCCAGGGTGTAAAGCTCGAATTCCTCGTCGTAGTCCTTTATCGTAAGGTACCCGCTCTGGTACAGAAGCGGCTCGGCCTTCATGTTTTCGATGTCGTAATTGCGGAAGTCGCCGTCCCCGACCTGCATGTCGCTTAGGTCAAGGATGTTGATCTTTTGACTCGCAATCAATTTAACCAAAAAAGTGGGCGTGCCAGTATCGTACCAATAGGACAGGAATTTGCCGTTCTTGCTGAAGTGCTTGATCAAACCGAACGAGTTGTAGACCTTAAGGGGATCCTCGGAAAACCTATAGCCGTTGTAGAAACGCCGCAGTTCATCCAGGTATTCCTCCCGACCCTTCCCGCTTCTTTTCAGAACGGATTCTATCTCGGGCTCGAAGGCCGTTTCCAGTTCCTCCTGCGTTATGCCGCAAATGTCCGCATACTCGGGATCAAGGGTAAGGTCGTCCAGGTGGTTCAAGTCCGAAAACACGCTCACATGTGAAAACTTGGTCACCCCGGTAAGGAACACGAACCTTAGATACTCGTCGTAGGATTTCAGCACACCGTAAAACCCCTTTAGCTCCTCCCTGATTTTGGCATGAAGCGACGGCTCGCTCATGGTGCCGAGCATGGGCTTGTCGTATTCGTCTATTATAACAACGACTTTTTCACCCGCATTGTCGCATGATTTTTCTATCAGAGTTGCAAACTGATTTATGCAGTCATCGTCGTCAAGTGCGATCCCCTGTTTTCCGGCCTCCCTTTTCAGTTCCCTGGAAAGCGCGGAATGAAGCTTTTCCACCCCGCCCGAATACACCCCCGCGTTCAGATCCAGCCTGATTACCGGGCGCTTCCTCCACTCCCATTCAAGCGAATCAATGGCAAGCGCAGGGAAGCCTTTGATTTCGCCGAACAGTTCCCTGCGCCCTTCAAAAACCGCTTTCAGCGTGGAGCACAGCAGGGACTTCCCGAACCTTCGCGGCCTGGACAGGAAAGCGGCTCCTGTGGAGCCGCTTATCAGGCGGTGGATTTGCGCGGTCTTGTCCGCATAAACATAGCCGTCCTCGCGTATTTTTACAAAGTCCTGTATGCCCACGGGCAAGCGTCTTTCCATGGCTTCATTGTATGGTATCAAAAGGCGAAGGTCAAACTATGGGGAAACGCCCCTATCTCGGCCTCAACCTCGTTATCACCATAACGACCAGCCCGAACAGAAACAGTATCAGCGAAAACACGACCGATATCGTCAGGAAGTTCAATATAAACGCCCTCGCGACACACGACAAACACATGAATACATTCCCGAACGAGTTTCTCTCTGACACACAATGCTTGGCATTATCAGATAGTCATAAGGCGGTCAAAATATCGTCCAAAGTCCATATTTGAGCATGAAGCGTTTGTTCTTAAGGCTGATTCTGGGAATGCTCACATCCAGTAACCCCAGCGTGTTAAGAGCCATCTTTCTTCTGCGGAAGCCATGATATGTCGCTTGTTTGCCAGTATTTGCGTATTTCCACCGCACCACGGGCTTTGTCCACCACTTTGTGGTATGCGCAGCCACAAAGCAGCCGGGAATCCTCGAAGTATTCCTGCACATCTTCATGCAAGGTACCCTGATTTCGCTTAAGACCAAGCATATAGTGGGCTTTTCCCTTCCTGATAAGATGCGCTATGTCAGTTTGGCAGCCCATCGCATCATATGGTAACAATATGCCAAATTACACAGCGTGAATCTTTCATATATACCCGTTCCATCGTGATTTTGCGACACCACGGAACAGCCGCCGTTTCCGTACACTTTCACGAAACCCATCAAGCAGGCAACCGTGTTTTTCGGGATATCCAGCTACGCAGTAAGACCTTCGAATGAATTGCCAGCCAGTACAATTGTAACACAACAGCTGATAGTGTAAAGGTATCAATCTGCCAGTTTTTCTGGAATTTGTCCTGCGCCCGAACCCTACAGTGTAGATGCGTCATCAAAATCCAAAAAAAGCCCAAGCCGACGGGAAAGTCTGGCTTTGCCACCCTCCCCCAATCACCACGATCTGTGCTATCCTGCCCGTAGCCATTCGCAGGAAGGGCATTCCCTCCAAAGGAGGCACGATATGACCGAATACGCAATTATCCCCCAGCCTGTGTCCGTTAAATACACTGAGGGGACTTTCCACTGCCCCGGCATTCCCAAGGTGGCACCAGACGGAGGCGACTTTGAAGGCGAGGTGCGTGTCTTTAATGCCCAGATTGCCAAAACCTTTGGCGAGGCGGCTTTTGCCGAAGGTTCAGGCGGTATCCGCCTTGCAAAATCGGAAGGTCCCGAAACGGACGTGGAATCCTATCGCCTGGAAATTCTGCCCAGCGAAATCCGCCTGAGCGCCGCAAACGGGACTGGCATATTCCGGGGGCTTCAGGCTCTACGCCAGCTTTTTCTTTCGGGGTATCAAGAGGGTGGGCTTTCCATTCCCTGCGGTATTATAGAGGACAAGCCTCGTTTCCCATGGCGCGGGCTTATGCTTGACTGTGCCAGAACTTTCTTTACAGTGGAGTTCATCAAGAACCTGCTGGATGCGCTGTCCCTGCATCACATCAGAATTTTCCACTGGCACCTTACCGACGACCAGGGCTGGCGGTTTCCCGTAAAGCAGTACCCCCTGCTCACCGAGATTGGCTCCAAGCGCCTCGACACCCGTTTGCGTAGGTATATCGGCGGCTTTTACACAGAGGATGATATCAGGGATATCGTTTCGTATGCCGCCGAGCGTCATATCGAGGTTGTGCCGGAAGTCGATCTCCCCGGCCATACCAACTCGGTTCTGGCGGCTTATCCAGGTCTGGGATGCACGGGCGGCCCGTACAGGGTGGAGGAACGCTTCGGCATTCGTGATGAGGTACTCTGCGCCGGGAACGACGATATCTTCACTCTTGCCGAGGCGATTTTCGATACCCTGGCCGAGCTTTTCCCCTCGA
>Ga0209755_10005189_pt1 | contig 14967 bp, 12 predicted proteins | sample TergutCo191P1_FD_187301 | JGI IMG/M metagenome (GOLD analysis project Ga0209755, IMG submission 187301) | Cornitermes sp. P1 segment gut microbial communities from Petit-Saut dam, French Guiana - Co191P1 (SPAdes) (version 2) | ecosystem: Host-associated > Arthropoda: Insects > Digestive system... | reverse complement strand
CGCTGCTGTATGTGATATTGTCTGTCCGCTCAGCTCGCTTACGGCATGGGCTGCGTTTCGGTATGTTCCAGCGCAACACGATTCTACTATCATATCTCTCAGTAATTCGCTAAACTTCCCGTTGCCTTGAAAACCCATTGCTTCGTCTAGCAAATATACTCGTTCTACTGTTTGTCCCTCAACACGAACTTCATAGACCACTCGCTCATACTCAACCTCGCCTAGTACCGTCTTTATTACTGTTTTTCGCTTGCCTTTGTGGATATATTTGCTTTTATCACGGCTACAGCACAATTCATTATCGCACTCTTCCAGCGCTACGCGGAGCATTGTACGACCTACTTCAAAAGCTTTTTCCTGTATTTTCTTCTCAAAGTCCTTGAATCTTAACCCTGTTTCAGTTAAAATCATCTTGCATACACCTTTCAGCAATGTTTTCTAAGCAATTACATTTTACTGAATTTTTGTATGCTTGGGAAGTGGGCCCCGCCCATTTCCCTCTTTTTACCCATTTTTATTTTACACTATGTGGGGGCGCCACTTGCGCTTACGAGTAACTTATGGTAGAATAATGTTGCTTTCTGCACTGTCTTGTTCGTTTTGGGCTTGGCGGTAGTATTTATATTAATTATATTTTTAGATATAGAGACAATTCGGAGGAACACAAATGGTAACATTGAAAAAAATCACAATTTTGGATGAAAAAATGAAAGAAAGCATAGCACTTACCATCCCCGAAGATCGCGAAGATTATGTGAAATCCAACGCAATCGCCTTATCGGACGATTTTGAATATAATCGCAGAAAAATCGCAGTTTGGGAGAGCCGCGCCATTTACGCCGATGACAAGATGGTAGGGCTTATATGTTTCAACTATTATACAAATGACCCTTTTTACAAAGAGCCCTGCTATCGCATACGCCCATTTGCAGTTGATAAAAATTCTGCCGGACTTGGATATGAAAAGGACTCTCTTACTGTCTTGCTTGATGAAATTCGAAAGAAGCCTTTTGGGGATGCTGAAGCAGTTTTTGCCACATATCATCCTGATGATAAAGATGCGAGAGAGCTTTATGATAGCTTTGGTTTTGCAAAGACCGAACTTGATTTGACGGCAGATGACGATGATGAGTGTGAAGATATAATTGCACGTCTCGCTATATAAAGGGGGATTTTAACTATGATTGAATTAAAGCCAATATCTATATTAGATAAAGAAATGGTGGAATGCATTAATTTGAGCGTGACAAAAGAGCAGTATAATTTTGTGGCAGAAAATTCTTACAGTTTGGCAGAGGCCTATGACACCAATAAAAGGCATATTGAAAAAGGAGAGCACAGCCGTGCTGCCCCATATGCGGCATACAAAGATGGCAAAATGGTCGGATTTGTAATGATTGGTTATTTTTATCCGAGGGAAAATGATGAGGACGAAGAATATTGCGATGAACCATTCTATTATATCTGGCGTCTGTTTGTGGATGTAGAGCATCAAGGAAGAGGGATTGGCAAAGAAATTCTTAATCTCGCCATGGTAAAAGTCAAGTCAAAATACCTTGGTGATGCGAATTTGTGTTTTTCATCATATGACCCTGATAATACTGCATCAAGAAGAACCTTTGCCGCATATGGCTTTGAGGAAGATGGGCGCATTATTGACGGCGAAGTGGTTTGTAGAATAGGAATATAGCAGGTGGCACCAGGAATTTCTTCCAGCAAAATTGCAACAACACCTAAAGGAATCATGGCAATGCCTCCAACAAATTCTATGCTTCCTACTCCTTTAGCATACTCATCATCAAGAATACCCGCTGCTCTATCTGCTGTGAAGTCGTTGATTAAATCATATTTTCCGTTGAATCGAATCGCATAGCCGAGACCAATAAATACCACGCCCAGAACCATCAATCTTATGCCTAGTCCTAACAATATAGGCAGCTCCTTTCCCGAAATACGTACTACACAACTATTTACTCTTTAAACTTAAATCGAGAACCTGTATTCATATAGATAACCCCCACAGCTATAATTGCCATGAATAGCCCCCACGATAGATATATCATGAATGTAGAATGGAAATCAAAAAACATAGGAATACTTGCCAAAAGTAAAATAACCGCAGGCAGTGATAGCATTACCCAACCTATGAATTTGCTCATAGCTTGTATGTTAATTTCTGCTTTTTCTCCCGCACTCATGGTGTTATACCCTGCTATCAAGAAACTTGCTTTTCCAGTCTGAATCACCAAGCCAAGTATGAGAAAAAAAGCACCGGCAATCAGGTTTCCGAACGCCATAACATTTCCTCCCCTCACATAATTTCTGAGACAACAACCAAACTTTTCAACACGCCCAGTATACCACACCGCAAGCAGGACTTCCACAAAAATGTGTTAAAACGTCACTGCGTAGGTGCTTTATGACTGTCTCTTTTCATTATTTCTTGTATATATGGATTGCATATTTTCTGAACAACGCAATAAGTCCTGTAACCATTACGATTACAGGACTTCTTTGGCAGGGGCAGAAGGAGTTTTATTTTCCTTGTCCCTGTCGTTTGCTTGTCTTCAATGATGTTCAAAAACCTTTGCAACATCTAGGTTTATGGCAATTATGCGTTTTCTGCCATTCACCCAAATTCTTTCATTTTTAACCAAAACGTGTAAGAATCGTGTACGGGTTCAAGCCACTTTATTCAGAACATCAACCGCTTTTTCTTCCTCTCGTGGGTACAGGTGAGAATATGTGTTCCATGTTTCTTCAATCCTAGCATGACCGAGCCTGCGGGCGATTTCTTGAATATTGATTCCTTCATTTGCCAATATCGACACATGGGAGTGACGAAAATCGTGTATGCGAATTGAATTTAATCCCGCCAATGTTGCATAATGTAGGTTTCTTTTTTGTAGTGTTGTATCTCTTAAACAACGCTCACCGCCACAAATGCGATAATCCTCCGTGAAACGCTCTAACTGCTTTTGTCGTTCTCTGTGTTCGCCCAGCACTTGAATCAAGGGTAACGGCATTTGAAGTGTTCTTATTGATGTGTTGTTTTTCGGCGGTGTTTCTCTATCGCCACCTTTGATTTTTTGCGTTATGCTCCGCTCTACGGATAATAACGAATTGCTGATGTCGCTCCACTTCAAAGCTAGAATCTCGCCCTTGCGCAAGCCGGTATAAAACGCAATATTGAAGAATACATAAAAATCCCACTCGGATAAATCACCATGCTTTGACTGTTTTTCCTCCGCAACTTGCCTTATTGCATTTTTCAGTTGCGTGAATTGTTGTGCCGTGTAAATGCTCATTTCCTTTTTTACGATAGAAGCATCTTTGAAGTTTCCAAGTTTTAAAAGTGGATTTCTTTCAAGATATTCCATCTTTACTGCAAAATTAAGTGTTGCTCTAAAAATACTGTATGCGTGCTTCCGAGTTTTCAGCGACAAGCCTTTTTCCTCAATAGACTGTTTCCATTCTTGAAGCATAGCTACTGTGATTTTTTCCAATCGGACATTTTCCATCAATGGCTGAACGTATAACCTAAAATTGCGCTTGTTTTTGTCGGTCGTCGATTCTCTAACTTCAAATTTCATAGAATCAATGTACTTGTCAAACAATTGCTGAACCGTCAAAGTCTTTACTGAATTTTCACCCTTTGATTTGATTTCAGCGTTCAACTTCCGTTCCATGTCTCTCGCTTCCTCAGAGCCGTATGTGGTGCGTGTTAGCTGTTTCGGCTTTCCATCATCTGAAATGTAATTTACTCGCACATTATATTTTTGCAAGCCGTCTTTTTTAACGCCGTTAACTTTATATATAGGCATTGTCAAACTCCTTTCAATCGGCGGCTTGACTTGCATAATCATTATACCAAAAATTAAACAATTATGCAAGTCAAAAACCATGATTTTTATTGTAATTCCAAGTCTTTCAGCTTCTTTCTGCGTTTTTCTAAATCAGCAACATTTATGCCCCATATTGTTTTTAGCTGTAAGGATATAATATCAGAAATACTCTGTCCGTCCTGTATTTCCCAAAATCGGGTTTTTCCATAAAAAACTACCATTTTCCTGAATTTGAAAATGGTATGTGGTGGGGGCGGAACGCAGTCATATTACTTTTGTGAAAGTATATGACCCACTCTGACAGTTTCCTCCGACTTCGTCGTCGGTAAACTGTCGGTGGGCTCTTGCAGAGGGCGTCTCGCCTACCTTGCGGTGGCGAGTGGGTGCAAAGCTTTTTTTATGTGCGGACACAGAATTGCTCAAAAAACTTCTTTATTTATCCGCAAACACTCTGTATAATAAGAGTCGTTAGTTTCAGTTATGAGTGCCTATTAAAATGGCAAGAGAAAGGAAAATCTATGAGTTCAAATATGCTTAATGCTATTAAAAATATAGTCAATAATCCTATCGGAGAATTGAGGTCATTTTACACAAGCCGTAATAGGGCAAACAGTATGGGCGATGCTTTAGAAAACTACATCAAGGACGTTTTTGCAGGCACGCTACAAGAGTCGGACGAACAAAAAAGAATAGAGCAATTTTCGCAAGTGTTTTCTTATCTCGGCAATCAAAACAATCCACCCGATATGATTATTCGCGGTGGTGATGCGATTGAGGTTAAAAAAATCGAGAATCCGAACTCTGCCCTCGCTCTCAACAGCTCATATCCAAAGTACAAATTGTATGCGAACAATCGCATGATTTCCAATGTATGTAGAGAATGCGAAGAGTGGGAAGTAAAGGATATGATTTATACAGTTGGGGTTGTCAGCGGAAATAACCTCTCAAAACTATTTTTTGTATATGGTGTCGATTACGCCGCAAACTCAGATGTTTACGAGCGAATAAAAAATGTTGTGAGCACAGGGATATCTTCTATTACTGATGTTGAATTTGCTGAAACAAAGGAATTGGGGAGAGTAAACCGAGTTGACCCACTTGGAATAACATATTTGCGAATACGTGGAATGTGGGGCATTGAAAATCCTGCAAAAGTATTTTCTTACATATACAAGCCATCAAATGCTGATTTTGAATTTACAGCAATCATAAACACAGAAAAATATAATTCTTTTCCGAGTGCCGATAGGGAAAAGCTCGAAAGCATGACCAATGATTGTTTTTCTTTATCTGACGTAAATATTAAATCTCCGGATAATCCATCAGTTCTCAAAAGCGCAAAACTGATTACATTTACCAGATAGGGGTGGAAGTTTGAATATAATAAGTTTATTCTCAGGCGCAGGCGGTCTTGATTTAGGCTTTAAGAAAATAGGCTTTGATGTGATCTGGGCTAATGAGTATGATAAAGATATTTGGGAAACGTATGAGAAAAATCACGATGCACCACTTGACAAGCGTGATATCCGACTGATTGACTCAAAAGACATTCCCGACTGTGATGGAATTATTGGCGGTCCGCCGTGTCAAAGTTGGAGCGAGGCGGGAGCGTTGCGGGGCATCGATGATTCACGAGGAAAACTATTTTATGAGTTTATTCGAGTTCTCAGAGATAAGAAACCTAAATTCTTTCTTGCTGAAAACGTTTCAGGGATGCTTGCGAACAGACATAACGAGGCTGTAAAAAATATAACTCATATGTTTGAAGAATCAGGCTATAATGTTTACATAAAATTGCTTAATGCCGCTGATTATGGCGTGCCACAAGATAGAAAGCGTGTGTTTTATGTTGGAATTAAAAATGACATTCCGCATAATTTCGTCTTTCCACCAAGTCGAAATAGTAAAGTTACATTGAAGCAAGCAATAAATGATTTGCAAGATAATGTTTTACCTGCTCTACCAAAAAACAAAACAAACGGAACAAGTTGCATAATCCTCAATCACGAGTATATGACAGGTGGTTTTTCTACAATTTATATGTCCCGTAACAGAGTTAGAGCGTGGGACGAACAATCTTTTACAATTCAAGCAGGAGGCAGGCACGCACCACTTCACCCACAAGCTCCTAAAATGACATTTATAGAGCAGAATAAGCGAGAATTTGTAAAAGGTTCGGAGCATTTATACAGACGTTTAAGTGTGCGGGAGTGTGCGAGAATACAGACCTTTTCCGATAATTTTCAGTTTGTTTATGAAGATGTCGCAGACGGTTACAAAATGATAGGCAATGCAGTTCCTGTAAGACTTGCAAGTTATATGGCAAAAGCTATTTCGCTGTGTTTAGCCAAAGGCAGTGGAAGTGCAAAAGACTATGTTGCAGAGTCAACTGTTGATTATCAAGACATGTTCTTCCTGAGTGATAGTGTGTGGATATAGTCGTTAAGAACTCAAAAAAAGTTAAGGGAGCAATTTAGATGAATATTGAAAAGGTTAAAGTTAAAAATTATCGCCTACTCAAAGATTTTGAGCTAAACATAAAAAAAGATTTATCTTTGATAGTCGGAAAAAATAATTGCGGAAAGACGTCAATTATTACTATTTTAAACAAACTCTTAAATTCTGATAGCAGAAGTGCGCACTTTAAATGGGACGACTTCAATTTGGAGTTTCAAGGCAAACTTTATAACAGTTTGTCCAATTCCGGTAATGAAGATTTTACTGATGGTATTAGTATGACTTTGTTCATTAACTATTCCGAGGAAGATTCATATTTGAATATTCAAAAATTCATGATGGACTTGAACCCAGCGAATAACACAATAGTACTAGAATTTCGATATTTTTGTCCGCAAGATAGGTATGAAATGTTAAAAGCAACTTTGGAAAAGAATAACGAAGATAACAAGGATAGCGAAGATAAGGAAGAAAAGTTTTCCAAGTTCATGAGAAAAAATGTAAACAACTACTTCATTCTGAAAGTATATTCTAGGGGTTATGATAGTAAAAGCAATACTATCATAGATTCCTTAGTTTCGGAAGTTGAACAAACCTCAGAAATAAAGAAACTTATTAACTGTCATGTGATAAAGGCTAATCGTGACGCTTCAAATCAAACAAATGACCATTCATTATCAAACTTATCTGCTAAATATTATGAACTTAAAAAGCCAGATTTAGAAATTCAAAACCCAAATCCTGAAATTGAGGTTTCATCAAATATAGAGATTTTTGATAAGTTAAATCAAATTATCTTAGATGCGGATAATCAATTAAATAAAATATATAACGGTGATTTAAGTGCTACAGATAAAGATAAACAACATGGGATATTCACTCACATTATTAATAATATCAAAAAATTCGGAGGAGTTGCCGGTGAAACGATGATTTCTATAATGTCGTCAATCGAAAGTAAAGAATTACTTAGAGACAATACGAAGTTGCATTACGAACATGATGGCAAGTATTTGCCGGAAAATTATAATGGTTTAGGTTATTTGAATTTGATAGGCATGATTTTTGAAATTGAAACTGCTATCGCTAGCTTTAGCGGTAAAGATAGTGAAACTTCGGCAGATATTAATTTATTGTTTATCGAAGAACCCGAAGCTCATACCCATCCACAACTTCAATATATATTTATCCAAAATATCAAAGACTTAATTGAAGAAAAAAGAACCGATTTGAACTTAAATATCCAAACTCTTTTAACGACTCACTCATCACACATTGTAGCAGATTGCAATTTTGATGATATTCGTTATCTTAAGCGAATAAAAAAGCAAAACAAACAAACAATAGCGTCAATGAATTTTGAACAATTGAGTGCTGAATACGAATGTGAGTGTAAGAAGCAACCTTGTGACAAGGAAAAATGTGTAAAGAAATCATTTAATTTCATAAAGCAACATTTGACATTAAGTCGCTCGGAATTATTTTTTGCAGATAAAGTGATTTTTATTGAGGGCGATACCGAGAGGCTATTGTTGCCTGCAATGATGAGAAAAGTTGACCAAGAAAACAATGATAAGACTTTGCCATTGTTATCTCAAAACATCTCTGTTATTGAAGTAGGAGCATATTCTCATAAATTTCGAAAGTTAATTGCATTTCTGGGATTGAAAGCTTTGGTTATAACGGATATCGATGGTACAAAGAAAGAGGCGACTAAAGATAAAGACGGAAAGATTAAAACTAGCAAAAAAACTGGAGAAACCATATATAGTAAAGTTGCATGCCCGTCTGCTGAAGCAAAATACACCTCTAACCATGCTCTTATAAATTTTTTCGATTTAGACGATTCAGACGAGCATTTTAATCATTTGATTTCTATGGAATCCAAAAAGAAAATTGTTGATGGTGCTCTTAGAGTGGCTTATCAAACAGAAGAAAATAATTACCTTGCTAGAAGTTTTGAAGATTCGTTCATTGCTTTGAACCTTGACTATATCAAAAGAAATGTGGATGCTTTTGAACAAGGCTTAAAAAATAGGGAAAATTTCAATGCAAGCAATCTAGACTATTACGAACTTGCCAATGAGTGCATTTGTAAAAAGAGTTCTTTTGCAACAGAACTATTGTATAATGAGGCAAATAGCGAGGATAAGTGGGAAATTCCGAAATACATTAAGGAGGGCTTAGAGTGGCTGAGAAAAGTTTAGAAACCGAAGTGCATGAGATTCTTAAATGTATAGCCAAAAATAAAAATTTCATTTTGACAGGTGGCGCGGGGAGTGGGAAAACATATTCATTAATATCTCTTATTGACGAGTTGACGAAAAGATATCCCACAAAGACGATTGCTTGTATTACATATACGAATAATGCTGTTGCTGAAATTCGCTCAAGGAGTAGTAATGAAAAACTTTGGGTTTCTACCATACACGAATTTATTTGGGACATTATCAAGAACTTTCAACTTGAAATGAAAGAAACAATCACAGAGCTTATCAATGATGATGAGATTTGTTCATTTAGCTTCCCAACCGAATTAATCGAAACAAATACGTTTGATATGAGCTACTTCGCTAACTGCAAAATCTCATATGACGAATATTACTTTTTGCAACCAGAGAAAGAGAGTAAAATAGGTCACGACCAGATTTTAATTCTTGCAGAAAAAATGTTTGAAAAGTATTCTAAACTATGTGATATTTTGAAAGATAGGGCTAACTTAATTTTTGTTGACGAATATCAAGATACAGACCCATCTGTTGAAAAAATACTATTAGAACATATTAATAAGAGCAACAAGAAATGTATTGTTGGCTTCTTTGGAGATTCAATGCAAGCAATTTATGATTCTGGTATAGGTGCGATCACCAATAAAAGTGTCACTCGTGTTGATAAGCAATTAAATAGGAGAAATCCATTATCTGTAATCACACTTGCAAACAAATTTCGAGATGATGGTCTTGAGCAAAAGCCGTCTGATGATGAAAAAGCTACAAACATGAAAGAAGGAAAGGTCATTTTAGGTAAAGTACAGTTTGTTTATGGCACAACTCTTGATGAATTAGACTTATTGAAAAAGACCAATTTATTTAGTGATTGGGACTTTAACAGCAAAGAGACAAAAGAACTTTGGCTCGTACATAAAGCAAATGCAAAAATGGCTGGCTTTGAAACTCTTTATAAACTATATAATTCTGATTCAATAATTGAATTGATAGGAAAAATACGAAAAAAAATCAAAAATGATCCTCTAATAATTAACGATGACGCTAGCTTTGAGAGTGTCTTAGAAAAAGTCGAAATTACAAAAGGGCGTGGAAAAAATAAAATCCTATTTACAGAAGATCCCCAATTCATCACAGGATATAAGAGCATTTATAATAGATTAAAAGATGAGTTGTGGGGAGTAGTTCGCCAATATCGAATCAATGCGGATTCTTTATTATCCTATAAATTCAATGGACTAACGGATTCTTATGAAGCAAAATCAAGCAGAGATAGGATATTAAGAAAACTAGATAGTATTTATGAACTTATTGAATTGTACGAAAACAAAGATTACAACACTTTTTTGAGAAAGACAGGTATCAAAGTTCGCAATTCTAATGATAAAAAAATTTTGTATGATGGCATGATGAAGCTCGTTGAATCTAAAGATAAACAAATTGCTGAAATCATTAAGATTTCAGCCGAAGTTTTGGGCAATCATTCAAGTGAGGCATTTAACACTTTTATTTCTGAGCAGGGAGCTTATTTGTGGGAACAAATTAAAAGCATATCTTTCACTGAGTATATTAAATCAATTGAATACCAAAAAGAGTATTTACCCTTTGCAACACAACACAGCATTAAAGGAAGCGAATACGATAATATTCTAGTCGTTCTGGATAATCAAAAATGGACTAAGTATAATTTTAAATCCCTCTTCTCTGATAACAAACAAAATGAAAATGTGTATAACAGAACTAAAAAATTATTTTACGTTTGTATTACAAGAGCAAAGCAAAATCTTATGATTTTTATGCCTGAGAATGATTCCGAAATCATTTCAAATGTTGAGGAAGTTTTTGGTAAAACGAATGTCATAAACGCTGAGGATTATCTTCGAAATCGGAAAAACATATTTCCCGAAAATGCAAGATGAATGATTTTATCCCTTCTTTTGTCCTGCTGAACATGATAGGTAGTCATTCATGAGCAAGTTTGTATCATTTTTTGCAATCAAGAACAACATTGAGGTTTATAGATTAATGAAAATGGCTAGCTAGCACATAAAAAGAGTTAATGCAGTTCTTGTAAGGCTTGCAAGTTATATGGCGAAAGCTATTTCGCTGTGTTTAGCCAAAAGCAGTGAAGGTGCAGAGAGTTATGTTGCAGAGTCAACTGTTGATTCTCAAGACATGTTCTTCCTGAGTGATAATGTGTGGATATAGTCGTTAAGGTCAATCGCCACGCTGTGTCGATTGACCTGTTTCAATTGTGCTCGATGCGTGGTGTCAAGGGTCTCCGATAAGCGACTGACACGCGCCGCAAGCATTGCGAAAAGAAAATTTTGCAAGCGCATATCAGCCGCCCTTGACACGGCAAGATTTTCGCAACGCTCAAAAAAAGAAACAGCCCACTTTGTGTAAGTGGACGGTTTCCTCTGCAAGCCAAGCCTTTGTATAGTTTTGTGAATTCGTGTAAGAATCGTGTAAGCGTGATTCCTAGTGTGTTGAAGTCGTTGCAATTGCAAGACCTCAAAGAAATGTGGCAGACCGAGGAATGATAAATCCGAACCCAAACTCGTTTTTGCAACATCGGACAGTGAGATAGTTTTTGAGCCATCTCTGTAATTAAACGCAACAACAGCGTGATTATCGAAAATATATACGGAATTAACAAAAATGTCAACTAACCTCTGGCGTTGTTCTGCATTAGTAATATCAGTTTTTCTGAATCGGCAAATCCAGTAAGTGAGTTGCTCTTTTGTCAAAAGCGGTTTTTCCATTTGCTCCTTGAGAATACTAATTTCAATGTTGCTTTTTGATTCTTCCAATTCCTCAAGGCGCTGCTTTGTGGAAGATGTCAAAATGCCCTGCTCAATTGCGTTGAGTAAATTATTTATAGCCCTATTGGTGTCATCAAGCTGTTTTTTGAGCAGTGGCAAATCAGAGCTTTCCCGCATTTGTAACTCCAGTGCCGTATTGACAATGTATTCCACGACATCGTTGTCATCGAGCATTTCCATGACTTTTTTGATTACTTCACTTTCGATAAAATCTTTTTTAATGGCTTTTTTATCGCAACTCTTGTATTTCTTAGCATTAACGCACTTGTAATAGCGGTGGACTTTCTTTTTTGTCTTGCTTGTACCACTCTCGCCCACCATAAAAACTCCATCCTTCCCACAATACATCTTGGCTGTCAGAAGGTAATCATCTTCTGCTTTTCGCTGCGCCGGGGCTCTTTTGTTTTTCACCATGCGTTCCTGCACCCTCTCAAACAAATCTTTAGGCACAATTGCAGGAATACTATCAGGGTGGACTATATCGCGGTAACGGTACTCACCCATGTATCTGCGGTTTTTTAGTAGCTTGTTTATGATATTTAATGTGAATTTGCCGCCACGTACATTCTTTAAACCACGCTCATTAAGCAGGTTTACAAGTTCCTGCATAGTTGCACCTTTGTCATACAGCGTGAACATTTCCAAAACGACAGGCGCAGCAGTAGTGTCAATCTGAAAATGTTGTTCATTGTCGATATAATATCCCATCGGAATAATACCACCGTTATATTTACATTTCAAAGCGTTCTCAGTCAACCCTCTGACCACCTTTTCTGAAAGTTCCACGCTATAAAATTCTGCATAGCCCTCTAGGAGAGATTCTAGCAAAATGCCTGTAGAATCCTCTGCAATGGCTTCTGTTGCCGATATTACTTTTACCCCGTTCTTTCTGAGCGTCGATTTGTAATGTGCCGAATCGTATCTGTTTCGTGCAAAGCGGTCTAACTTCCAAACAATCACAGCATCAAATAATTGCTCGGCACTGTCTTTTACCATGCGCTGAAACTCAGGGCGATTGTCGGTCTTTGCCGACAACGCACGGTCAATATATGTGCTGAGAATAGCCATTCCGTTTTTTTCAGCAAACGCTTTGCACTCCCTGAGTTGCCCTTCAATGGATTCTTCCCTCTGACCATCCGAACTATACCTTGCATAAATTACAGCCTTCATTGTCTTTGCCTCCGTGATTTAATAAAATGAAACGAGAAAAAGTAATGACACAATACTACCTCTCCTCGTTTAGTGATTTTTGTCTTGTAAGCCATATTCAACTACAAACAATTATATCAAAAAATATGTGAAAATTCAATGTTTTTGGACGATTTCAGAAAATATTTTTCGCTCGAAATGCCCTCGTTTTATGCAAAGCCCAACATTTCCGCTCCGCATACTTTTATAATTAAGCAAATCAATAAACCGAGCAACATATTACGCCATAACCCCTTGCAGACCTACCATGTCAGATATGTGCCAATGTCAAGTGCGCTTCAGCGTTCATCTCGACACTTGACATTGGTGCGTATCTGACATACGCTTGAGGCTTAGGGGTGTGGGTACATCGGGCTACCTTTCGATACGGTAATATATTTTCACTGTGGCAACGTAGACATGTTCACAATTGTATGCTATATTAAGTGTCGCTGTAACTCTCATTATTCAAGGTGTCCAATATGAAAAACGAAATTATTTTATATCGTCCAAACGAGCTTGCCGAGCAAATCGAAGTGAGATTCGATGAAGATACGGTTTGGCTTACACAGGCGCAAATTGCCGAGCTGTTCGGCACAAACAGTCAAGCAATAACCAAGCATATAAACAACATTTATAGCACAGGTGAGTTAGATAAAATTTCAACTTGTTCCATTTTGGAACAAGTTCGACAAGAAGGTTCTCGAAAAGTAAAGCGCCAAGTTGCAAATTACAACTTAGATATGATTATTTCAGTCGGCTACCGAGTAAATTCTGTAAACGCAACACTATTTCGCCGTTGGGCAACAACTAAGTTAAAAGAATATCTGCTAAAGGGGTATTCCGTCAACAACCGTATGAACCGCATTGAGGATAATGTTGACGAAATAAAGAAGGATTATGACACTCTGAAAAACAAAGTAGACGAAATTGACTTGCAGATAAACTCACATCAAATCCCGACGCAGGGCGTCATCTTCGACGGGCAAGTTTTCGACGCATATAGTCTGACTTCCAAAATTATCCGCTTAGCAAAGCACAGCATTGTGCTTATCGATAATTACATCGATGATAATACCCTCACTCACTTGGCGAAGAAAAGCAATGGCGTAAAAGTCCTATTGCTCACAAATAATATAAGCAAACAATTGAGCTTAGATGTAAAAAAGGCCGATGCTCAATATGGTAATTTCGTTGTAAAGCAATTCACTCAAAGCCACGACAGATTTCTCATTATTGATAACGGAAAAGAGGTCTATCACATCGGTGCCTCGCTGAAAGATTTGGGCAAAAAATGGTTTGCGTTTTCAAAAATGGATAGCCAGACAGTAGCGCATATTATAACTGCAATATCAGGGTTGATATAACGCGAAACTGCTAATGGCATTTTTGTCGCAAGCGTATGGCATGTGACTTGGCACGGAGCAGACAAAAAGAAAATGCACAGTTTTCAACCCTGTGCATAGCTTTTTGTATGCTCTGCGGGGGATTCCATAAGGGGGCGGCAGCCACCTTTGGCACACGATTTTGCGTAGCAAAGTCTAGTGTGTTATGCCTGCACCTACGGTTGAAGTGAAAAGCTGCGCCGCCATTTTCGGGCGGCGCAGTTTTGAGCGGCAAGGAAACGGAGCGTGATTTGCGAGCTCTGGCGAGCAATTCATGCTCCGTTTTTGATGAGTTGGCAGGCATATTGTGCATTTGTTAGTTTGCTTTTTTCTTCGCTGGTTGCGTATACCGTGATATTGCAATTCAATAAACTCGAAAACACTTATTTCAACCGCTTACCCGACACTATTCGATGAACAACCAGGATAATGCAAATGCCAAAAACACTTATACCAAATATACCAAGAGCAGGAATTTCTTCCAACAAAATCGTAGCAACACCCAAAGGAATCATGGCAATGCCTCCAAAAAACTCTATGCTTCCTACTCCTTTAGCATACTCATCATCAAGAATACCCGCTGCTCTATCTGCTGTGAAGTCGTTGATTAAATCATATTTCCCTTTGAATCGAATCGCATAGCCGAGACCAATAAATACCACACCCAGAACCATCAATGTTATGCCTAATCCTAACAATATAGTCAGCTCCTTTCCCGAAATACGTACTACACAACTATTTACTCTTTAAACTTAAATCGAGAACCTGTATTCATATAGATAACCCCCACAGCTATAATTGCCATGAATAGCCCCCACGATAGATATATCATGAATGTAGAATGGAAATCAAAAAACATAGGAATACTTGCCAAAAGTAAAATAACCGCAGGCAGTGATAGCATTACCCAACCTATGAATTTGCTCATAGCTTGTATGTTAATTTCTGCTTTTTCTCCCGCACTCATGGTGTTATACCCTGCTATCAAGAAACTTGCTTTTCCAGTCTGAATCACCAAGCCAAGTATGAGAAAAAAAGCACC
>Ga0209755_10005188_pt1 | contig 14968 bp, 9 predicted proteins | sample TergutCo191P1_FD_187301 | JGI IMG/M metagenome (GOLD analysis project Ga0209755, IMG submission 187301) | Cornitermes sp. P1 segment gut microbial communities from Petit-Saut dam, French Guiana - Co191P1 (SPAdes) (version 2) | ecosystem: Host-associated > Arthropoda: Insects > Digestive system >... | reverse complement strand
AACCACGCCGAATATGCCGCTTTCAGACTACGAAGAAAGGGAAATCTTTAAGCTTTATATGGTTGATGTTGGGCTTTTGTGCGCAAAGAGCAGCATACAAATGAGCACTCTTTTAAACCCGAATCACGAAATGTTCAATCATTTCAACGGAGCATTGACAGAGCAATTCGTTTTGCAGGAGCTGAAAATTTCTCCGGATATGCCTGTTTGCTACTGGCGCAGGGAAAAAGGCGATGCAGAAGTTGATTTTGTCGTTCAGCATGAAGATAAAATTATTCCAATAGAAGCAAAAGCCGGCACAGCTACAAAAGCTAAAAGCATGACGGTTTATATTCAAAAATACAACCCGAAAATTGCCGTCAGGGTTTCGCTGAAAAATTACGGCAAGGAAGGCAATCTGCTTTCTTTGCCGCTTTATCTGCTGGGAACGCAATTCGCTTGATGCCACGCCAAACCCCTAGGGAGTCGGGGTCTGAAAAAATATGCTCATATATATGTCATTTTTGAGACATAAAATGCGAATTTTGGTGGCTAAACTGCTAATTATGGCGCAAATATTTTGCAAAAAGTTTTTTTATAACTCAGCACAAGATCCTTGAAGCTGGGCCATATAGTCTTCCCCGCATTTTTTTGCATTCTTGGTGGTTTGTAAACATTCTTGATAAACGGCTAGGGATCTTACGCTTCTTTCTTGTAGTTTTGCAGAATCACACCTTTTTATTGTATTGTCTTGACAGAGTTGTATTTGGGGGCTATATTGCATATTTCCGCATTTTTCGTAAATTTTATTGAGATAGCAGAAATACGTATCAGGGTCGTAAAGTTGGTCGCATATGAAATAAATTTTATTGTCCGTATGGCAGAACTGCATTTCAGGATTGTACTGCACAGTACCGCATTTATTAAAAACCATGTTAAAATAACAGAACTGAGTTTCTGGCTTGTAAGGTAATTCGCATTTTATGCTTTCGCTGATTTCGACTTTGTTGTGAACCTTGCCGGTTTCGCAAACCTGTATTTCTGGATTGTAAAGTTGATTGCCGCATTTGTCGTAAATTTTACCAAAAATACAGAATTGTGTTTCCAGATTATATGATTGTTCGCATTTATTATAAACCTGATTATCAGTATGGCAAAATTGCATTCTAGGGCTGTATTGCGCATTTCCGCATTTTTCGTAAATCTTTCTATCAATATGATGGCAGAAATGAGTTTCTGGATCGTACGGCGGATCGCACTTTTCGTAAATCTTTTTATCCGTATGGCAAAATTGTATTCCGGGACTATATTGCATATTTCCGCATTTTTGGTAAACTTTTTTATCGGCAGAATTGCAGAAATGAGTTTCTGGATCGTAGGGTTGCTCACATTTTAAGTAAGCTTTGCTATCAGTATGGCAGAATTGTGTTTCAGGATCGTAAAGCTGATCTCCGCATTTGGTGAGAATTTTTTTCTTAATATTACAGGCCTGTGTTGCAGGGTCATAAGGCTGTCCACCGCATTTGTTGTAAATATTTTTGTCGGTATGGCAAAACTGTGTTGTGGGTTTGTAAGTTTTATCTCCGCATTTGGCATGAACTTCATTTTCAGCAGAGCAGAAATGTGTTGCTGGATCGTAAAGTTGATTGCCGCATTTGTTACGAATATTATTACTTTTATCGCAAACCTGCGTTGCCGGATCGTAAAGCTGCTCTCTGCATTTGGTGAGAATTTTCCCCTTATTGCAGACCTGTGTTACCGGATTGTAGGGATTGTTGCCGCATTTGTCGTAAATCTTTTTGTCGGTATGGCAAAACTGCTTTGTGGGTCTGTAAGTGTTATTTCCGCATTTGGCATGAATTTCATTCTCAGAGCAGAAATGCGTTTCGAAGTTATAGGTTTTGGTACCACAGCAGGTATGGGTTGAATGATTGTAAATTTGGTCACCGCAGCAAGCATGAGTACGTGCTGAATGATTGTAAATCTTGTCCACGCAGCAGGACTGTGTTGTTTGGTCATAAAATCGATTACCGCATTTTGTGTAAACTTTACCATTTTGGCAAGATTGCCTTTCTAGATTGTAGAACTGATTATCGCAACAAGACCATTCTTCAGGGTTGTAAGTAGAATATCCACATTTATCGTAAACTTTATTGTTGTTATGGCAGAACTGCATTCTGGGATCGTAAGTGCCATCTCCACATTTGATGTAAATTTCATTAAGTTTATCCATATAACAGGAATGTGTTTCTGAGTTGTATACTTGGCCACCACATATATTCTGAACGCAACGAACGCTGTAAAAATCTCCCCTATTTGGAACCTCACCATCTGCAGCAATATAAGCTTTACCGCTACGGTAGCCCATTGATAGGTAGTAGGCATATTCTTTCATATAGTCATCGCCCCCGTATTCTTCATTCTCGTATTCGCCATCGCTTGCGCTCCACCAGACGCCGCCGTTGCCGCCAGAAAAATATAAGTAGTAGCTAGTAAATGAGCCGGGTATATAATAATGGTACATACCGCCAGGCAAGGCCGAAAAACCGTATTCATCCGTTCCGTTGCCGGATATATTATCCTCTTCGTTCAAAGCCCAACCACTTTTAGCTTTGAGAGAGTTTCCTGCAACATCCTTGCCTCCTGCAAAGTCTATAAGCTCTTTAAATTCATATTTGCTAGGCAAATGCCAACCGGCAGGGCAAGCTTTTATAGCCATCATCCAATTGTAAAGCCGCCCGTATTTTGCACAGTTGGCTTGCACCTGCGCTTTTGAAAATTTATTGCCTTCATAATCGGCAGCACCATCGCCATAACACACACTACCTTTTACATCAAATTTCAAATTCTCCGCCATCCAAACCTGCTCACCAATCTTTACGGTTTTATAGGTTTTCTTATCCCTTGGATCGGTGAAAGAACCCTTTTGCTGGGCGAAAAGCAGTGTCGAAAACAAAATGCATACTGCGAGTGAAACTTGCCTGATTCTATTCATAAGATAATTCCATAGTTAAATATTGAGTGTAGCTAATGATACTTAACATCCTTACGTTCGCCGTCTTTATAAGTTTCTGTCATCCAAAGTTTTCCATTCTCATAATAAGACTCCCTTTTCCCATCTAATTTTCCATCTTTGTAATTTTCTCTATTTCCAATCTTTCCGCTCTCATAATACACCTCAGCTTTCCCGTTTTCTTTGCCGTCTTTATAAGTTATTGTCTTCCAAAGTTTTCCACTCTCATAATAAAACTCCGCTTTTCCATCAAGTTTCCCATCTTTGTAATTTTCTCTATTTTTAACCTTTCCATTCTCGTAATAAGTCTCAGTTTTCCCGTTTTCTACTCCATTTTTGAAATTTTTTGCCAACACAAGTTTTCCGTTCTCATCATAATTTTCCCATTTTCCATCTAATCTCCCATCTTTGAAATTTCTTACAAATCCAAGTTTTCCGTTCAAGTGGTAAGCTTCATATTTTCCATCCCCTTTTCCATCTTTGCTATTCCCTCTCCTCAAAAGGGTTCCATTCTCATCATAATTTTCCCATTTTCCATCTGTTTTTCCATCTTTATAATTTCCCATCTTCCAAAGTTTTCCGTTCACATGATAAGCTTCATATTTTCCATGCTTTGTTTTCGCTACGTTGTCAAAAGAATACAAATATGGAAGCCCATTATTCTCACTTGAATTAATCTCCCAAACATCAACAAAATCCCAACCTTTATAAGTGGCTTGTTGTTGCATTTGCTCCTCGATTCTAAATCCGGATGTCATACTGATAGTGCCACCTTCGTTTTTTCCAACTAACATATCGGCAATACCAATCAAAGCATAACTATTGGCTACTGAACCATTCTCGTTAAATCCAACAAGACCGCCGACAAGTCTCGTTCCCGTTACTTTCCCCAAAGCATAACTATTGGTTATTGTGCCTCTTTCATTGTATCCAACAAGCCCGCCAACACGTTCTTTTCCCGTTACGTTTCCCCAAGCATAGCTATTCATAATTGCCCCAATGTTACTGCCAACCAAGCCGCCAACTTGTTTACCTCCGCTTACATCTCCGGTAGCATAAGAATTGATAATTGAGCTATTGCCAGAATTTCGCCCAACCAATCCACCAGAATAAGGCTCTTCTCCAGAAGCAGAAATATTACCCGTTGCGTAAGAGTTTGTAATAGTATTTTCTCCATGCCCTATTAACCCACCAGAATAACACTCATTAGACCACTGAGATGTTTGTGCGGAAATATTACCCGTTGCATAGGAATCGTTTATTGTTATTGTATCATATCCGCGCCCCACCAGTCCACCGGAAGAAGATTTTCCTGAGACATTACCCGTTGCGTAGGAGTAGCTTATTATTATAGCTCCTCCAACACTTCCAACCAACCCACCGGAAGAAGATTCTCCTGAAACATTACCTGTTGCGTAGGAATTTGTAATTGTTATTGCAGTATCTCCGCTCCCCACCAGCCCACCGGAAAAAGATTTTCCTGAGATATTACCCGTTGCGTAGGAATCACTAATTTTTATTGATCCACTTCCATATCCTACTAATCCACCAGAATAAAACTTATTAGACCACTGAGATGTTGGTGCGGCTGAAATATTACCTGTTGCATAGGAATTTGTAATTATTACTGCATTGCTTCCGTATCCAACTAACCCACCGGAATATTCTCCAGAAATACTACCTGTTGCGTAGGAATTTGTAATTGTTATTGCAGCATTTCCGCGCCCCACCAGTCCACCAGAATAAACTTTTCCTGAAATATTACCCTTTACATAAGAGTTGCTTATTGTTATAGCTCCTCCAACACTTCCAACCAACCCACCAGAATAATCGCTGGCATAAACGCTATCTCTTATATTCACCCCACAATTTTCTATTGCTCTGTTTGATGCGTAAACTGCAGCTAATCCTCCGGCATAAGCATCATCATAATTATTATTGTTTGTCTTTGCAACTATACCTATAACATTCACAACAAGATTCTTAATCTGCCCTCCATCACCGACATACCCAAAAAGACCTGCATATTGAACGCCAGATACCGAAACATTCGATATAGATTTTCCATCGCCATCAAAAGTTCCTTTAAACTGATTTTTTTCACTCCCAATAGGCTTCCACTCGCCTGTAAGTTCAATATCAGTCCCAAGTTTAATGGTTTTACCGCTAAAGTCGTGTCCGTAATCAACCCAATGCAGCAACTCTTTCAGCTCCGCCTCGGTTGTCACAGTAATATTGTTTGCGCTCCAATCAACTTGAGACCATGCTACCGTGGCAAGCATCAAGCTTGCCATGAGCAAAAAACGAATGTTTAGTTTCATAATGTTTCTCCTAAAAAAGAAAAGGAGCTTGCGCCCCCTTTTTCCTAAAGATAGAAATCTACAAGTTCCATTCTCTAGCTCAAAGTTCGCTCAAATGCATAAAAATAAGCTTTCCTCCGAAAAAGACTATGCGGCAGATTTTAGCAAACACATAAAAGGCGTAAATATTCCAAAAGTTAAAAAGGCGATGCTGAGATAGATTTTGTCGTTCAGCATGAAGATAAAATTATTCCAATAGAAGCAAAAGCCGGCACAGCTACAAAAGCAAAAAGCATTTGCTAATTCCTAGTGATACTTTGTATCCTTAACATCACCGCCTTTATACATCATTGTTTGCCATTCTCGTTATTCCTTTTTCTCTGCTTCCTTTTTTGTTAGCCAACTAGCACCCAAAGAATTATATACAATAAAAGTTTTACCATCTGTTGAAAAAACATAATTCATTACACTAGTACTATTGTCACCGCTAGAGTAACGACCGCCATCTGATGCCAAAGACATAATTATTTTATCTGAAAAAAATGAGTATTTAAAAACCCTACCTCTATGCTCTCCTGTTCCATCTGGATTAATAACATAAGTCCTGCCATTCTCATCTTCCCATGTGCCTACTATTCGTTTATCAATGGTAACTGCCGTTGTGCTACTATTGCCACCGCCTTTTTCAACGCAGGAAGTTGTGAATGCCAAGGCAAGCGCAAAGATTGCCGCTAATGTGAGTTTTGAAAATGTGATTTTCATTGTGTTACTCCTATGTTTTTCCCTTTTGGTTGCCACCTCAAACCCCTAGGGAGTCGGTGTTTGGGTGTTTTAATGTTCAATCCCTAACGCAACGCACATTATGAAGCATCGCCTTACTGCGGATTATATTTCCATCTTCCTTTCTTTCCTTTTGCAAAATATCTCGGATATTCTCATCTGCCATAGCAGCTCTTTTGTTCATTATGCGCTCATTGTCATCAAGGTAGCTCAAGGCACGTACGTATGCGCTGTCGGCATTTGCTTCTGAGGCAAGCCACCAAAAACCGCCTGTAAAAATACCTTTAACCGTGTCTTCTTCCGGCGAAAACCAGCCATTAGCAAGCAATTTAAATCCGTATGTGTCATAGCTATCGGAACCCTTTAAGCCTAAGCCGTAGGGCGCAAAGAAGCTAAAACCCGCATATTTCTTATCTTCGGTTTTAGCTCTAAGAGCTATGCCCTCAACTTCTTCTCCGCCTATAGCAGCAACCATAGCATCCCATTCTTCTTTTGTTGGCAAATGCCAACCAGCAGGGCAAGCTTTCATTGCTTCTTCCCAGTTATAATATAAACCATGGAGTCTATAGAAGGTTGTAGAATAAGCTACCATATAAGGATTCGAACCTTCAAACATAGAACATTTATTATAGGGGCACTTACTGTTTTCCGTTTTGTATCTGAGGTTTTGCGCCATCCAAACCTTGCCATCCGGCATTTCAATTGTTCCGTAAGCCTCTCCTTCGTGAGTAAAAAGCCCATAAAAAACGGGCTTGCCGGAAGTCGAATTATAGACCGGTTTGCCAGAAGCATGAACTTCAACTGGGTCAGGATAAATAGGCGGTTTTGATCCTCCGCAGGAAATGGTAAGTGTTGTGGCAAACACAAGGCTTGCCATGAGCAAAAAACGAGTTTTTGTTTTCATGTTTTATCTCCTGCTAGAAAAAATTATTGCCAAACATAATGCCAAATGCAAAAGGAGCCTTAAACGAATCATTCTTATCTAATTTTGTCAAATGATAAATGAATCTAAGCCCAAAATTAAAGCCACCAATATCTTGCGTACCCACACCAAAGATAATAGCATGATCCATTCTCTGTCTAAATTCAGAAATATTTATCTCACCTATATATTCCTTATAAGAGAACATATCTCCTTTTTTTATCTCCAGACTTGAAGAAAGTGGAAATCCAAGCTGATATCCTCCTTCAATATAAGCTGCATCTCTTGGGCCCAGTCTAAGCAACACAGGAATACTTATTGTATGATTATACATTGTAACACCTATAATATAATTCTCATCTTTAGTACTGAAACATTCTTTCCCACCGTAACAATAACGAGAAGTAAAGAAATAGTAGTTCAATTCAGTTATGAGAGCCAGAAAATCAGATGGCCATATATTTAACGTTAGCCCCGGCATTACAAAACCTCCTTGCAGTGAGCTATTCATTTGCGATTCCCCCATATTACTATAACTCGTATGAGCATCAAACCACTTTGAATTCGACCCATCAAAAGTAGCAGCGAAACCTCCTGATATGCGCCATCCAAGTTTTACGGGTCGCATATCAATCTTTTCCTGCTCTTCCTTTTTGGCCTTTATTTCCTCTGCCAATCGCTCGCGGCTCTTGCTATAAACCCAATCGCCAATACTGCTATCAACCATAAATATATTAGCTCTGAAAACATAGAAACCGGCTTTATTGCCATTTTTTTCATAAGATTCCTGAAAACCATTTTTAATAACCGTACGTGTATATTGAACTTGGTTCTTAGTATAAGTCTCATTATGTTTAAATCCAAATGAATTCCGCTTCATAATCACATTCGCTCCTACGGTAACATTTTTTAGCAAGAAACTATTTTGAAAAAATGCCTCTGAACCGACAAAAACAACGCTGTTGGGTATGCTGATACCTGTAAATGCATTTTCCTTAAACGCTCCGTCAGCTATAGATGTGACCGGGTTACCCCAAATAGTCTCCGGAATAACGAGTGATGTCATTTTCAAACTGCTATTGTTAACAAAACCTTTTATCTGCCCATTTTCAAATCGAAATATTGATTGGTCATAGATACCAAGCTTTCGGCCATTCTTGTTATAGCTGTCAGGAAAAGCATGAAAGCCATATCCCCCAAATGAATTGGAACTCATAGCGATATTCGCTCCTATGATTATGCGAGTTAATCTATTATCGAAAAACGCCCTCTCTCCAATAGAAATAACTGGGTCACCCCAAATAGTGCTTGGAATAGCGAGAGCTACCTCTCTATTCCTGTCTTCATAATTAGCAAAACCTTGTATCTCGCCTTTTGCAAACCGAAACCTGTCATTCGCAAAAACTTCGCCTTTGGTAACAGATTTTATTTGCAAAACACCGTTTATAGCCGCAGTCTCAGCATCCGTTCCGTTTACGGTAGCTACCCGTATGGTCAGATTATCGGTTATGTCATTTGCGCTGACATTCTGAAAATTCAGGGTTTTCCTGTCTGGCTGGGACATTTCCACTCTAGGGCGACCGCTCCAGTTCAATCCCCAAGAGCCTCCAGACTGCAAAGTTTGCCTGCCTATCACTTTATTCTGGTTATTCACCAACTCAAATACAACAGAAAAATTTTTGCGCCGTTCAGTAAAAACATTCAAATTTGTAACGCCGTGTTGCGGCCAACGACCCAACTCCCAAACATCTTTTCTTCCGGTAGCGTTCAAGCCATCATACACCGCTTGCAAAGTGCGCTCTATTGAAAGAGTCCAAACGCCACTACCATATAAATAAGTCTCTATGCTAATATTCACAGTCTCATTCTGATAATTTACTGCACCCTGCTTAATATCATTTGAGTAAAATAAAGTATAAGGTATAGCCTCCATCTTGTTGAAATTGTCAAAAAATTGCTCTGTCTCTTTAAGCCGTTCAACCCACTGCCTCCGCCATGCTATATCATTGCGAACATTATCGCCGATATTTCCGCTTGCAATATTAGCGTTCAATATTGAAGAACGATTTACAGCTTGCGACATAGACGGATCAAATGTTGCAGCTTCAAAATAATAACTCAAAGCAGCAACTTCTGTTCCTTGTCTCTGAGCAGTAATACCTTTTGCAAAGGCTGCCTGCGCTCTTGCGTGGTTATCGCTCGTTGCTCCGCTAAGTTCTTGCTGAGCTTTTGCCGTAAGCGTAACGCCCATTTTTTGTAGCATATCAAGCGAAGCCCGCCGTATGCCTGTCAGATTGTTCAAATCCCAATAAGAGAAATTTCCCGAATATGAGGCCGCTATCGTTTTGTCTGAGGTTTTGATTACGCTCACTTGAAGGTGAAAACCTGTCGGGGTTTTAGTTATTTTACCGCTCATAAAATGAGTCGTAGGCGTTAGGCTGCCTAAATCTTGCCTTGCCTCCGCATTCTCGTCATAATGTTCCGAGAAAAGCTTCTCGTATATATCGTCAAGACGCTCCCAATCCGTTACGGTAATAGCAGAATAGTTTGAAAAATTGCTGACGAACTCGCTTTGCACCAGCGTGGGCAGATGGCTCTGATTTTCCGCAAGACCGCTTGCTTGCGGAGCGAAAACCGTGATGCCCATTCCTTTTCCTCCGTCTCCAGTCCAGTTTTCGGAAGCATGTGAAATGGATAGAACGCTAATTAAAGCTAGCGTGAATAGCATATAATGTGATTTCATTATGTACCTCATTGGTTTATGGTTTGTATAATTTTTCAGCTTTTTCATAATTCATTCCTTTATTTTATCACAAGCTCCACTCTCCGGTTTTTCTGTCTACCTGCGGCAGTGGAATTGCTTGCTATCGGGTTCTTTGGGCCATGTCCAACAGCTTTTAAGCGAGTATTGTCAATACCTTTTTCCTCTAGATAACGCACAACAGCAACTGCTCTCTGTTCGCTCAATAATAGTGCGCTTGTGATTGTGCCCTGATTGTCTGTGTGTACATGAATCTCTATTTGAACATTTGGAGTTTTTTGCAACTGCTTGGCAATGCCATCCAGTGCCTGTTTGGCTTCCGGAGTAAGTTCAGACTTGCCTGTTAAGAAGGTTACGTTTTCCAGTATAGATACTTTTTGAGAAGATGTTGAGGATAAAGTTTTATTTGCAGGAATAACAGATTCCGTTTGAACAGTCGCTTGAGTACTTACCGCTGGCGCAACGGCTACACTTACACCAGCTATTTTTGCGAATATGTCCGGAACATTCCTATCCACAGCTTCAAGCAAAACAAAATAATCATCAAAGTATTTTCCATCGCCATCGTACATTCCAACCAATGCGCCGGTGCCAACATTGTAAACCTCAACTTTAACTCTCATTTTGTCTCTAAGACGCCCAACACCGGCTTGCGCAACATAATCAACTTGGGCCTTCTTGCCCAAATCAACAATGCAAGAACTTTCCCTGCATTCGTTCATATAATTTTCCACTCCTCCCAAACGCCTAATAACAACATCCTGCGTCAACAGAATATATTTTTCTCTGGGCAAAACTTTCAATGCTATGTTGCGCATTTTATTCGTTAGAGCTTCCAGATCATCACTGTCAAAAACAGCAGCTCCATCAGAAGGCAACACAGCAACTGATGCTTGCTGAGCAAAAGTTACGCTAATCGCAAACGCCAGTAATAGCATTATATTGATTTTTTTCATAACTCACTCCATAGAACTTGTGGAAAATCTGTTCCCATTTCACCTGTCAAAATGCCTAAAACCTGCAAGTTTGAATCCAAAATAAGAGTTTGAGGCAAGGCCGGACTTTCTCCTTGCTTAGCTAAACCAAAGGATTTAAACAAAATAACATTAGGGTCAAAATAATATGGAAAAGTATCTCCGGCATGGCTTTCAACCATCTCTTTCACCTTATCGCCATGAGTGCGAATTCCTTCGCCCACACTTATCAAATAAACCAAAACACCCTGTTTTTTCAGTTCGTCCTTGTTCTTTTTGAGAATGGCAAACTCCTCTCTGCACGGAACGCAATGGGTAGCAAAAAATGAGAGAACCACCCGTTTTGCTCCGGTCTTTTTCACCGCTTCTTTCAAGTCATCCCTGTACAATTCATTTACGCCGTTTTTTTCCAGCACAAAAAAATTGGGTATTATGCCCTGCTTCAACTCATTGGGCAATAAAGCTCGGTTCGTTTTTTTTGTTGCAAAAGAGAAAACCGAAAGCAACGCCATCAGTAAAATTGCCATTCGCATTATTCGCATAAAGGCCTCCATAGTTGTATTTCCTGTACCCATTTATCCCAAAAATCCGCAGTCCTCAATCTGGTTTGCACTCTTTCCAACGCAAAATCTTCTCTCTGATGAGCACCATCAACGCTGTTTTCCAAAAGCAAATACTCTGTGCCCCCGCAAGAAGCAATAGACAAAGAAGGCTTGTCTGAGCAAGTGTGCAAACCGAACTTGTAAGCGCAAACGGGTTCAGAGCTTTTGTAAATAAGCGAAATTCCATTGCCTTTGCAAGTGCCGGAATCCATTTTCAGCTTTGCGGAAAGCAGGGCGAAAGCATTTTTCGAATAAAGATTTTCCAGCTTTGGGTTCCAGTAAAACTTAACCGTTTTGCAGTATTCCAAGTAGTTGCTCCTAGCTTTTTCATAAATCTTGCCCATGGAATCGAAAGAGCTTGCCTGCGCTGCGTCAATGTCCTTGACCCTTTCTTGCAACTGCGAAAGCTGACTCCACAACTGCTGGCTTTTCTGCCAAGCCTCGTTTTTGTTTTTTGGATGCTTAGTTACAATAGTGGAATTTGAAGCGAATTCAAGGGAATCAGCCACAAGTTTTAATTGCTCAACAAAGCCCTTAGCTTGCAAATGATTTCTTAGGCTGTCTGCTTGGAGCAAATAGTCCCCCTTTTTGCTTCTCACATCTGAGCTACTGCCGCCTGCTATATGCAGAATCAACGCCCAAGAGTCAGCATTGTTTCCAAGGGTATCCCTGACTGCGTTGGCTTTAGCCAGCGCAGCTTTATTGTCGCCTCGTTTGGCTTCTGCCTTGGCCCTTTCAAGCTCGGTTTGAGCATAGCCGAACAATTCTTTTATTTTATAGCTGTAGTGGCTCACCAAATCTTCCCTTTTAACCGCAGCGTAGAAGGTGCCATTCGGGTGCTGGTAAAACCTTGTGCCAGAAACTTCTATATTGCTGCTGGAGGCTTCCACTTTTTGCACGTCTTTTTGGTTGATGATCTCGGTTTTCTTAATCTCCGCCTCCACCTGCTGTATCAAGTTTCTCTCAATCTCTTGGCTATACTCGCTTGTCACGCTGACAACGATTTGATTCACCATCTCGCCTATAGCCTCAGCGTTGCTGGAACCGGAGCCGCAATACCACTTGTCCGGAGATGCAGAGCATTCCTTAACCCAGTCGGGCACAGGCTGATTATGAGTGAGCTTGGTTTGTTCCTGCGCAGGTTTTTGGCTGCACCCAGAATGCGACAAAAGCAGCGCAAGCAGCAGCAAAGGTGAGAAACTTTCGAGCTTAGGCATCATATTCCCAGTATTCTCTTGCGCAATGTTTCCAATATGGGTAATACCACGTCTTTGAATGCTGATATTTTCTTGCTGAGGCTATCCTGCACCTCTGGCGACTTAACTTGCTCCATAACCGCTTCATCACCTGTTTCCTTGGCTGCCACCTCAATTATCTCCTTTATCTCCTGTGGGTTCACTACCATGAGGGTATATACCTTGTAGTATTTCCCGTCGAAAGTGCTTTTGGTGATGTAAGGCGTGGCTCCGCTTATGGTTTGAAAAGCTCTTGCGCTCGCCTTCTCTTCCAAGCTTATTTGGGCTTCTTTGTTGACATTCCTAGCTGTTTGCTCCGTCTCGCTCTGCACTCTTGTCTTTATGCTGTTAGCGTATTCGATGCGGGCATTGAACGCAGACTCCTTTCTCGCCATCGCTTCGCTGCTGGACTCCCCCACGCCTACAATGCAATCAATCTCCTGAAGCATTATCTCTCTGCACGCCTCTTCCAAGGCTTCTTGGATTTTCCTTCCCTCTTCGGCTGAGGATTTCGCTTCTTCGGTCGCTTTTGCTGCGCTGGCATCCGCAATATGCGACTGTAGGCTTGGCGCGCAAGAGGTGAATGTGAAAGTCAAGGCTATGGAAATTGCCGCCAATATGATAGATTTTGACCTATCCATAATTTATCTCCTAGTTGAGGTTATAAGTAATACTCAACATAATTTCAATATGGTTTATAATATAGTAAATTATAACGATCTCCTAATAAAAAACATAATTTAAAGAGAAACCAAATAAAACTGGCGGATCAACCGTACTATACTTATCCAATTTTGTCAATGGAACAACCCATCTAAATCCAATGCCAGAAGGAGCAGCCAAACCAAACCCAAACACAATCGCATAATCGTTTTTTGGCCTGAAATCAGAAAAATTATCTTTAAAAGCGCCGTAGGGAAACCCTTTGCCACTGCTTACAGTTGCTTTAGAGCTAATCGGAAACCCCCACTGAAATCCGGCTTCAAAATAGACAAATCCACCATCATCTTGAAATCCCCTCCACCGAAGCAAAACTGGGATTTCTGCTGTTTGGTAAGAAACATCTACATTAATAAAACTATTATCACCGGTATACGGATTATCACATCCATAACAAAAACTATAACCAACCAAACTGTAGTTTAGTTCCGAAGCAATAGCTATACTCCTCGTTATCCATAAGTTTAGCATTAATCCAGGAGCTATATGCCAATCTTTGCTAGAATTAGCCCGGCCCATTTCTTCATAATTGTAAACCGTGCCAAATAATTTCGAACCTGAATTGCTATTATTGCTTCCATAAATCCCACCATATCCACCTCTCAAATGCAACCCAAGTCTTATCAATTGTGCGTCCTGTTTTTCCTTCTCTATTCTTTTTTGCTCTGTAGCCTCCTCCATTTTTATTTTTAGCTCTCCTTCTTTTTGTTCATTTTCTATTTTGTTTAACCATTCACCATTATATATATATGTATCTGCCCGCTTACCATTTCGTCTATAATATTCACTAAAGCTACGGAATGGCTCGGATTCAATTTGAAAAGAAGTTCCCGTCATAGCAACATTAGCTCCTATTGTAATAGAGTTTATTCCTTTTATTCCATCAGGCAAATTATGCTGGCGAAACGCTTCATTACCAATGGAAATAACCGGATCTCCCCAAATAGTATTAGGAATAACGAGATCTCCACCAATTATTCTATCTTCATAACCCTGTATCTCACCCTTTGCAAACCGAAACCTGTCATTTGCAACAACCTCGTCCTTGGTAACAGATTTTATTTGCAAAACTCCATTTATAGCCGCAGTCTCGGCATCCGTGCCGTTTACGCTGGCAACTCGTATGCTCAAATTGTCGGTTATGTCATTTGCATTTACATTTTGAAAATTCAAAGTTTTTCTATCAGGTGAAGAAACATCAATGATGGGGCGATCGCTCCAACTCAATCCCCAAGAACCGCCTGCCTGTAAAGTCTGTTTGCCAATCACCTTATTCTGATTGTTCACTAATTCAAAAACAACCCAAAAATTTTTATTCTTACTCGCAAAAACATCCAAATTTGTAACTCCATGACGCGGCCAACCGCCAAGCTCCCAAACTTCTTTTCGCCCAGTGGCATTCAAGCCGTCCCACACCGCCTGCAATGCGCGTTCTATAGAAAGTGTCCAAACGCCACTACCATACAAATAAGTCTCTATGCTAATATTCACAGTTTCATTCTGATAATTTACTGCACCCTGCTTAATATCATTTGAGTAAAATAAAGTATAAGGCATAGCCTCCATCTTGTTGAAATTGTCAAAAAATTGCTCTGTCTCTTTAAGCCGTTCAACCCACTGCCTCCGCCATGCTATATCATTGCGAACATTATCGCCGATATTTCCGCTTGCAATATTAGCGT
>Ga0209755_10005185_pt1 | contig 14969 bp, 10 predicted proteins | sample TergutCo191P1_FD_187301 | JGI IMG/M metagenome (GOLD analysis project Ga0209755, IMG submission 187301) | Cornitermes sp. P1 segment gut microbial communities from Petit-Saut dam, French Guiana - Co191P1 (SPAdes) (version 2) | ecosystem: Host-associated > Arthropoda: Insects > Digestive system... | reverse complement strand
TCGATACAATAATTGGCTCAACCACACTAATCCTTGCGCCATTCGGCGATTGGGAGTTTGATTCAATCTTCGTAACAGCACAGGCCATCAGCATCAGATGTACGACCTATGCGTATGAGCAAAGACCACGCTTAAGCAATATCATCCAAGATTCGTTCAGAATCTACAACAGTCCAGAAATAGAACTTATTGGGTCGTTGGAGCCGTGCCGCGGTGTGGATCAAATTTATGAGATTGAACTTTCCGACCCGGGCGTAACATTTACGTTTACGTTCTACAGTTTCCCGCCGTCAAGCGTTATCGTGACAACAGCGCCATCGGGCGGACAACCGGAAACGATTACCGCACATTTTCTCGACCATAGCGATAGTGTAAGGTTTGTCTTTACAGAGATGAGTTCCGGTGGAGGATGCACCTTCCCAGCGAGTAATGACACTATCACGCTCAGAACGAATGTAACGCCAGGCGGTGGATTCTATTTTGAGCCGAGGTATCGCGCGTCTGTTTGTCCTGGAATATCGAATATCCCGCTTGAAATCGTCAATACAGGCGTTCCGATAGTGTTTGAGGCTGCTTGGTATTCTGGCGTTGTTAATCCTAACGATATCACAGACACAACTTGGACACCAATACCAAACTCAGTAGGTCAAGATCAGATTGAGCAAGATATGCCAGCGGATGCCAGCGCAATGCATTTTAGGGTTGAGGCGAGATATTCGCGATGCGTGACCACAGATGGTATTACGGTTGTTGAACCAGATACGACACGCGTTTCTTTCACAGTAACCGCCGTTGATCCGATTGTTGCAACCATCACCGCACAAACCGTGCGCATCGTTGGAAATAGAGTGGATGTTTTAGAACTGTACCGTTCGGGCATTGATTCGGTGCGCTTGGGCGAAAATCTGCGCTTTATCGGAAGAGCCGAAGGCCGTCCAGACGAATTCCCACACCTTGTTATGCATTGGTCGGGCGACTTCGAGTCGGATAGAATCCTGTTTGGACCAATTCCAGAAAACCGCGACACGATGTTCTCGGGAACGGTGTTCACCTCAGACCAGCGTTTCTTCTTCGCTGTTGAAGATACAGCAGCGTTTGGTGGCTACAATTTAGATGGCTCTACATTCGGCTGTATCAGTTGGGATTCTGTAGTTATCCTGATTCGCGAATTTGGTGATGGCGACACGCAAGACGATGACGAAGTGTTTGGTAGTGTGCCAAATGCATTCACACCGCACAACGCCGATGGTGTAAACGATATTTTTATGCCAGGTGTTGACCGATTAACCATTCTAAACCGCTGGGGTGTAGTGATTTTCCACGCCGAAGGCGCTGCTGCAAGACGAGGTTGGGACGGGCGTGATTCCCGCACAAACAGGCTCGTTGACAGAGGGGATTACTTTTTTATTATAGAAATTCATCGCCCAAGTGTAACAAATTTGGGACAACCCTCGTATACACATTCAAAAACCGGTGTAGTCACCGTACTTTAATGTTATGTAAACGCTATGAAAATTAACGCTATGAAGAAATATGTTTTGACTTTAGCCTTGACCGTTGCCTTTTGCGGGTTTGTGACAGAGAATCTTGTTGCACAAGAGATACGTTCGGATCGAAATCGAAATAATAGAGCGATCAGCACAGCCCAAGAGGCTTTTGAAAGTGGACGCTATTTCAAAGCCTTTGGTTATTTTGATCGTGCGTTCCGTCGTGAAGTGGAAGGCCCAACCAGAATGCAATTGCGCGAACGAATGGGGGAAACACAACGCAGACTCAATAATCCTGTTGAGGCGGTCGTCTATTTTGGAATGGTTTGGGAAAGCGGAAACCGTAGCAACAGTTTTTTGACGTCCTATGCGGATGTATTATTACGAACAGCGAATTTTGAAAAAGCAGAAACGCTTTACGAGATGTTGCTCCGACAAGACCCTGATAATGTTCTTCTTCAAAACCGTTTGGCATCGGCACAACTCGGTTTGGCACATCACGACAGTTTGGATGTGATTTTTAGAGATAAAATTCAACGTCAAACCCGTATCGGAACGCCGTTTTCGCAATACGGTATGGCTATCGTTGAAGGACGATTGGTGTTTAGTTCGACACAACGTGTAACGCCACGTGCAACCGACCAACGCACCGGACACGGTTTTTCGCATTTGTGGCAAGCCACATTGGCCGCAGATTCTATCCTTTGGGAGCACGCTCGTCCGTTGAGTTTCAACATCTGGGGCGATGTGATTAATGATGGCGTATTTTCGTGGGACCCCGTGAATCGTACAGGTTTTTTCCAACGTTGTAACGATGGAAATTGTGGTATTTTTACAACAACACTTCAAGAGGATGGCGAATGGACCATCCCGCAACGCTTTGATATCAACGGCATTGGTGCAACAAGCCTGGTTGGACATCCAGCCATCTCGCCCGACGGCCGCAGACTGATTTTTACAGCCATTTCCACAGAAGGGGAGGGTGGTAGCGACCTATGGATGACCACACGCGTGGAACGTCCGGCAATGACAGCCGCACAGCGCAGACGTGCAGCAGCATCGGCTGCAAACCCTGCAACAAGCCGCCGTGCATCGGCAGCAGCAACACGCCAAACACAGCGTGCACAAGCCGCTCCGCCACCACCAGCACGACGTGGACGCGCTGCCGGTCCAGTTATCCTCAATCAAGATTGGGATGTGCCGGTAAATCTTGGAGCGTTTGTAAACACGCCTGGTGACGAGGTTTTTCCAGTGTGGATCAACGATAATGCAATCTCATTTTCATCGAACGGACATGTGGGATTCGGTGGCTTGGATATCTATGTGGCATTCGCCGATGATGAAGGAAACTTCACCATCGTTCATCACCTCGGACATCCGATCAACAGTTCGTTTGACGATTATACCTTAGTGATTTCGCCAGATATCGAAAATATTTTCTTTTCGAGCAACAGACATTTGGGCTTTGGACATTCGGACAAAATTTATTCGTTCCCAAAAACGGCCGGAATCCTTGACCTTCAGTTCAATGTGATTGATGCTGAAACAACATTCCCCTTGGCAAATGTAAATATTTTTGTGTGCCAAGTGGATCCAAATGCACCTGAAAACGGCGCAACAGCAGACCTTGCAAGTGCAAACGGAAACGGTAATCCAACAGGGAATCCAACGGGCAATCCAACCGGAAATTCAAATGGAAACGGTTACGATACATTAGATCTTAACGGCGAAAACGGTGCAAATGGCATCGTGCGTTTGGCGTCAACGATGGATGTGACTGATTGTGAAGTTGTGATGACCGATGAATCAGGTCACGCACGCTTGACGCGTCCGAAAACGGCAAGCGCTTACGAAATTCTATTCACACGCGCAGGCTTTTTCGATGAAGAGCGCGGATTTGCGGTTAATTCAGCGATTGAAATTCTTCCTTTGCGCGATGTACGTCGATTTGACGTTGCAATGCACGCTGGCGACCAAGACCAAATCATCGAAATCGCCCCAATCATTGAAGAAATTATCGAAGAAGAAATCATTGAGGAAATCATTGAAGAGATTATCGAAGAAATCATCGAAGAGCCACGTCCAGTCTTGGCTATCGACGATGTACCTGCGGTAACGTGGTTCTATACGGCGCATCAAGTGAGAGACCAAGAAATGGCACAATTGATTGCAACAGCAATTATTCGTCCAGACGTGTTTATGGTTGCGCACAACCAACAAGCAACAGACTTGGTTTGGCCGATCGTGTTCAACTATAACCTTGATATGGACAGGTTTATGCTCATTGGAAACCCAATGCCAAGCGTGTTGCCAATTCTACTCACACCAGAAATGGACCCACAACTGACAGAGCCAATTTATGTGTTCTTGGATTCAGTAACGTTTACACAAACGGTTTTGATTCGCAGTGCAGAAGACTTTAGAATCACGGGAACAACAGATTATACCTTAGGTTTCACAGGCATCGCTCGCGATATGGGTATGCCAATTGATGAAACATATTTCACGATGCCAGTGAATTACACGCGTTTCCCAGATGTGCCGTTGTCGTTCACACTCTTCGGACTTGGTGTTCCAGAGCCACCAGTGGTTGCGTTCATTCCTGAACCTGAGCCAGAAGAGCCGTTATTTATGCCAACCAGAGTATCGCTTATCGAGGAAGAAGTGGTGAGTATGGATGAATGTATGCAGCCAGGTATGACGCCACAAGAGATTATCGACTGTATCAACCGCCGTAGCGACAGAGCAGAAAGACACGAACTTGAAGTTGACCAAAGACACGTGATTAACTTTACGGACCGTATCAACGACCCAAATCGTCGTGCAAACCTAACTGTTTTGCCACCAGATACAGAGTGTGTCGAGTGTTTGATGGAGCCACAATGGCATCCGGCTGACGAGCCGTTGTATATCTCAGCATCAGACGATAAGATGACATTGAGATTTACGGATAACGCTGGAAATATAACCTATTTCGACTTAGCACCAAACACAAGATTCCAGATTTCAGTTGAGAATTTGGTTATGGATGACATCGCATTCTTGCCAAGCCATATCAATCCTGAGGATATCATCCGCACAGTTTCAACACGCGATTTCATCATCTTTGAGTGCTGGCCAAAACTGTCAGAGATTGGCGAAGAAGTCTTTGTGAACAACATTTTCTTCGACTTTGATAGATACGATATCATTAGAGATGGCCATCGTGAATTGGATCGTATGATTGTGATTGCGGTTAGAAATCCACATTTCTTGTTCGAAATCGTGACACACGCCGACGAACGCGGTTCGCACGCTTACAACCTTGCGCTTACCGAGCGTCGTATGAATTCAATCTTGACCTATTTGGGACGTAGAGGATTCGATAAAGACCGCTTGATTACACGCGCTGCATCGCACTCGGAGCCGTTGATTCGCAACGCACAAACGGAGGCAGAACACGCACTCAACCGTCGTGCAACCATTCGTCTCATCGACCCGAACAGATACAACAATCTTGGTCCAGACTACGAAATCTACGAAAACTGCCCACTCTACAGACCAGGCCTTTGGTTCAGAGTGCAAGTGGCCGCTTTCAGACAAGCACCGGAATTCCCATTGCATTTGTTTAGTGATTTCTTGAATGCCGCGCCAGAAGTGGAAATGAACTACTTCTTGGATCACGACGGACTCTTCAAGTTCACAATGGGCGACTTCCAAGATATCAATGAGGCACGCAGACTAAACCAACGCATTTTGGATGCAAATAGAGAATCCTATGTTGTAGCATTTATCGATGGACAACGTATCACTATCGCTGAGGCGCTCGCTATCCAAAGACGTTGGGCAAGAGGAAATTAATCTAAAATGAAACACATTCGTGGCTATATAATTTTGTTGAGTATTGTTCTGAGTTTTTCGGCTCGGGCGCAACAAGATATTATATTGACGCAGCAACATTTGTCGCGAATCAACATCAATCCAGCGGCAACGCCCGTATCAAATTATGCCAATGCATTTTTGATTGCGCGTCAGCAATGGGTTGGATTCCAGGGCGCTCCGTCCACGCAAATGTTCAATGCGCACGGTTATATCAGTGAAATCCGCTCAAGCCTTGGCTTGTCGATTGTCAACGATGTGGTTGGTCGTAGCCGAAACCTCAATATGATGCTGAATTATGCCTTCCATTTGCAAGTTGGACATACGGGTTATTTGGCGTTTGGATTGGGTGCAGGCCTACAAAACCGCAGAATTGACGGCGATTTGATTTTCGGACAACCCGAAGATGGCATTGATTTTGATGATTTGTTGCACGGCCGACGAGGGATGCGACCAAGCATCAATTTTGGAATCACGTATTCAACCGATAATTTTGCGTTTGGCGTTTCGGCAACCAATTTGTCCCGTTTTTTCTATAGCGATGACGATTGGTTTCGCTTGCCGTTGCACATTTATTCCTTTATAGAATATGGGTTTTACCTCGGTTTACTCACACGTTTCACGCCACGCGTGCAGTTTATGAGTGCGATGAGTTCAGCCACAACGCGCCTCGCAACCAATGGCACAGACACCGTAAACCTCGACCTTTTAGATCGTTTTGATATGGTTTTAGACCTTGGCGGAACATTTTCGTTTGGCGATAGATTTTTTATCGGCGGCTCATTCCGCAACGATGCCACATTCAGCAGAAACGCAGGACGTTCCGTGTCAGCAATGATTGCCGTCAACCTTGGTCCTAATTTCCGCATCGGCTATGCCTACGACCACAATTTGGGCAATGTGTTTAGAAACGTCAGAACCTTCGGCTCTCACGAGATAATGCTCAACATCCGAATGCGCATTTCCGAAACCCAAACCTCTGAACGCACACCGCGATTTTTTGAGTAGGTGAAAAAAATAAATTTGGTGGTTTCGAAAAAAAGTTGTAACTTTGCAGTGTGAAAAAAACTTGCTTAGGTTTGATCGCAGATTAGCACAGACTACGAACCTCACTGGCGACTATGACTGCCACAACTATCAAGGCGTAGAGATTGATACAAGGGAGTGCGATACCTTTGCTAAGCAAGTTTTTTTCATCTTTTTTTCCACAGCATTTTTTTGTTTTTGAAAAAGCCTTTTCGCATAATGGTTGCTGTTTTGATTTCGTAAAACCCTTTTTGCAAGGCATAATTCATTTCGATAACCGTCGCTTTCGGCTTGCCATTCCACAGAACCAGCAAAATAGCCGTTCGATCGCCTTTGTAAATTCGGTTGAAATTTTTCACAACTAAATCAACAAACATCTGCGAAGTTAGCCCGAGAGATGCTAATTCTACTTCGTGTCGATTAAGAATGTGCTTGAGGTGGTTTTCACAAACGTAAATATCAGCGGTTTCTCTGCTGATTTGATCGGCGATAGATTTTTTCAATTTGCCGATTTTTTTGTAATGCGTTTGGTCCTCAATTTGAGGACGATTTGCGGTTTTCTTTTTCAATGTTTTTTGAATTTTGAAGTTAGTAATGCCACAAAATTACACAAAAAACAAACACAAATCCCAAAAATTAAGTTAAAAAGTGTTAAAAGTTAATAAACTTTAACATTTTGCCATTAAATACACTGCAAATCACAAAATTACAAAACAGCAAAATCACCCTCAAAACCACCAAAATTGCACCGAAATTTTAACACTTGGAAAGATATAGGGCGTATGCGATATGTAGAGACGCGATTAATCGCGTCTCTACACCGCCATACGATATTAAAAAAAAATCGTATCTTTGCACCAGCAATTAACGTGCAACTAAAAACTAACATCATGAAAAACAAAAAGCTAACACTAATTGGTGCGATTTTTTTATCGTTAACCGCTTTCACACAACCCGATTGTAACACTAATCTTCCCGGCTGGGGCGATTCTATTGGCACGGTTTCGTTCCACACAACTAACGAGTGGATAATCAAAGGAAACGGCATCTCACAGAGATGGTCTGATGCAGTGACCGCCACAGCGTGCCAAAAAACAAGTTTCAGTGGTGGCGTGTTAGATAGTTTCAGCGCAGATTGTCGGTCGAATCCCAACCACCCCGGCGATTTGTTTTCGTGGTGTGCTGTTGCGCGCTTTGCCGACCAACTCTGCCCTTACCCTTGGCGTGTGCCAACGCAACAGGATGCCATTGATTTAGACATCGCTATGGGAGGCAGTGGGCAAAATAGGATGAGAGATATTCAGTTTGTTATGGATAATTATATCGGCCGTTGGGGAGGGGATTTTGGTGGTGATTGCGACCTCAATGGCAGGCTAACGCGCCAAGACACATCGGGGCTTTACTGGTCTTCGTTTGAAGTTTCTGCCGATGAGGGGCGCGACTACTGTTTCAGAACAAATGGCAATATCAATCCGCAGTGCTGGACTCTGAAAAGTCGTGGCTTTGCACTGCGCTGTGTGCAAACAATACCACCCGAACCTGACCCAGACCAAGACCAAGACCCCGATCCTGAACCCGACCCAGATACTGACCCAGACCCAGATACTGACCCTGATCCCGAACCTGAACCTGAGCCCGAACCCGAACCCGAACCCGAACCAATGCTGGATTTCGACACCTACGCCAGCACACTTTGGAACAATACATTTATGCTAAATCTCAATAAATTGCGCGCCGATGATATTGAGCCACTCAATGTATATTGGTTCAAAAATGGCACAGAAATCACCAACACCCGAACAGGCTGCCAACTCAGTTATTCCGCAGGGCCAATCGCCTGCGACAAACTCGAACCTGCACCAACATTTTACCATTTTGAAATCCTTACGGAACGGTATGGAATTAGGGTATCTACCAAAAAAATAATCCCATCGCATAATTTTGCCCCCGTAGAGACGGGGCACGCCCCGTCTCTACACGTGGTAAATAATAATTTGCCCCTACACGTGTTTCCAAACCCAATCCAATCCAGCGGAATTTTAACCCTAAAAAACACAACCGCAGGCCACCAAATCCAAATCTTCAACCACTCGGGAACACTTGTAAAATCAGCCATCACAACAAACGGCAAAACACAACTCACATTAAACATCCCGCAAGGTATTTACGTGATACATGTTAATAATAATAGTGTTCAAGTTTTTGTAACTCAATAAATCATGAAAAATATCTTAATCATAATATTCGCATTATCCACCCTACACCTCACCGCCAACCAAACAGAACTCCAAATCTACACCAACACCGGCATTCCAATAACGCTGGAAAGCGGCGTATCTACAAGCGGTTTCGATGCAAACGCAGGTGTTGGAATCACGGCATTTCTGACGCGAAACATCGGCATTCATCTGGGCATTGGCGCTGGAACGATGCGCAAAGAAAAAAAAATCAAACATCTGGAAACCGTGACTTACGGCTTGATTGACGCCAACAATTACACGTTTGATTTGTACAGCACGTTTTCCGACTATCGCGAAAACCTGCGAATAGCAAGAAGTTTCAGCATTCCGCTGATGCTACATTTTCAACAAAACGCGCCAGGTTTTTACACCAAATGTGGCGCAAAATTTCTCTTACCAATGGGAAATAATCGGGTGAATTACGATGTAAATGTTGCAACACTTCAAAATGAAGGCTATTACCCAAAACTCGACAATTGGGCGAAAACACAGCGCTTTGCAGGGTTTGGCACGTTTAGCGATAGTCGTGCAAGCAGTGATTTTGCACTGCAATTGTCCACCGCGCTTGCTCTCGAAATGGGCTGGAAATGGTGCATTAGCCAAAACACGTTTCTTTACACCGGCGTATTTTTGGATTATTGGCTAAATGATTTCACAAAAGAACATCGCCGAACGCCCAGCGATTTCAGCCTTCCCGAGAATTTGACTCTCGAAAAAATGACTAACCTCGAGCTGTTTCAGTATGCCGAAAAAATAAATCCAACCACCGTCGGCGTCACGCTACGCTTGGCATTCAAGCCTTCCGACAAATCTCGCGCCAGCGCACGCCACCGCGCATTACCTTGCCCATCCGCGCAAATACGAGAGCAACGTTCGTGGGACAGACCATCACCAATTTTCAACCATCCAGCCGAGCGATAGGCGGTCGCTGAGGCTCTCGAAGCGAAAACAATTTGCGTATCTCAAAAAAAAATCGTATCTTTGCAACAACAAAGCACAAGTATCTCACGAATAACAAAAATTCTATTATGGCTAAGGAAACAGAAACACTTAACTCTTACAACATTATCAGTGCAGGAACGGTAATTAAAGGCGAATTTCACACAAGCGGAAACATCCGAATTGATGGAACGTTTGACGGAACAATCTCGACAAAAGGTCGCCTCATCGTTGGACAAGGCGGAAGTATTTCCGGAAAAATTACCTGCCAAAACGGCGAATTTGAAGGACAAATCAACGCAACCGTTGAAGTGGAACAACACTTGGCACTCAAAGCCACAACAACCGTTATCGGCGATATTCACACCGATAAAATTTCGATCGAAACAGGCGCTGTATTCCACGGCCATTGCAAAATGAACCCAAGAGAGGCCGAAATTCCGTTCGAAAACAAAGATAAAGAGAATAAAAAATAACGCGTTATGTCAGTTTCACCTCTAAGAAAATACACGAGAAACCTGCTTATCACGGGTGGTGTATTGGCGGTAATTTCGCAACTTACGCAGATTTTTATGTCGGAAAATATCTTTCCGGCGTGGATTGTTTTGTTGCTGTTTATGATTGCAATTCAATGGCTTTTGTTTGCTTTTGTGTCGAAATTCGCACAACACAAACAAAACACATTGCTCAAACAATACCAGATTGCCAAATACGCGAAGTTATTTACTTACATGATTGCAATAGCGATTTATGCGTTTGTTATTCAATGGCATGCGATGCCATTTCTCATCACATTTATCGTCTATTATTTGATTTTTACATTCCTCGAAACGTGGTTTGTGCACCGTTGGATGAACACGTTGCCACGAACGCCGGATGGACGAAATAAACCTGTTGAACAAACACCTACAGCAGAGCAAACACCAGAAGAAACAAAGGAGGACGAAAAATAAATGTGCGGAATTGTTGCTTACATCGGACCTAAAAAGGCTTACCCAATTTTAATAAAAGGCTTAAAACGCTTGGAGTATCGCGGATACGACAGTGCGGGCTTAGCATTGGTTAGCACCAAAGGCGACTTGAATGTTTACAAAACCAAAGGGAAAGTAGCCGATTTGGAGGATTTTGCCAAAAGCAGAAACATTTCTGGAAACATCGGAATTGCCCACACACGTTGGGCTACGCACGGCGAACCGAACGATAAAAACGCACATCCACACTATTCGGAAAACGAATGTTTGGCACTTATTCACAACGGAATTATTGAAAATTATAGCACCCTCAAAGAGGAGCTAATGTCGAGAGGACGCACGTTTCAGAGCGATACCGATACTGAAGTTTTGGTGCAACTCATCGACTATATTCAAGTGAGCGAAAAAACAGATTTGGTGCGTGCCGTGCAATTGGCACTGCAACAAGTGACTGGCGCTTACGCGATTGCGATTCTGAACAAAGAGAATCCAAATATGCTAATCGCCGCACGCAAAGGAAGTCCTTTGGTGGTGGGCATTGGCAAAGATGAGTTTCTGATTGGTTCCGATGCATCGCCGATTATTGAATACACCAAAGATGTGGTTTATCTTAACGATGAGGAAGTTGTGGTGCTCGAGCGTGGCAAAAAAATGCAGATTACGAATCTGAAAAATGTCAAAAAAACACCACGTATTCAAACCCTCGAATTGAGTTTAGAAGCCATCGAAAAAGGCGATTTTGAGCATTTTATGCTAAAAGAAATCTTTGAGCAACCAAAAACCTTGCGCGACAGTATGCGCGGCAGAATCTCTACAGACCTTACGCACGTCGCCCTTTCGGGAATTATTGACAACAAAGATAAATTCCTCAAAGCCCGCCGAATTTTGATTGTGGCTTGCGGAACCTCTTGGCACGCCGGACTTGTGGGCGAATACATCATTGAGGAATTGACGAGAATTCCAGTCGAAGTGGAATACGCATCCGAGTTTCGCTATCGCAATCCGCCCATCTACAAAGACGATGTGGTGATTGCTATTTCGCAATCGGGCGAAACTGCGGATACCCTTGCTGCCATTGAGTTAGCGAAAAAAGAAGGTGCATTTGTGTATGGCATTTGCAACGTCGTTGGTTCGTCGATTCCACGTCTGACCAACAGCGGAACCTACACGCATGCCGGCCCTGAAATTGGCGTAGCATCTACAAAAGCCTTCACCGCACAAGTTACAGCACTCATTTTGCTCGGTTTAACCTTGGCGAAAGAAAAGAAAACCATCACGCAAAAACGCTATTTGGAAATTATCAAAGACCTTGCGGGAATGCCCGAAAAGATTGAGAAAACACTTGCGTTGAGCGACCAAATTATGGATTTTTCAAAGATATTTACATACTCAAGAAACTTCCTCTATCTCGGTCGTGGTTACAACTATCCGCTGGCACTCGAAGGTGCTTTGAAACTCAAAGAAATTTCCTATATTCACGCCGAAGGTTATCCTGCCGCTGAAATGAAACACGGTCCAATTGCGTTGATTGATTCGGAAATGCCAGTCGTTGTGATTGCAACAAGTAGAGGACATTACGAGAAAATCGTGAGCAATATCCAAGAAGTGAAAGCCCGCAAAGCCCGCATCATTTCGATTGTTACGGAAGGCGACACCGCCGTGAAAGATATTTCTGATTTCTGTATCGAAATTCCAGATGTAGAAGAGATGCTCGTCCCAATTTTGGCCTGTATTCCGTTGCAATTGTTGGCGTATCACATCGCTACGCTCAAAGGCTGTAACGTCGATCAACCGCGTAATTTAGCAAAATCCGTGACGGTAGAATAAACAACTATCGAACGAAAATAAATTTATATTAACCTCACACAAAAAACTTAAAATTATGGGAAAAGAAGCAATTAAAATCGTATCATCGCTTGATGTTGAGAAACTTATAGGGATGCTGAATGCCGCACTTTCGGAAGAATGGTTGGCATATTATCAATATTGGATTGGTGCAAAAGTGATGGAAGGCCCGATGCGTGGCGAAATCGAGCCGGAACTTATCGTTCACGCTAACGAGGAATTGGCTCACGCTGAACTCGTTGCAAACCGCATCATTCAGTTGGGTGGAACGCCTGTAATTAATCCTTCGGAGTGGACCAAGCACGCCCGTTGTCCGTACGACGAGCCTGCCGATCCGTATATCGAAGTGATTTTGGATCAGAATCTTAAAGGCGAGCGTTGTGCAATCGAGCGTTACCAAGAAATTGCCGATTACACAAACGGCAAAGATCACGCAACCTACCAAATGGCTGTTCAAATTTTGAATGACGAACTCGAGCACGAGCACGACATCGAAAGCTGGATTGCTGACCTCGAACGTATGAAAGAGGAATGGAAAAAGATTCGATTGTAAACAAAAAAAAATGGCGATGAAACATCGCCATTTTTTTTAAACATCAACACCAACAAGGTTGTCAATAATAAATTCCTGTCGTTCTGGCGTATTTTTGCCCATATAAAACGTCAGCAATTCCTTGATGCCCGAATCTTTGGAAATCATCACCGGGTCAAGGCGCATTTCAGGGCCGATAAATGTTTTGAATTCGTCCGGCGAAATCTCGCCAAGCCCCTTAAATCGGGTGATTTCAGGGTTTGCACCTAATTTTTCTAAAGCTGCCAAACGCTCTTCTTCGTTGTAACAATAAATCGTTTGATCACGCTTTCTCACACGAAACAGCGGTGTTTGCAGAATATAAACATGTCCGTTGCGAATCAAATCCGGGAAAAATTGCAAGAAAAACGTGAGCAACAGCAAACGAATGTGCATCCCATCCACATCGGCATCGGTGGCAATAACAATGTTGTTGTAACGCAGATTTTCCATATCGTCGCTGATGTTCAGAGCGGCTTGCAAAAGGTTAAATTCCTCGTTTTCGTAAACGATTTTTCGTGCCATTCCAAAACTGTTCAACGGTTTTCCTTTCAACTTGAAAACCGCTTGTGTGTTGACATCGCGAACCTTTGTCACACTTCCACCCGCAGAATCACCCTCGGTGATAAACAGCGTCGTTTCTAACTTTCGCTCATTGTTGGAATTGTAGTGTACACGGCAATCGCAGAGTTTTTTGTTGTGCAAACTCACCTTTTTACTCGCCTCTTTCGCAATCTTGCGAATATCCGCCATACCTTTGCGTTCCTTCTCATTTTGCATGATTTTTTGGAGCAACGCCTCAGCCGTTTCGCTGTGCATATGGAGGTAATTATCAAGGTGTTTCTTAACGATATTGTTGATGAAATTGCGAATCGTTTCGCCTTTGCCTTCCGGCAAAATGGTTGCTGAACCGAGTTTGGTTTTCGTCTGACTTTCAAAGGTTGGCTCTTGAATACGCAAACTGATGGCGGCGACAATCGCCGAACGCACATCCGAAGGTTCAAAATCTTTTTTGTAAAACTCACGAACGGTTTTTACAACCGCCTCACGAAAAGCCACCAAATGCGTACCGCCTTGCGTGGTATTTTGGCCGTTCACAAACGACGTGTAATCCTCGCCATATTGGCGTGGATGGTGCGTTAACGCAAATTCAAAATCCTCGTCTTGGATGTGAATAATCGGATAAATCGGCGGAACATCCAAATTGTTGGTGAGCAAATCAAACAAACCATTTTCAGATTTTAGCGTTTGATCGTTGAATTTGATGGTCAGTCCAGCGTTGAGATAGCAATAATTCCAAAGCATTTTCTCAACATATTCCGTGCGATAATAGTAGTTTTTGAACAATTCCGCATCGGGCGTAAACACGATTTTTGTACCATCACGCAAACTTCCGCTGTCTTGAATTTCAGCATCGTTTATGATTGTACCTTTCTCAAATTCGGCGATTTTGGTTTTCCCTTCACGAATGGATTGCACCTTGAAATAACTCGAAAGTGCATTCACAGCCTTCGCTCCAACACCGTTCAAACCAACGGATTTCTTAAAGGCCTCCGAATCAAACTTTCCGGATGTGTTCATTCGCGAAACACTTTCAACCACTTTTCCAAGCGGAATACCACGTCCATAATCCCGAATCGTGACAACGCCTTCATCGTTGATTTTCACCTCAATCGTACGACCATTGCCCATCACAAATTCATCAATACTGTTGTCGATAATTTCCTTCAACAGCACGTAAATTCCATCGTCATAGGACGTTCCATCGCCCAATTTCCCAATGTACATCCCCGGACGTTTCCGAATATGCTCAATCCATTCAAGGGATTTTATATTGTCTTCCGTGTATTTTACCATTAAAATTCTACCTTTCTGCGTTTACAAATTTAGGATGCAAAGATACGAAAAAAAAATGAAATAAATTTGTTTTTTTCGGAAATTTGTTGTAACTTTGTGGCGTCGAATGGACAAAATATAAGCGTTGGGGATAGGGTCAGCCTATAGATCGAATCCCAACGCTTATTTTTTCTTG
>Ga0209755_10005184_pt1 | contig 14970 bp, 14 predicted proteins | sample TergutCo191P1_FD_187301 | JGI IMG/M metagenome (GOLD analysis project Ga0209755, IMG submission 187301) | Cornitermes sp. P1 segment gut microbial communities from Petit-Saut dam, French Guiana - Co191P1 (SPAdes) (version 2) | ecosystem: Host-associated > Arthropoda: Insects > Digestive system... | reverse complement strand
GGTATTTGTCGGTGGCTGCCAATTTATTGTTGCGCTTCCATTACCCGCTGTTGCTGTTACGTTTGTCGGTGCACTGGGAACAGCTCGCGGCGTAACTGCTGGAGCATTGGCTATAGTACTGTTTCCGGCAGCATTTACAGCGCGTACACGTAGTGTCACAGATGTGCCATTTGTCAGGCCCTGAAATGTGTGACTTCTGATATTAGAGCCAACATTTGTCCACGTTGTTCCATTTGTACTTACTTGATATCCTGTTATCGCAGAACCTCCGGTATTTATCGGTGGCTGCCAATTTATTGTTGCGTTGCCATTGCCCGCTGTTGCAGTTACGTTTGTCGGTGCACCGGGAACTGTTCTCGGTGTAACTGCTGGAGCGTTGGCTATAGTACTGTTTCCGGCAGCATTTACAGCACGTACACGTAGTGTCACAGATGTGCCATTTGTCAGGCCCTGAAATGTGTGGGTTCTGATATTTGAACCAACCGTTGTCCACGCTGTTCCGTTTGTACTTACTTGATATCCTGTTATGGCAGAACCTCCATTATTTGCCGGTGGCTGCCAATTTATTGTTGCGCTTCCATTACCCGCTGTTGCGGTTACGCTTGTCGGAGCACTGGGCGCTGTCGCCGCCACGCCAAGTTGTGTTACTGTAAAACTGCGTGTCGGCGCACCCGGGGCAGTTACAGTTACTGTGGCTGTGCGTGACGCAGTTGACGTATTTTGTGCCACATACGCTCTGAAATTTTGACCATTTGTGCCTGATGTGCGGTTTAGCCAGAGCCATGTATGACTACTGCTTGCATTCCAGCTTGAGCCTTGGCTTGTAGAGACAGTAACTTCACGCACACTTCCCGCGCTTGATACACCTATCCAGTTAGTTGACGGGTTTAGTGTCAATACCGTCTCTATTTCAACCCACGCAGACGATACCCCATCTGTCGTCACATTTGTACCAGTGCCTCTGGCAACCACAGCAACAAATCTGTCATTGATTGTCGGCACAAACGTTCGATTTGTCGCTCCAGCAATGGTGAGCCAATCATTGCCGTTCCATCTCCACCATTGGAACGTTATTGCAGGATTTGTTACTGCACCAGAATAGAAAACATTGGCAGAAAGAGTTGAACCAACTCTCGGGGTGCCAGAGATAGTGACCGATGTAATACTTACTAGGTTTGGTGCATTTTGTACCCTAAAAGTTCTCTCTGTCCATCTTGCGACACCTCCTATAACTGAAGCCACAGCCACCCTATAGTGATGTCCCGCTAACAGACGCGTTTGAGCAATTGTAAAGCTGGTTCCGCTTACAGGCGTATGATTGTAGATAAGCGTATCAGTACTAAGGTTTCTCAGCGACAAGCGGTATCCAGATGCGCCGGCAACGGCGTTCCACCTCACCTGCAAATTTTGTCTTGCAAAAGTCTGTCCGTCAAATGCCGGATTTGTTATATTTGGGTGCTGTGCAGATGCTGCACTGAAAGCTGTATGAAGTGAGTATTGTTCAGTTGGCTCAAACAGCGCAAAGAGCTCAATTACCCCTGTACCTGTAACTGTGAGTGTATGTCCAGGCAGTACAACTTGCACAGACGCGGGATGAAGCCACCCTCTAAAATTGTACCCTGTTATTTCTGGTATTTCATATGATAGCACGAACAGGCTTGGTGTTTCAATCATAATGTTTTCCGGCAGCTCCACCCCAAAGTACCCGTTGTCATTAAATATAATGCTTGCGCTAAGCTCTCCCACCGTTTCGCCTGAAGCACATGGAATCGCCTCCAAGGTAACTTTAGCGGTATAACTGGTCGAATGTGCCATTTTGGCAATATTATTTGTAAGAGCCTCTTCATAACCAACCATCCGGATTTCGTTGGAAATATACCCTGCTTCGCGCTCCACTAGATTAGCAATAGCGGGATGAGCCATACTGAATAAAGCGGCTGTGACTAAGAGAACAGAAAGTATTTGTGCAAACTTTTTTTTAGATTTCATATTTTGAATTTCCTCCCGTTTTATTATTGAATGCCATATCTCAAACGTAGTCTTTGGTATGGCCGCGCCAGTCTCAACATTGTGTGATTTTTATCCCCCTTCGTTACTTTATTTCCGTCCTCCTTCTCTGATTATTTTCATCTCTTAATTCACAAAAAACGGTCGAATCCTGTGACAAATTACAGGATTTAACCATTTTTTTATTTCATTTTTGTGACAGCAAAAACGATAGAGCTATTACCTGCTCTGCTCTTAAAAATCGTTGAAGGAATTTTCATATTTTGACAATACCTTTTTCAAATTTTTGACGAGAACTATATTTCTGCGCTGCATACAGCAGTAAATCATCTTTGGAACATACGGCTAAACTTCCCGCCACTTTGATAAAATCCGCGACTTCATTCGCACAATACATTATGTTGACCACCATATTATATCACACCATATTTGTCAAGTATTTTGTTTTTTGTATGCCGTAAATTCCCATCGTGTTTCCTTTCGATTCGCATAGTAATTTCTTCATCTTTTTACAATGTTTCTTCGATTAACTTCCGCTATCTTTAAAATGGTGGAACTTTTTTGGGGGGAAATTTACGCTCTTTTCATAAAAAAAACTTTTCAAAACAGGGGTTGCAATGTGAGAGACAATAGTGTATAATCCAAAACATATTAAACATATATGTGTTGAAATTTCAAAAAGGAGTGTGTCACAATGTCAAAAATATTTGATAGTTTAACAGATTTAATCGGAGGAACTCCGCTGCTTCGCCTGAATAATTACAAAGAGAAAAACGCCCTAGATGCCTCAATCATAGCAAAACTTGAGCATTTCAATCCTGCCGGAAGTGTGAAAGATAGAATTGCAAAAGCAATGATTGATGATGCAGAGACAAAAGGTGTTTTGAACTCTAACTCAGTTATCATTGAGCCTACAAGCGGCAATACAGGTATCGGACTCGCAGTTGTTGCGGCTGCACGGGGATATAGAATAATTCTAACTATGCCGGAAACTATGAGCATAGAGCGCCGCAATTTACTAAAAGCACTCGGAGCAGAACTTGTGCTTACAGAGGGCGCAAAGGGTATGAAAGGCGCAATCGCTAAGGCTGAGCAATTGGCTAATGAAATCCCAAACTCCTTTATTCCGGGCCAGTTTGTAAATCCCGCTAACCCAGAAATTCACCGTAAGACCACCGCTTTAGAGATATGGGAAGACACTGATGGAAAGATAGACATTTTTGTTGGAGGCGTAGGCACTGGTGGTACAATTACCGGTGTAGGGGAAGTTTTGAAAAAGAAAAACCCTAATATTAAGATTGTTGCGGTAGAACCGGCTGATTCGCCTGTGCTTTCTGGCGGTAATCCGGGGCCGCACAAAATTCAAGGCATAGGTGCAGGATTTGTGCCAGACATTTTCAATCCAAGTATTGTTGACGAAATTATCCCTGTTCAAAACAAGCAGGCATTTGAAACATCTCGCAAATTGGCGGCAACGGAAGGTCTATTGGTGGGAATTTCATCCGGCGCGGCGCTATATGCAGCAACCGAACTTGCTAAACGCCCAGAGAATGCGAATAAAACTATAGTGGTACTTCTACCGGATACGGGTGAGCGATATTTATCGACAGATCTCTATAACCTCGAAGCACAATAAAAATGGAGTAGGTGAAGTTATGCGTATTTCTTCCAAAGGTCGCTACGCGATTGCCGCACTCACAGAGATGGCTTGCGATGTAACGAACCACTATATAACCGTTGCCACGCTTGCAAGACGGCTAGATATCTCCAAAGTCTATCTGGAACAAGTTTTTTCTCTGCTGAAACGAGGGGGTCTAGTCCTCTCCGGCAAAGGTGCTCAAGGTGGCTATCTCTTGAATAATAAACCAGAGCACATCACTGTCTACAATATCCTTTCTCCCATTGAACTGTCCCTTTCAGAGCGAACGGAAAGGGCTACGGAGGGTCTTTCCCCCGAAATGGGGACGACTGTGGATGAGTTGGTATTTCGTCGTTTAGATGAGGCTATTTTTAAGACACTCACGTCCATCACCCTCGCTGATTTAGCGGCAGACGTTCAGCGGCGGCGGGATGGCAGTAGTATGTATTATATTTAGGGGGTACTTTTTAATGAACTTCACTACAAAATGTGTCCACGGCAGCGATAAGCGCTACGATATCACAGGGTCTGTCAGCGTTCCTATTTTTCAGTCTGCAACCTTTATGCATCCCGGCGTAGGGCAAAGCACCGGCTATGATTATAGCCGTCTGCAAAATCCCACGCGAGAGCATTTAGAGCGGACAATCGCAAATCTGGAAGATGGCATAGATGCAATGGCCTTTTCTTCCGGCATGGCCGCCGAAAGTACGCTTATGGAGCTGTTTTCTCCAGGTGACCACATTATTGCGTCCGATGACCTCTATGGAGGTTCAATACGTCTGTTCCAGCATATATCAGCTAAAAACGGCATTGAAACCACCTTACTTGACACTAGCGATCTCAATGCCCTCAAACAAGTAATCCGTCCTGAAACAAAAGCCATCTTTGTCGAAACACCCACTAATCCCATGATGCAGGTTACAGATATTGCTGCCGTTGCTGAAATCACCCGCTCACACGGAATTTTGCTTATTGTAGACAATACCTTCCTTACGCCATTGCTTCAACGCCCCCTGACTTTGGGCGCGGATATTGTGGTTCATAGCGGAACAAAGTATTTAGGTGGTCACAATGATACTTTGGCTGGATTTTTAGTTGTTGCAAATGAGGATTTGTCTGAGCGACTTCGTTTCCTCTATAAGACTGTAGGGGCGTGTCTTTCTCCCTTTGATAGTTGGCTCATTGCCCGTGGGATTAAGACCTTAGCTGTTCGTATGCGGCAGCAGGAGGCTAATAGCCATGTAATTGCCCAGTGGCTCAGAGAACAGCCGAAAATTTGTGCCGTTCATTACTGTGGATTTCAGGACCATCCTGGCTATGTAATCAGTCAAAAGCAATCAGATGGCTTTGGCGCTATGATTTCTTTTGAAGTAGATAGTGAAGCGACAGCAAGACGGATGCTGGAGCGTATTGAACTTATTTATTTCGCTGAGAGTTTAGGTGGTGTGGAGAGCTTAATGACTTACCCTTATCTCCAAACCCATGCCGATGTGCCGGAAGAGCATCGGCGTGCAAAAGGTGTTCATGAACGGCTTTTACGCCTTTCTGTTGGACTGGAGGACGTTGAAGACTTAATTTCTGACCTCGCATATGCACTGGAGGACTTATAAATGGACTACAATTTTGACCAAATTATCAACCGACGCAAAACTGAGAGCTTAAAATTTGATGGTGCGGTTTCCCGCGGGAAGCCAGCAGCTGTTTTGCCGCTTTGGGTGGCAGATATGGATTTTCCTACCCCAGACTGTGTGCTGGGGGCTCTGCAAGAGTGCGTATCTCGCGGCGTTTTTGGTTACACTGAGCCGGACACCTCATACTTTGATGCCTTGGCTGGTTGGTTTACTGGCAGATTTGGGTACGAATTTGATTCCTCTTGGGTCACACTTACCCCCGGCGTGGTTTATGCACTCTGCACTGCCATCTCCGCTTACACCCAGCCAGGCGATGCAATTTTAATCCAAGAACCAGTCTACCACCCATTCCGCGAGAGTATTTTGCGCAAGGAAAGGCGGTTAATAGTAAACGAATTGCGCTTGGAAGATTCCTATGTAATCGACTTTGCCGATTTTGAAAAGCAAATTGCCGAAAATGATGTCAAATTATTTATTCTCTGTAATCCCCACAATCCTGTCGGGCGGGTTTGGCGAGCTGATGAATTGCGAGAGATGGTTAGGATTTGTGCTAAATACAATGTTTTGATTCTCTCAGATGAGATCCACTGTGACTTCATTTTCCCTGGACATACGCATCTTTGTCTCCCTGCTCTTTTGCCGCAGGAACAATCGAAAATGATTCTTTTAACCGCTCCAAGTAAGACGTTCAACCTAGCAGGATTACAGATTTCCAATGTTTTCATTTCCGATCCCACGCTACGCCGAATGTTCCGACGCGAGGTTTACAAAAGCGGTTACTCTCAGGCGAATCAACTGGGAATCGCTGCTTGTCGAGCCGCATACTCTGGCGGATCTGACTGGCTGGATGCACTTTTAATCTATCTTAGAGACAATATGTTATTTGTTGATCGGTTTCTCAAGGAGCATCTACCTACGGTGTTATTTAGCCCGCCACAAGGCACCTATTTGGCGTGGCTCGATTGCCGAAAACTGGGACTTACTCCCGATGTTCTAGATCACAAACTCTTACACGAGGCGGGGCTTTGGCTTTCCCGTGGTGACACTTTCGGCCCATCTGGTACAGGATTTGTCCGAATCAACACTGCCTGTCCCCGCTCTTTTTTGGAAACATGTATGGATAGATTTGTTGCAGTTTTCGGATAATACTAGCTAAAAGTAAAAAATAGATTCTTTATAAATTGATAAATCGTTGTAACAGTTCACATAGTAGCCGGAATCAAGCTGTATGCCACGAATTTTTCGCGTATGTAGGGCGACAAGACCCGTGCTAGCGAAAAATTCGTGGCATATTGCTTGATGGAGGCGGATATTTTGCAGGTGACTAAACTGTAAAATATCGCTCACAAAATCGACGAAATTATTAACAAATTGTTGACAAAATTGAACATACTGCTTATAATGCCGGAGATATCTTTTTTAATAATATGGAAAGGGGAATGTTTCTATGATACTGCAAATACTGATTTTTCTTGCAATCGGTGCGTTGGTGGGATGGCTTGCAGGTATTATCATGAAAAGCAAAAGCGGTCTGCTACTTAACATAATCTTCGGCATTGTCGGCGGATTTGTTGGTGGTTTCTTGGCATCGCTGATTGGCATAGGCGGCGGATGGATTGTTAATATACTAATATCAATCGCCGGTGCATGCCTTGTGATTTTCATTGTAGGGCTTTTCAGAAAAGGCAAATAACTACTTAATTATGAGTCGAGCAGGGGCTGTTGCATCGTTTTTGTGTAACATCCCCTAAGGCTTTTGTCTACCACTGCTCTAATGCAAGGCACCTCTAAAAACCCAGTGCCCGGCATTTTGTACTGTTTCACTCCAATTATGCATTGACCTATGAATATTTTCCCTTTCCAATAATTTAAGCTTAATTAAATCCAGAATGAATATGCTTCCCATTTTCAAGGTTTTTACACATTATGCACAAGTTTATCCACAGGTTTTATGTAAACATCATAGTTCTTGTTTATTCATTTAGTAAACGATATGTAAAGTTGGCGGATAAATCGTATTGCTTTTATAGCCGTTCAGGTGTAGAATAACCAGTGGTTTTTCAAGATTTTTCAATGAAGAATGGCGGAAAAAGATTGCGTAAGTAATAACTAGTTATTTGTCAATCGCTGTACTAAAAACTTTTGAGAGGGGTGTAAGTGTTGCAAGAGCGCGGCGAACAGAATTATCTCAGGGGCGCTTCAATTTTACTCATCGCCTCTTTACTCGTTAAAATTGCCAGCGCGATATATAAAATACCTCTGTTTAATATAATCGATGATGTCGGCATTGGTACTTTTCAGGTCACCTACAATGTATTTACATTAATTCTAACCATATCAACTGCCGGCATTCCTACAGCACTCTCGCGCCTAGTTGCCTCGGCAAATGGCAGTGGCAACCGCACTCTGGTAAATCGTTATTTTTCTGTAGCAATGCCTTCATTTATACTAATAGGTTTTATCGCTATGCTCGGCATGTTCTTTTTTGCTGATAATCTTGCGGGGTTTATGAACAGTCCTTTAGCCGCATACGGCATTCGGGTGCTTTCTCCTGCGGTATTTTTTGCATGCATCATCTCTGTTTACCGTGGATATGCGCAAGGCCATGAAAATATGGTCCCCACCGCAATATCTCAACTGGTAGAAGTCACGTGCAAGGTCATAATCGGAATTGCGGTAGCGCTTTTCTTATCAAGACGAAATTACCCTTCCCACGTGGTTTCTGCGGGAGCAATCGTCGGTGTTACAATTGGTTTGGGGCTTGCTGTACCACTGCTTGCATGGTATAAGAGAAAGATGACTCGTGCAATCATCACTAAAGACAGTGGCAGTTGTGAAACTTTACCGAAATCCGGAAGCCTTTTTGTACGAATAATGAAAGTCAGCATCCCAATTACGCTCACAATGGCATTCATGTCCATTAACACTGTTATCAGCAACAGCATTGTCATTGGCAGATTGCAATCGGCTCTCGGCATGACTGACTATGAAGCCCTCGCGCAATATGCAGTAGTCGCTCGTGGTATGACTGTCACCAACCTTCCGTATGCTCTCATTGTTCCTATTGCTATCAGTACTGTTCCTGCAATAGCCGCTACAATTGCAAAAGGTAATCGCAAAGATGCCGGCACAATTATGCAGTCTTCTCTAAAAATTGTAAACTTAGTTGCAATGCCTGCCGCCGCAGGCATCATGGCTCTGTCCGCACCGATTCTTATGACCTTGTATCGTTATGATTTGCAGATAGCAACCACAACTCTAATCATATTGGGTGCCACCTCATTTTTTGTGAATCTCCAATATATAACTACTGCAATACTCCAAGCCAACGGTTTTGAGCGTACAACGCTCATCACATTTCCCATAGGTGTTTCAATAAATATAGCTTTATCGTTTATACTATCGGCTAATCCAAATATCGGAATACTTGCCACCCCCATAGGCATGCTCACTTGCTTTATTGTGATATCTATGCTAAACATTTCTTTTATAATAGCCAAAGTCAAAAATCGACCAAAATTCAGCAACGTATTTATAAGGCCCCTTCTTTGTTCTGCGGCTATGGCATGTGCCTCATTCGGAATTTTCACACTTATGTCCAAACTTAATTTTGTGTCAACCCTTTCTGAGCACATTTCCGCAGGACTTAATTTTTCATCCGCCCTCTCCGAACAAGTCTCTACAGGGTTGTTTTTGCTTATTTCCGTCATCGTTGGTGTCATTGTTTACGGCTTTCTTATTGTGATCTCTCGTACTGTCACAATGGTTGATATGAAGCTGATTCCCAAGGGTGCGAAAATTGCTAAACTCCTAAAAATCAAACATTAGTACAAATTTTTTGAGTTGAAAATGCAAAAAAACCGCTCAAAACATGTGTTTCCAGACTATTTTCAACAAAAAATGAAAAACTTACTTGCGAAATGGTAAAAAGTATGGTAGATTTTGAAAACAAACTTAGATATGATGTTTCCGACCTTAGAAAACTAATGGCTTTATTGCGTAGCCCCGATGGTTGTCCTTGGGATCGAGAGCAGACACATAAGAGCATAAGACGCAATCTTATTGAAGAGGCCTATGAAGCCGCTGAGGCCATAGACACCGATAATACCGAACACTTAATCGAAGAGTTGGGCGATGTTCTCATGCAGGTGGTCTTCCATGCCGATATTGCTAGTGAAAACGGTCGTTTTGACTTAGACGACATAGCAGATGCCACTTGCAAAAAGTTACTTCGCCGCCATCCGCATGTGTTTGGTGATATTCGGGCTCAAGATGGAGCTGAATCACTCACTTTTTGGGAAGATGCCAAGAGTAAGGAAAAGCAACACAAATGTGTTGCGGATGCTATGCGTTCCATTGCCAACAACTTGCCGGCACTATTGCTGGCCGAGAAAATCCAAAAAAAAGCGGCAAAGGTTGGATTTGATTGGCCGGATTGTACAGGAGCTATGGAATCTTTATGCTCTGAGAAGACAGAACTTGAAGAGGCTATAAGATCGGGCGGGAATATTGAAGAAGAACTTGGTGATTTGATTTTCTCGGCAGTCAATGTTGCCCGCTTCTTTGACGTTGACCCTGAACAGGCATTGAGACTGTCTAGCGATAAATTTATATTAAGATTTTCGGCGCTGGAGCAAATGGCACAAAAACGAGGTCAACGTCTTGAAGATATGACTCTCGATGAGATGGAAGAGCTCTATCAATTAGCTAAGCTGGAGAATTAGAGAAGTAAATTTTTCTTCTTTAATATATATTACAAATGTTTAATATCAGGAGGACGAAACTAATGAACAAAACCGAACTCATCAATGCTATCGCAGCAAATTCAGGCTTGTCAAAAAAGGATAGTGAAAAGGCACTCACAGCAACAATCGACGCTGTAACTAAAGCACTTGTCGAAGGCGACAAAGTTCAACTCGTTGGATTTGGAATATTTGATGTTAAGGATCGTGCAGCTCGCATAGGCCGCAATCCTAAGACAAAAGAACCCATCAACATTCCTGCAACAAGAACTCCTCAATTCAAAGCAGGCAAGGCTCTAAAAGATGCCGTCGCAAAATAATTAAGCTTTTCTAGTTAGTTAAGACGGTTTTTGTGCTTTAATTATGCACAGAAACCGTCCTTTACTTTATGGGTACCCTTATATATAATGCATAGTAAACGGAGTAAACAAATGAGACTTGATAAATATTTAAAGGTTTCCAGACTTATAAAGCGGCGCACAGTTGCAAATGAAGCCTGCGACAGCGATCGAATTAGCGTCAACGGCCGCCCCGCAAAAGCGTCATATGCAGTAAAAGTCGGAGATATTATTGAAATTCGCTTTGGTCAGCGAACACTCAAAATAGAGGTCCAAAGCATTTCTGAACATGTGACAAAGGCCGATGCAACCGCTATGTATAAAGAGGTGATCTGATTAGGCGATTATCACCTTGTACAGTCCTGTGACGAGATTCCTGTTTTCGCTATCAACGTAGATACCCTGCCCTGTTGACAGGATTGCTGCTTCATCACGCCTGATTTTGCGTCCAAGATTTTTTTCGGCTAGTTCTGTGATTTGGCTTTTGCTATTGTCGGCTAGTTTTAATCTGCTCGGCATATTTTTGCCTTTTACCATACCCAGCCAGTCAAATAGTATACTATCACGTAGCTTGCTGTGCTCTACGTTGGGAAGTTTTAAGCATATGTCAAAAAGTTCTGTCGCATATTTACTTAAATCCTCTCCGTGATTTGGCGCTGCAACACCAATTATTCGAAAAAAATTAAAGGGCTTTAAGTTTGATACTGTCAGTACATATTCAATTACTTTAAGGAACCTGGATTTATTTGCCGTATGTTGCAGGGCATTTTCTGTTTGCTTGAGTGTGTTTATGTCTTCTAAGCTAAGCCAAGGCGAGTACTCAATTTCATATGGTGCCTCTTTAGAATATATTATTCCTAGTGCATCTGCCTGCCGCCTGAGTTCACTTCCGTGCAGCAGCTTTAAGAAACCCAGTTGTAGTGTGTGCGCTTTTAGTGCATATGCACGATCAAAGCTATTTTCAAACTCTGCCAAGGTCTCATATGGCAGTCCCGCAATTAGATCTACATGGAGATGGATGTTCCCACCGCACATTATCTCACGGATATTTTTTTCCGCTAAATATAGTGATGTTTTCCTCGCAGATGCTTCAAGCGCAGGCTCAAAAAAGCTTTGCAGACCTGCTTCTAACTGTATGCGCCCGGGCGGTGCTAATTTGAGTAGTGTTATTGTTCGCTCATCAAATAGGTCAGCGGCAACTTCAAAGTGAAAACAGCAGTGTGTATCAAGACCCAAAATGTACTCAAATAGCTGATATGCCCGCTCTTTGTTGCAGTTAAATGTTCTGTCTACAAATTTAATTGTCCGGGCTTCGGATTTTGACAGTTTTAGAATCTGTTGTTTGATTATTTCCATTGGGAAAAATCGCACCTTATCTCCCGCTGATAAACAAAATGCACAGCTAAAGGGACAACCCCTTGATGTTTCGATATAAGCGAGTTTTCCTTTAATTGCTTTGAAATATTCATCTGTGTATGGATCTATAGGGGAAATTTCAGGTTGATAGCTTAGTGGAATATTTTCAGGCTGATTGGCTTTGGCAAAAGATTTTTCTCCTGAGCACAATTTATCAAGCATAGCAGGAAGTTTGCGTTCACCTTCGCCTACGATAACTTCATCGCCCCCCTGTGCAATCCAGTAGTTCACATTAAAAGACGCTTCAGGGCCGCCCAAGATTAATTTTGCTTTTGGCAATTGTTCCCGCAGAGCGATTATAATATCCGGCAGTTTTTTTGCGTTCCAAATATATGCTGAAATACACACCACCTCAGGTGAATATGAGGATATTATTTCTATGATTTCTTCATTTGTCTGATTTATTGTCGCCTCGACAATTTTTACATCATGAGGAAAATCAGAATATTCCGATATACCCGCGGCAAGTGCCCAGACAGCCAGTGAGCTGTGTACATATTTTGCATTAACCGCCAATAAAACAACTTTACTCATTTAAGTACTCCGTTTTCAAAAATGAGCCCCACGCTAGCGTCTTGCTCATGCAAAAAGCATAACATATAAATGCATCTTTGTCATTAGGAAAACGGTTAGAGTTTCTACGTTTCAGGTTACTTTTCACACCGATGCAAAATATCCGCCTCCATCAAGCAATATGCCCCAAATTTTTCGCTAGTACGGGTCTTGTCGCCCTACATACGCGAAAAATCCGTGGCATACCGCTTGATTCCGGCTACCAGTATGAACTGTAACCAGTTAATTGTTTCTTTCACGGCATATGATTTCTTGAAAATATAATTTTAGGAGTAGGATTTTTATGCAATACATTGATTTACATTGCGACACTTTGATGAAATGCTTTCTCGATGGGGATTTGCTTAGAGATAATAATTTGCAAATTGACCTTATGCGCTCAAAGAAGGCTGGGCTTATGGCTCAGTGTATGGCAATTTTTATCCCTACAAATGAAATTGCCGAGTTTTACAATGTTACACACTCTCCTGATGAGTATTTTTATGCGTGTTTAGATATCTATCGCCGTGAGCTAGAAGCAAACGGTGACCTGATTTCACCGATTTTGTCATTTGATGATTTTTCCATCAATGCAAATAATGGCAAAATGTCGGCGATACTAACAATTGAAGACGGGGTTATTGTGTATGACAGCCTTGCTAGGCTAAAAGAATTGTTTGACCTTGGAGTGCGGCTTATATCGCTGACATGGAACTTTGAAAACTGTTTCGGATTCCCCCAGAGCACAGACCCCGAGTTAATGAAGCTAGGATTAAAGCCCTTTGGCATTGAGGCTGTCCGCTGTATGAATGAACTCGGTATCATTGTTGATGTGTCCCACTTGTCTGAAGGTGGCTTTGATGATGTGGCTATGCACGCAAAAAAGCCCTTTACAGCAAGTCATTCTTGTGCAAGGGCTCTGTGTAATGTCAGCCGTAATCTCACGGATAGGCAATTAAAAGTTCTTGGTGACAAGGGTGGTATTTGCGGCGTAAACTTTGCCCCTCAATTTTTAATTGAGGGCGCAACAAGTGCAGGTATAGATGATGTTGTGCGGCACATTAGGCATATTGCCGATGTTGCAGGTGTTGAAGCCGTCGCTTTCGGTTCTGATTTTGACGGCTTTAACGGTGAAATCGATTTTAACAGCTGCGATGGAATGCCGCTGATTGTCGATGCCTTATCAGAAGTTTTTTCACACAAGGATTTGGAAAAGATTTGTAATGGCAATGCACTTAGGTTGTTTGGAGATACTTTGTAATCAGAATAGATTGCCACTCTAGATGATTTTAATAAACCATAGGGTTTATTGATCTTCATTAACTAAATTCATAGCGTCCCAATTTTTCACCCTGCTTCATCAAGAGTTTCAATGCCCCAACGCATGTCATAATCGCCCGCTCATTGCTGTGAAACTGTGTCTGTGCAATGCCTGCCTTGTATAATTCAGGATTCCATATTGCAGTTAACACACAGCCGACACGTACACGTCGGGCAAGACCTACTGAATAAAGTGCAGCTGCTTCCATTTCGGATGCTAGACAGCCTGCTTTTATGTATGAGTTCCAATTGGCTTTCAAAACCTCCGATATTGGCATTGTGTCAGGCTCTGTTTGCCCGTAGAAATTATCCTTGCAATGCACAATGCCCGTATGATAGCGCAGACCGGCGGCTTCTGCGCTTTTTTGTAGTGCTACAATTACGGCAATGTCTGCTGTTGCCGGATATCCTTGTGGCAGATACTCGTGGCTCGTGCCTTCACTGCGTATTGCGGCTTGTGCAATGACCACATCTCCGGGCAGAACATCAGGTTGCATACCTCCGCAAGTTCCTACACGGATAAATGTGTGGACCCCACATTTTATAAGCTCTTCAATGGCAATTGCCGCAGACGGCCCGCCGATTCCGGTAGACATTACGCAGACTTTTTGCCCTGAGATTTCTCCTGTAAAGGTTTTGTATTCCCTTTTCTCCGAAACAAAAACCGGATTTTCCAGATACTTGGCTATTTCTTCCACTCTACCAGGATCGCCTGGAAGTATCGCATACTCTCCGACCTGTCCCGGTGATAGGTTAATATGATATTGTTTTTTTTGTTCATTTGCTCCGAGTGCCATACTCTCCATTGTTATTCCCATTCCTTCCATATTTCAGGGCAATATCCAACTGTCGCTTTTTTTCCGTTTCGCACGATAGGTGTTTTTAAAAGCGCCGGATTTTCCAGAAGCTTTTCTTCCTTGTCTGCGTCATAAGCAAGATATGCAAGTATCTCAGCACCATTTGCTTTTTCGTCAATCAGCGAATCAAGCCCAACAACGCTTTTGACACTGGTAAACTCACCGCGGCTCATGCCATATCTTACCAAATCAATGCTCTGGTATTTAATCCGGCGTTCCTTGAAGTAGCGTTCGGCTTTTTTTGTGTTGAAGCATTTAGATTTCCCAAAAATTTGTATATTCAACTTTATATCTCCGTTATTACGGGCAAAATCATCGGGTTACGCTTTGTTTTTCTGTACAAATGCTCCGAAAGTGCACGCTTTATTGAGCCTTTTAGCGCAGCCCAATCGTTTAAGTTATCGGCAATGTATGTGTCCACCGTATATGAAACAACCTCTCGAAGTTCTGTCATAAGTTCTTCTGACT
>Ga0209755_10005183_pt1 | contig 14970 bp, 18 predicted proteins | sample TergutCo191P1_FD_187301 | JGI IMG/M metagenome (GOLD analysis project Ga0209755, IMG submission 187301) | Cornitermes sp. P1 segment gut microbial communities from Petit-Saut dam, French Guiana - Co191P1 (SPAdes) (version 2) | ecosystem: Host-associated > Arthropoda: Insects > Digestive system... | reverse complement strand
GCGTTTGTTTGGAGTGGAGAAGGGTGATGTTGGCGAAGTGGGCTTCGAAATTTTGGACGAGCTGGCTAGTGAGGGCGATTTCGGGGACGAGGAGGATGACGGATTGTTGTTTTTTTAGGGTTTGGCGGGTGAGTTGCAGGTAGATGTTGGTTTTGCCAGAGCCGGTGATGCCGTGGAGAAGTGCGGTGTTGGTCTGGCAGGAGTTGATTTGCGAAATGGCTTGGAGTTGAGCGTTGCTGAGCGGAATCTCCATAGGCGATTTTTCAGAACGACCGTTTGCTCGCGAATGTAAAAAAGTCTTTTTTGCGTCAAGTTCGTCCAAAGACTCGGCCCTTCGGGCCTCAAATAGTTTGTCCGAACTTGGCAAACCAGACTTTTTGACCGGAGAAACGCTATGTTCTTCAAAATTGCCTATGGAGATTCCGCTCTTGGGGCGTCTCGCTTTCTCTACCCCATGAGGCAGAGCGGTCTGAAGGACGGTGGGGAGGGGACAGGCGTAGTAGTCCTTGAGCCAGAGGAGAGATTTTAGGAGGTGGGGTGGTAGGGGTTGGTGATAGAGGATGTTAGTAATGGGCTTGCAAGGGAAATCGGGCTTGGTAACTTTGGTGATGACGAGGCCGGGGATGGTGGTTTTGCCGAGAGGTATGAGGACAATGGTGCCGGGCGGGAGTTTTTGGTCGAACTCGTAAGTCAAAATGTCAGCGCCAGCGCGGAAGATTTTGGTGGGGGCGACTTCGTAGAAATACATGATAGTATTATATATGAAAGGAGGGGTTGTGAGTGTAGAGATAGAAGCGAAGTGGGTGGGGGTGGACTTTGAAGTGGTGAGGGAAAAGTTGGGGGAGGTGGAGGGTAAGTTGGTGAAACCGATGGCGCGAATGGTGCGAACGACCTTTAACTCTGGGAGCAAGAAATCGTGGATACGGGTGCGAGACGAGGGCGACGGGAAGGTGACGATGAGCTACAAGGAAGTGAAAGAGGTGAGTGTGGCGGGAATGGAAGAGGTGGAGCTGGTGGTGGATAGTTACGAGAAGGCGGTGGAGTTTGTGGAGAAGGTTGGGTTCGAAAAGAAAAGCGAGCAGGAAACGAGGCGGGAAATTTGGGAAGTGGAAGGGGTGGAGGTGACGTTGGATGAGTGGCCATGGCTGCCGCCGATGGTGGAGATAGAGGCGGAAAGCGAGGCGAAGCTGGAGGAAGTGGCTGGACTACTGGGGTTTGATATGAGTGAGGCGATGTTTGCGAGCGTGGATTATGTGTATGCGAAGTATTATGATGTGACGACTGATGAAGTAAACAACGAGTGGGGTGAGATAAAGTTTAGCGAGGGGGTGCCGGAATGGTTGGAGAAGAGGAAGAACAAATGTTAGATTATTTTCTAAAAATAGAGGATTTGAAAAAAGTAAAGCGCTATTTGGAATATGATAAAGTGTTTAGCGAGAGCGTGGCGGATCATAGTTTTTTCGTGTGTTTGCTTGGCGTTGAATTGATGGGAAGGCTTGATTTGAAACTGAATTTTGAAAAGGTCGTGAAGATGAGCTTGTATCACGATTTGTGTGAATTGGGTTTGGACAAGGATTATGATGCATTTTTATGTTCGAATAGTAAAGATATGAAGGTTGCCAAAAAGAAATACGAACAAGCTACGATGCGCAAGTTGAGTTCGGATTATGACAGGGATGATTTACTTGAGTTGCGCGAGGAGTACGAAGCTCAGCAGACGAGCGAAGCAAGATTTGTGAAGGCACTGGATAGACTAGAAACACTAATTCATATTTTGAATGTTGATAACGTGAAGCTTAAAAACGAAGAGTTTACTGCGAAATATTGCGACGAGGTGATAGCGAATTTTCCGGAGCTGAAACCTTTTTATGGGGAGGTGAAAGAGAAGTTGAAGCAGCGTTTTGAGAAAGATGGGCTGGAGTGGAAAAAAGAATATGAATAAATTTTTTATAGAGCTATGAGCAAGGTGAAGGTTGAGGGGAAGTATCGGCATTATAAGGGTGGAGAATATGTGGTGTTGGGGTGCGCGAAACATAGTGAGACATTGGAGGAACTGGTGGTGTACCGGGCGGAATATGGAGAAAAGGAGATGTGGGTGCGACCGTTAGCGATGTTTTTGGAGGAGGTGGAGGTTGGGGGGAAGAAAGTGCCGAGGTTTGAAGAAATTGGCTGAGATTGTTGTTGTGAATTTTACTTGTTGTAATGTATAATGGGGGTATGAAGAGAGAGGTACTGTAAATGCTGGATGTTTTTGTTACTAGTCGGGTGAGGCGGAAGATTTTGGTGGTGTTTGCGAAATATCCGGATTTTAAGACGCACGTGCGGGGGTTGTCGAAGCTGATAAAGGAGGATCCGGGGAATATTCAGAGGGAGTTGAAACGGTTGGTGAAGGGCGGGTTTTTGTTGACGAGCAAGAAGGGGAATAGCAATATTTACCAGACGAACAAACAATTTCCGATTTTGAAGGAACTGCAGAGTATGGTGATAAAGAGCCAACAGATGAGCGGTAGCAAGACTCCACCCAAAAAGATAAGTTAGGGAAGATTGGATGGAGAAACGGAGCGAGCTGTTTGCGCAGTTGGTGCGAAGGCGGGGTTACAGCGAAGAGTTTTTGAGTCCGAAATATGAGGATCTGGCAGATCCATTCTTGTTGCCGGACATGGAAAAGGCAGTGGGGCGGATTTTGGAGGCGGGTAAGCGGGATGAAAGAGTAGTAATATATGGTGATTATGACGTGGACGGAGTGAGTGCGAGCGTGGTGATGAAAGAGGCGCTGGAGTTTGCGGGGGTGAAAGAAGTGGAGATATTGTTGCCGGACAGGTTTGTGGACGGATATGGGATGAATGAGGGGGCAGTGGGGAAGATTTTGAAGCTAAAGGCGAAGCTGGTGGTGACGGTGGACTGCGGGAGTGGGAGCGGGAAAGTGATTGCGAAACTGAAGGAAAAGGGCGTGGACTGCATCGTAACGGATCATCATGAGATTCGTGAGGTGCCCGAGGAAGCAGTGGCAGTGGTAAATCCGAAACGGGGGGAAGAGGGTAAAGATCTGGCGGGGGTGGGGGTGGCGTTTAAGGTGGCTACTGCCGTGAATATGCGGATGAATGGGGGGGTCTGTAACGGTCAGGAGAAGTGGTTGTTGGATCTGGTGGCCATTGGTACGGTGTGTGATTCGATGGTGCTGACGGGGGAGAATCGGACTTTGGTGGCGTTTGGGATGAAAGTGCTGGAGAAGACGCGGAGGAAGGGACTGATAGAACTGATGAGGCTAGCGGGGGTAAATAAGGTTAATGCGCATGCGATTGGGTTTCAGATTGGACCGAGGTTGAATGCGAGTGGACGGATGCGGACGGCGATGAAATCTTTGCAATTGTTGTTGGCGGAGGGCCAAGCGAAGGCGTTTGCTTTGGCGAAAGAACTGAACGAGTTGAACAAGGAGAGAAGAAGGGCGCAAACGCAAGCTATGAGTGAGATAGAGAGCGAGGGGATTTCTGACGATGCGGTGTTGGTGGTGAAAGGGAATTGTCACGAGGGAGTGATAGGGATTGTAGCGGGGCGTTTGACGGAGCAATATAGGCGGCCGAGTTTTGTGTTTACGGGGATGGAAGGGGGGTTGCTGAAGGGGAGCGGGCGGAGCTTTGGCGAGTTTGCATTAGCGGATTGTATCACACATTGCCAAAAAATGCTAGTGGCTGGCGGGGGGCACAATTTCGCTTGTGGGGTGACGATTGCTAACTCGGATTTTGAGGAATTTAAAAGAGAAGTGAACAACTTTTACAAAAATCTTGAGTTAAAAGATCAGGAAAGGTTTTTTAAGAGAGAAGAAGATTTGGCGGTGACGAACATTAGTGAGTTGTCGGAGGAGTTTTGCGAGGAGCTGGATTTGTTGGAGCCATACGGAGAGGGTAATCCGGAAGCGGTGTTTCGGCTGCGTGGCGTGTTGGTTTTGACGGCGGCAAAGATGGGGGTAGACGAGAAACATTTGCGGCTAGACGTAAGGGGTGAGGACGGAAAAATAATGAAATTGATAGCGTTTTTTGCGCAAGAGGAATGGTTCGGGGTAGAGGAGGGCGAAAAGGTGGATGTGCTCGTGAATTTGGAGATAAATGAGTGGAATGGTACGCGATCGGTGGAGGGGAAGATCTTGGGTGTTGAAAGAACAGATTCGATATGTTAAGATAGAAAATAATATGGCAATAAGAGTAACTAGAAAAGACCAGTCTGAGGCGAATGAGAATATTATTCGTCGGTTTAACCGCAAAGTTTTGCAGAGCGGCGTGATGGCGACGGTGAAAGAGGGGATGCGATTTAGTAAACCTATTTCCAAGCGAGATCGCCGTTTGAAGGCGATTCTCAGGGACAAACGTAAGGCCGAGAAGGCCGAGCGGATGAAGCTTGGGCTGAAATAGCTGAGAAGACCTCCATACATGCACTAATTGTGTTGACACAAGCATTTCTCGGACCTACAATGAGAACAAATAGCGAACTGGAGGTAGAGAAATATGGGGAAAAGATGGCAAAAGATCACGCTGTGTTGTGTTTTGGCCGTGGGTGTATTAGTTGTTGGTCTCTGGACTGGTGTTGCTAAGTTTGGTTGGTTCGATCGGTCCGTAGCCATCACTTCGTCGCCCTCTGCCGATCAGATCCTTTCCGACATGAGCAAAAACCTCACCGAGCAGCTGATCAACGACGCCATTGCCTACAAAAATGCCGACGGTGCTAGTCGCGAAACTGCGCTTTCCACTCTGCACCAAACTGCCGCCAAACGTCAGCAGTACATCAAAACCCTCATGCAAGAGGACCCCGATGCTTTCCTGTCCCTCGCTATCAGCCAGGATATAAAACAAGAACTTTTGCAGGGAATTGAGGGCATCGAGACCAATGTGGCTCTGGGGGGAGAACTGAAGCTGATCGCAGAAGAAACCAGCGACCACGACAGCCATGACCAAGATTGTGCCACTCTTTTCTTCTTGGTTCTTCCTTCTGGGGAGACCAAAAGCCTCTTTTTGCCTACGTCTGTACCTGTCGCCTACAATCCCAACGACATAATCCAGACTGTTGGCTTTGAGCTGGATGGTACTTTTGTCCCCAATACTGTGGCTGATCCTGGCAACTTTATAGTCATCGCCGGCGGCATAGAAGCCAGCGACAATATGGCTAGCCTAAGTACTTTCGGTACTCGCAAGATAGCCGTTATCCTCGTTAATGTCAACAATGCGGCTATCACGGACAATGCGGAACATGCTTTCACTCCCTCAGGCGCTCTCCAGATGTTTGACGCTGCCAAAAACTACTATGAAGAAAATTCTTATGGTCAAGTCAGCCTCTCCGGCAAACTTAACCCCGCCAAATCCGCCGACGTTTTTGGTGTTTACAATGTAACAACAGAAAATATCCCCAACGATTATAATTGCAATCTCTATTACAACGATTGGTACAATCAAGGCACAGCTGCCGCTGCGACCGATGGTTTCGTCAATAGTGGTTACGATCACGTCTTAGTTTGGATAAATAAGCCTCCCTACACAGTCACGCCCTTTAATATCTGCAACTGGAATGGACGAGCTGATGTCACTGGTTCAAAAATATACCAATGGAGCTATGCCGGTGCATCAACGGCCATCCATGAGATGGGCCACAATCTCGGTCTTCCTCACGCTAGTAGTTTCGAAAATTGTACAATAAGCGGCCAGGGTGTATCTTTCGCCAAGGCTGAAGATTGTAGTACGTTTCGCGAATATGGCGATTTCTACAGTGCCATGGGTACAGGCGAAACGCGCGGCAGCCCAACTGTCCATTTCGATGCCATAGAAAAAGTCAAGCTTGGTTGGATCCCCGCTACCAACGTTACAACTGTCACGGCTAGCGGTACACATGTAGTTAACCTATATCCGTCTGAGCAGTCGTCTACTGGTACGCAACTTATCCGCATACCCATGCCCTACGATATAGTGCCGCGGTCTGGCACAATCATTTATCAAGGAGAGGCCCCCTTCTACTACTATCTCGAGTTGCGCAAGCCTGTAGGCATAGATGGTAATGGTTTGAGTCAATTTAAAGAAGATTTTAACGGTGTCTTTTTGCGTACCGGTTCTGGCTCTACTACTTTCACTTATGCCTCTAATTATCTATGGTCACTTGGCGCTCTGCCAGGCGCCGAGGCCTGCTATCTCGATCGTTGCACCACTGGTCTTCGTCCTGGTATGGTGTTTGCGGACCCATACAACCCTGACATGACTATCAAAGTACTATCCTGGACCCCAGATAAAGCTACCGTAGAGATTACGTTAACCAAAGACGTAGAGCCCACCGTCTGTGTCCGTCGTGAACCCACAGTCGTCGTCGACCCTCTCAGCGCTACAGTCGAACCTGGCGGTTCCGCCAAATATGTCGTCACTGCCACCAATAACGATTCCGGGGGTTGCAATCATTCTGGACATACTTTCAAGTCCGGTACTCCTCCTAGCGGTTTCCAAGTTTCTGCTGGTGGAACCAAGGGCGATCTCCAGCCAGGTGACAGTAGCTCCCAAGAATTCACCGTCGCCTCTCCCAGCACTGTCGCAAGCGGAATCTATACCATAACCTTTACCGTCACCAATTTAAATTCAAATACTACGGTCGCTCGAGACGCCAGCTTCATCGTGGCTAGCACTAACGCTACCCCACCCACCATTGTTGTCACTGGCATCACCAATGGTGGAACCATCAATCCTAATGCTAATACCAAGATTGCTGCTACTGCTACTCATGCTGAAGGTATTTCCAAAGTCGAAATTCATATCGACAATCAATTGGTGGCCAAGTGTAACGAACCGAAGAATGGCATCTGCGATGTTTTCGTCAAAGGTTCCAATGTTGTTTCTGGCACTCATACCCTGAAGGTTACCGCCACTGCCAAGGACACGGGGCAGACTAATGGCACGGCGAATTTGAGTTTCGGACGGTAGATGTGTTAGCGGAGGGATTGTTTGTGGTATACTTAGCGTAAAGGAGATGTTATGAATTTGAAAGAGAGGATAGAAGGGGACTTGAAGGCGGCGATGTTGGCTAAGGAGGCGGCTATAGTGACGGTGCTGCGGGGAGTGAAGGCGGCGATCTTGGACGAAGAGGTGGCGACTGGCAAGCGCGAGAAAGGTTTGACGGATAGGGAGATCGAGGCGCTAGTGGCGAAAGAGATTAAGCGGCGCCGCGAAGCCATTGCTATGTACGAGGCGACTGGGCGGGGGGACTTGGTGGAGAGTGAAAAGTTCGAACAAGAGATTTTGGAGAAATATTTGCCGGAGCAGTTGAGTGAGGGAGAGGTAAAGGAAAAGATCGATGAAGTGTTGGCTGGCTTGGAGGAGGGCGAGGCTCGAAATGTGGGAATGGTGATTGGTAAAGTTAAAATGCTACTGGGTAACAGCGCGGACGGCGCGACGGTGGCGAAATTAGTAAAGGAGAAAATACAATGATTGCATTGTTTGGTGCAGCGGGGAGTGGTAAAAGTTTGCAGGGGGAGATATTGGCTGAAAAATATGGTTGGAAATGGCTGAGCGTAGGGCAGTTGTTGCGTGATCAGGATGATCCGGAGATTAGTAAGGTGCAGCAAACGGGGGAATTGGTGGACGATGCATTGGTGACGAGATTGATGCATGAGGCGATGACAAAATTGGAAGCGGCTGGCGAGGAGGTGATTTTGGACGGCTATCCGCGCAACGAGATTCAAGCGAAATTGATGGTCGAAAATGGTGACATGAAAAAGATTGAGGGTGCGATTGTATTGGAAGTGGCGAAGGATGAGTTGTGGAAGCGGATGGAAGAGCGGAAGCGAGTCGATGATACTAGAGAAAGCGCGGAGAAGCGTTGGGAGATTTTTGAACAAAATATTTATTCAATTTTGCCTCTGTTTGAGGCTAATAATGTAAAGGTTACAACGCTTGATGGTTTGGGGACGATTGAAGAAATTACGATCAGAATAGAAGCGGTTTTGAAGGAATGGGGGATGCTTGGTGCGGCAGAAGTGATTGGCAATGAGGAGAAGGATGGCCCAGAAAAAAGCTACGGCGAATAAGCTGGATGCCATGCGGAAGGGGGGGAAGATTTTGGGGCGGATTTTGAGCGAGCTGAAGGATTATGTGCGGGAGGGGATGAACGAGAAAGATATTGATAAGTGGGTGGAGGGGAAGATTTTGGAATACGGTGCGGAAGTGGCGTATTATGAGGAAGTGACAAAATTTCCGGGGGCGATTTGTATTTCGGTTAATGACGAACTGATACACGGAGTGCCGGAAGATGATGTGTTGGAGAGTGGAGACAAGGTGAGCTTTGACTTGTCTATAAAATACGGGGGTTATTATGTGGATGCGGCGTTTACGATGGTGGTGGGGAAGGCGGGGCCGGCGTTGAAACATTTGCTGAGTTTTACGGAAAGTGCGCTGAATGAGGGTATTGCACAGGTGAAGGCGGGGGCGAAGCTGGGTGATGTGGGGGCGGCAGTGGAGACAACTCTTCTCAAGGGAAAGTTGGGGGTGATAAGGAATTATGTGGGACATGGGATTGGCGAGAGGATTCATGAGTTGCCGGACGTGCCGAATTTTGGTAGACGAGGTCAGGGGTACGAACTTGCGGCGGGGGAGACGATTTGCATAGAGCCGATGGCGAGTTTGGGCAAGGCCGATACTGTGGTGGGGGAAGATGGGTGGACGGTGAGATTGAAAGATGGATCGGTGGGGGCGCATTTTGAACATACGGTTTTGGTGACAGAAGATGGTTGCGAGGTGTTGACTAAAATATGATACAATAGAGCTTATGGAAGAGAAATCTCGATTTGTGGTGGGGCTGGATATAGGAACGGGGAACATCCGTGCGGTAGTGGGGAGCGTGGGGAGGGATGGGCGCGTGTCGGTGGTGGGATATAACGAAGCAGCTTCGGGAGGGATGCGCAAGGGTATAGTGGTGGATCTGGCGGGACCGGCGAGTGCGGTGGACGCGGCACTGAAGCCAGTGGAGGACATGAGTGGAGTACAGGTGGATGCGGCGATATTGAGTGTGAACGGTGAGCATATTTTGAGCACGAAGGTGGAAGGGATGATAGCAGTGGGGACGACAGAACACGAGATTGACGAGGCGGACTTGGATAGGGTAGATGTGATGGCGGTGACGGGGAAGATTCCGGCGAATCGCGAGACTTTGGCTTTGGTACCGCATAGTTATGTGTTGGATGGACAGGGGGGGATAAAAGATCCGCTAGGGATGAGGGGATCGAGATTGGAGGTGAGGGCAAATGTGATCTCTGGGTTGACGCCGTATTGCGAGAACGTGCGTAAGGCAGCGGAGCTGGCGAAGGTGTCGACGCAGCGGTTGGTGCCGAGCGTGGTGGCGGCGGCGCGGGCGGTACTTTCGGAGCGACAAATGGAAAATGGCGTGGGTGTGATCGACATTGGCGCGGCGACTACTGGCGTGGCGATATTTGATGAGGGTGATTTGCAATACGTAGGGGTGGTGCCGAAGGGGAGTAATAATGTTACGAATGACTTGGCGATGGTTTTGAAGGTGGAACCGGAAGTGGCAGAAGAGATAAAATGTCGGTTTGTGACTGGGATGTTTGGCGCAAACGAGAAAGACGTGGTGGTGCGGAGGGGGCGGGACGAACTGAAGTTTTCTAGGCCGGAAGTTGACGAAGTGGTAGAAGCGCGGCTGGAAGAGATTTTTGGCGATGTGCGGAAAGAACTGAAGAAAGCTGGTTATGACAAGAGGTTGCCAGAGGGCGTAGTGTTGACGGGTGGGGGGGCGAGATTGCGCGATATTGAGGTGTACGCAAAGGAAAAGATGGAGTTGGCAGCGCGGATTGGAGCGCCGTTGGAGCTGGGAGGGATGGGCGAGGATATAGCGAAACCGGAATATGCTACGGCGGTGGGGCTGATGATGGTGGGAGTACAGAGTGGGGAAGCGGTGACGCAGAAGAAATCTGAGAAAAAGACGAAGAAAAGCACTGGCGGATTGAAAAAAATATTGAACATGTTCAAATAAGGTGTTACTATGAAGGCAGAATTGAAAGTGAGGAGTTGAAAATGCCCGAAGTAAAGCCAACAGAGGTGGAGAGTACAGCAAGCATAAAGGTTGTGGGCGCGGGAGGAGCAGGTGGTGCGGCGATTCGTCGGATGAAGGATGCTGGGCTGACCGGTGTGGAATTTATCGCGATGAATACGGATGCGCAAGCGCTGCATAATTCGAATGCGGACGTAAAAGTGCCTTTGGGGCACGCGACGACGAACGGATTGGGCGCGGGGGCAGACCCGGCGGTGGGCGAAAAGGCGGCGGAAGAGTCGCGCGAAGATATTCAGAGGGCGATCGCGGGGGCAGATATGGTGTTTATTACTTTGGGTGCGGGTGGTGGGACCGGATCTGGTGCGGGTTATATTATTGCGGAAGAAGCGCGGAAACAGGGTATTTTGGTGGTGGGGGTGGCGACGAAGCCATTTACTTTTGAGGGGGCAAGACGCAGGTCTAACGCGGATTGGGCGATTGATAAGTTGGCGCGAAATGTAGATGCTCTCATTACTATCCCGAACGATCGACTATTGCAGACAATTGATCAGCGGACGCCGCTGTCGGAGACCTTTAAAATCGCGGATGATGTTTTGCGGCAGGGTGTGCAGGGGATTTCGGAGTTGATTACTGAACATTCACTCATAAACTTGGACTTTGCGGACGTGAAAGCGATTATGAAAGACGCTGGGTCGGCCTTGATGGGGATTGGGCGAGCGGCAGGAGAAAACAGGGCGATCATAGCAGCGCAACAGGCGATTGAATCGCCGTTGATTGAGGTGTCGATTGACGGTGCGAAGGGTGTGCTGTTTTCGGTGGCGGGCGGGTATGACATGAGTATGGATGAGATTCGCGAGGCGGCGGAATTGATTACCGCTGGAGTGAGTCCGGATGCGAATGTGATTTTTGGTGCAAGCATCAGGCCGGAATTGGCTGATGAGATTGTGATTACGGTAGTGGCGACGGGTTTTGATTCGGTGTACTACAAAGGTGGGGTGAGGTTGCCAGAAAATGCGGAGCAGCCAGTGGCGAGACCGGTGGACACAAGTGTGGATTCGGACAAAGAGTCGACGATAGAGGAAGATAAAGATTCGGATTTTGTGCAGCCGGCTGCCGAAAATATGTGGGATAGCATCAAGGTAGATAACGACGACGATGTGCCAGCAATTTTGCGGCGGAGGAAAAAAGATAAAGAATAGGCGTGGTTTTTGAGAGGAGGTGGTGTCTAATATGCGTAAGGGACTGCGAATTGGCGAAAGCAAAGTAGCGGAGAGTCGAGAATCACAGGACGGTACTATGATTCGGCGACGACGAGTGTCGTTGGACGGTAGATATAGATTTACGACTTATGAGCGGATTGAGCGGGCGGGATTGATGGTGCGCAAGCGAAGTGGGGGTAAGGAGGCGTTTGACAGAGATAAATTGGTGATTGGGATTCGCAAAAGCGTGGGTAAATTTTTGGAGGGGGATATGGAAGTTGAAGATGTAGTGAACAAAGTGGAAGGGATGGTTTATGATTTGGAGCAAGATGAAGTGCCGTCTCAGGTGATTGGGGAGACGATTTTGGAGGTGTTGGCGGAGGTGAACGAGGTGGCATATATACGATTTGCGAGCGTGTTTAGGGAATTTAGGAGTTTGGACGAGTTTGAAAAGATTATTGGGGAGCAGAAACGAAAAATTAACGGAAAGTTGAGGAGTGGGCAATGAGAGTGGTGGCGGTTTGGAAAGATTATACGGATTATTCTAGGGAAATGATTGACTGGATGAGGGAATTTCACCGGCGGACGGGCAGGAGGTTGGAGAGTTTGGATCCAGAAAGTCGGGTGGGCGAGAGTTTTGCGCGGGCGTATGATATTGTGCAATACCCAACGATTATTGCGATTGCTAATGATGGGCGAGAACAGAAGCGGTGGGCGGGGATGCCTTTGCCGTTGATGGATGAAGTAAGTTTTTATACGTTGGGTGAATAGTCGATGAGCAAGCGGCGGGTTTTGTTTGTGGTGGCGGTGGTGGTTTTGGTGGCCGCGGTGGTGTTTGAGTTTGGGTTGGGGCTGATGGAGGTGATGCGTTGGATGGTTGTAGGGTGGGCGGGGATTTTGAGCGGATTTATGTTGTTTGGTATGGTGCAGGATATACGCCGAGGGAGCTGGGGGGTGGATATTCTGGCAGTGGCGGCGATTTGGGCGGCAATTTTGGCGGAACAGTACGTGGCGGGTGGGGTAATTATGGTGATGTGGACGGGCGGGGAGGAGCTGGAGGATTTTGCCAACCGGCGGGCGCGGCGAGAACTGACTAAACTGATGGACCGGCGGCCAGCGTTGGCGCATGTGGTGCGGGCGAAAGAGTTGGTGGATGTGCCGGTGGGTGAGGTGAAGATTGGCGAGGTGGTACAGATAAAGACTGGGGAGATGGTGTCGGTGGATGGGGTGTTGGTGGCAGAAGTGGCGAGTTTGGATGTGTCGAGTATCACTGGGGAGGCGTTGCCGGTGAGTGTGACGAAGGGGGGTAAAGTGGTTTCTGGGTCGGTGAACGAGGGGGCGGCGTTTGAGATGAAAGTGACGACTGGGGTGGAGGAAAGTGAATATGGGCAGATCTTGAGGTTGGTGAAGGAGATTGAGGGGCGGCCGGCGGAGTTTGTGCGGTTGGCGGACAGATATGCGGTGCCGTTTACTGTTGTGGCATTTGGGATTGCGGGGGCGGCATGGGCGCTAAGTGGGGATTTTGTACGGTTTGCACAAGTGTTGGTGGTGGCGAGTCCGTGTCCGTTGATATTGGCAGCGCCGGTGGCGTTTATGGCAGGGATGGCAAAAGCGAGTAAGAATGGGATTATTGTGAAAAATGGGACGGTTTTGGAAAAGTTGGCGCGGGTGCGTGGGGTGGCTTTCGACAAGACTGGTACGTTGTCGCATGGCGAGGTGGCGGTGAGCGAAGTGCGGTCGCTGGACAAGAAGTTTTCTGAGAGAGAAATTTTGAGGATAATGGCGGAGGGGGAGGTGGGGTCGAGTCATATTTTGGCACGGAGCGTAGTGGCGGCAGCGCGGCGCGAGAAGGTGGAGGTGGGACAGGCGGAAAAGATTTTGGACCATGCGGGGCGGGGGGTGGACGCGGTGATTGACGGGCGAAGGATAGTGATTGGCTCATTGGAGCACTTGAAGATGCATGGAGTGGATTTGGATACGGTGCCGGATGGGTTGGGCCACGAAAAGTCGGCGATGTTTTTGGCAGTTGGGACACAAGCGGTGGGGGTGATTACTTTCAAGGATGTGCTGAGGGGTGATGCGCGAGAGGTGGTGGATGAGTTTAGGCAGATGGGTATTGCGGATGTTGCGATGATAACGGGAGACAAAGAGGAAGCAGCGCGTGGGGTGGCGCAGAAGGTGGGGATTGGCAGGTATTTTGCAGAGAGTTTGCCGGCGGATAAGGTGCGGATTGTGACTCGGGAGCTGACGAAACCGACAGTGTTTGTGGGGGACGGAGTGAATGACGCGCCGGTGTTGGCGGCAGCGGATGTGGGGGTAGCGATGGGGGCGTTTGGGTCGACGGCAGCGACGGAGTCGGCGGACGTGGTGGTGATGGCGGATGATTTGGGGCGGGTGCCGGTGGCGTTGAGGATAGCGCGGCGGACGTTGCGGGTCGGCAGACAGTCGGTGTTGATTGGGATATTTGTTTCGATTGGGCTGATGGTGGTGGCGAGTTTTGGGTTTATTCCGGTGGTTGTCGGGGCAGTTTTGCAGGAGGCGTTGGATGTGGCGAGTATTTTGAATGCGCTGAGAGCTAGAAAATAAACGTTTATTTTCCCGTCGAAACCGTGATATACTAAGTTCAAGGCGTTTGAGGAGTAATCGGCTCCGAGGCTGCGGGAAGAAATCTTTGAGAGAGAGTAGAACCTGCCGTGAATCTGCGTGAAAGATGAAGTAAGTGCTGAAAGGAACGACCTTTTGGAAACTGGATGGTACCACCCGTGAGGGTTCCAGTGGACAGAGGGGTTTTTTGTAAAAAAGGAAGGATGAGGGAGAGTGATTTATTTCGTGAGACATGGGGAGAGTGAGTTGAATAGACATATGCTAAGTGGTGGCGATTTTGTGTTTGACGATCACTATGATGCTCCTTTGACGGAGTTGGGTAGAGAACAGGTGGCTGAGACGGCCGAGAAACTGAAGAACACAAACATAGATGTAGTGGTGACGTCGGGCTTAAGACGCGCGATCGAGACAGGGGAGATTATAAATAGATATCATGGGGTGCCGATGGTGGCGATGAAAGGGCTGGACGAGCGAAAAGTGTTGACGGATGCGACGACTATGGAGGAGTGGGGCAAGGCGTTTGAGTTTGGCTACGAGGCGGATCCGGGCATTGAAAAGTTGGGAAGTTTTAGAGATAGGGTAGTGCAGGCGATTAAAGAAATTAGGGAAAAATATGGTGATAAGGATGTGTTGGTGGCAGCACATGGTGGGGTGGGTCATGTGGTGCGGCGGTATTTTTCGGGCGAGCCATGGGAGGGGAATATTCGAAAGGTGTTTTTGGGTAACGCAGAAGTGGAGGAGTTTGAGTTTGGTGATTTGGGGGGCGAGAAATGAGGATTGTGATATTTCATGGGACTGGTGGTAGTCCGGAGGGGAATTGGTTCCCGTGGTTGAAGGTGGAGCTGGAGGAACTGGGGCACGAGGTGTATGTGGGGCATTCTTTGGGCGCGACTTTTATGTGTGAAATTCTTAGTCGGCCGCGTCCGGAGCCGGTGAAAGCTAGCTTTTTTGTCAGCGGTTTTTTGGATGATTTGGGCGATGAATGGTTTGACTCGCGCAATCATACGTTTACGCACTATCCGTTTGACTGGGGAAACATCAGGAAAACGATGGGGCAGGCGGTGGTTTTGTATGGTGGCGATGACCCGTATGTCCCGGTTGCTCAGGCCAAAAAATTGGTTGAGAAATTAGGTGGGGGGGGGGG
>Ga0209755_10005182_pt1 | contig 14970 bp, 14 predicted proteins | sample TergutCo191P1_FD_187301 | JGI IMG/M metagenome (GOLD analysis project Ga0209755, IMG submission 187301) | Cornitermes sp. P1 segment gut microbial communities from Petit-Saut dam, French Guiana - Co191P1 (SPAdes) (version 2) | ecosystem: Host-associated > Arthropoda: Insects > Digestive system... | reverse complement strand
TTTCGCTCTTTCTTCGGCGTAACGTTTGACTATGGCGGTTTCGTTAGCAGCTTTTGGTTTTCAGCGGCGGTGCTGGCGGCGTTTACCGCAATGTTTTACATGTTAAGCGTGCTGGTTGTTCGCACCCAGCGCGGATAGGCGGGGGCCATGTTCGATTCCCCCGCCCCGTGGTTTCTATCCGTTAGTAATTTTCCGCCCGTACCTGGAAATAGGCTTTAGGATGCTTGCAGACCGGGCAAAGTTCCGGGGCGTTCTTGCCCTGGGCTATGTGCCCGCAGTTGGCACAGTGCCAAGCCTGCTCCGTGTCACAGGAGAAGACCTTGCCGCCCTCGATGTTGGCAAGCAGCTTGCGGTAACGCTCCTCGTGTTCCTTCTCGATCTGTCCCACGGCCTGGAAAAGGGCGGCGATGTCGTTAAAGCCCTCCGCCTTCGCCGTTTCCGCGAAACCCTTGTACATGCTCGTCCATTCCTCGTTTTCGCCCTTGGCGGCGTCCAGAAGGTTCGCCTTGGTGCCGGGCACGTCCTTGTCGTGGAGAAGTTTGAACCAAATTTTCGCGTGTTCCTTCTCGTTAAGGGCGGTTTCCCGGAAAAAAGCCCCAATCTGCACGAACCCTTCCTTTTCCGCCTTGGAGGCATAGTACTGGTACTTGGTATGCGCCTGGGATTCCCCCGCGAAAGCCGCCATCAGGTTCTGCTCGGTCTTTGACCCTTTCAGTTCAGCCATCGTTTTCTCCTTGTGACAGTTTGTTACGATTAAGTATGTTAGCCGCGATGGTGGCTGTCAAGTTTTTCCCGAAATGATTTGTAACATACTGGCAAAATCCCCCCTTTAAAGTTATAATTATCAGAGGAGTCATTATGAACGATACTGGTTTGCCCGCGGAAAACAAGCCCAAAAAGCGAAAAATACCTCTTTCATGGGTGTGGGTGGCGTCCTTGGCGCTGCTCAGTGCGGTGTTTGCCTTTGCCTCCGTTCCGGGGGTGATTGCACAGGTTCGGGACGGTGGGGCGGTGGCTTCGACCCAGGCCGAAAACATCCAGAGAAACCGTAGGTACGCGGCGATTCTCCAGCAGGTGTTCGACTTCATACAGCGGAACTATGTGGAGGAAGTGGATTCCCGGGTAATTTTCGAGGGGGCCATGACCGGCATCTTCGAGGCACTGGGCGATCCCTACTCGGCCTTCCTGCCGGAATCGGAGATGAGGGGTCTGACCGACACCACTCAGGGCACTTTCGGCGGCGTGGGGCTGTTTATTTCCCAGCCTAGGCGGCACGGCCCGCCCTACGTCGAGGTCGCGTCGCCCATAGAGGGCACCCCGGGCTGGCGCGCGGGGATTAACCCCGGCGACCTGATTACCTCGATAGACGGCGAATCCACGGACAGGCTTTCGATGGACGAGGTTCTCGCCCGCCTTAGGGGACACCCCGGGACGGACGTCAACCTTACGATACGGCGGGGCGACAGGCTGGAGTTCCCGGTCACGCTTACCAGGGCCATTATCGAGGTTCCCACCACGCGGCACGCGATGATAGGCGATATTGGGTACCTTAGGCTGCTTTCCTTTACGCCGATGACGGCGAACCGCGCGGCCGAGGCAATCGCCTATTTTAGGGAAAACAACTACCAGGGGATGATCCTTGACCTTCGCAACAATTTCGGCGGGCTTTTGAATTCGGCAATTGACGTCGCCAGCCTGTTCCTTGACGGCGGGGTCGTGGTAAGAACCAGGTCGCGCATCCCCACGGAAAACCAGGTGTTTATGACCAGGCGACCAGCGGTGGTCGCGCAGGACATGCCTATTATCGTGCTGATCAACAGGGGTTCCGCCTCCGCGTCGGAGATTGTCGCCGGGGCGCTTAAGGATCGCGGAAGGGCCTTTCTTGTCGGGGAAACGACCTTCGGCAAGGGCTCGGTACAGCAGGTCTATCCGCTGGGCAACGCCGGCTTTAGGCTTACCACCGCCCGCTACGTTACGCCCAACAACGCGGTCATAGACGGGATCGGCATACCGCCAGATCGCATGGTCAGGCTGCCCGACTTCTCCGCGACCGACGCCGACCAGCTAAACAGGCTTATCAACGACAACAGGATCCCGGTGTTTGTCGGCGAAAACCCCAACGCGAGCGCGGCCCAGTTGGACGCCTTTGCCCGATCCCTGGAAGCGGAGTACGGCCTGGAGGTCGCCCTGGTCAGGCGGCTAATCCGCAACGAGCAAAACCGGACTGCCGTGGCCCCGATCTTCGATCTTGAGTACGATATCCAACTGCAGGAGGCGGTGAACATACTCCTAAGCGGCGACTTCCAGTACCTGCTGGAATCGGCCAAGACGCTCCAGGCTTTGCAGGAAGAGCTTTTGAGCCAGAGGGAGGAGGAAGCGGCCGCGTCGTGACGACGGTGGGGTTATGAAGCAGTTCGTTCTTGGCGGCGAGCCGGACGGGAAGGGCAGGGTTGTTTTAAGGGACGGCGACTACCGGTACCTGGTGCGGGTGCGCCGTCTTGCGCCCGGGGAATACTTTCCCGCCCTGCTTCCCGACGGTTCAAAGGCAAGCGTGCGGGTGTGCTCGGTTGACGGCTCCACGCTGGTGGGCAAGGTTATCCGTCCCGGCGATCCGGAGGCGACCCCAAAAACCGCAGGGGCGGTTACCTTGCCGCCCATAATCCTGTTCCAGGCAATCCCGAAAGGGGAAAAAATGGACACGATTGTCAGGCAGGCCGCCGAGGGCGGCCTTGACGAGCTTGTCCCCTTCGAGTCGGATTTCTCCGACGTCAAGATAGGCGGCGATGGCGGGCACAAATTTTCACGCTGGCAACGTATAATAAGGGAGGCAAGGCAACAGAGCGGCTCGACGACCGCCACGGAAATCCGTCGGCCGGTGGCTCGCGACGGGCTTTTCGATTGCTGGGAAAGGATCAGGGAGGAGCGGCCCGGCGCGATAGGTCTTTTGTTTCACCACTTACCTGTCGAAAATGTACGTATCGAAGGTACGCGCGCCGGAAATGCGAGCCTGCACGGGTACCTTGGCGCGGATCCCGAGGCGGTCGTGCTGGCCATTGGGCCCGAGGGAGGTTTTTCCCCCGCCGAGGTTGGAAGGTTTTTGTCCGTGGGCTTTCGGCCGTTCACCATAGGGGATACCGTTCTGCGTACCGATACGGCCGCCCTGTACGCGCAGGCGGCCATACGGATACTTTTACTGGAGAGGGACTCGTGGAAAATCAGATAGGGTATGAAGCAAGGCCGGAAGTCGAAACCGAGGCGATGCCGAAACCGAAACGCGAGCGGATTAGGCTCCTCAAGGTACCCATCGATATAGTCGAGCCGGAGGATCTGGATCTTCTTGTGTTTAGTATGGTGAACGAGCAGCAGGAATATGGAATCGTGCTGCTTTCGATTTGGGATCTGCTTAGGGCCAGGCGCAATGCCGAATACCGGGACTTCGTAAACCAGGCGGTGCTGGTTATCCCCATCTCAAAAAGCATCGTGGCCGGGGCCTGGTTTTTGCTTAAGAAACGCCCCGTGCGTTACATGCCGTTCGATTTTGTGATAAGGTGCCTGTCCGTCCTTGAAAAGCACGAATTTTCCTGCTACATGCTGGGCGGCAAGAAACGTGTCCTGCTGAAAATAGAGAAAAACATCGCCTCGACCTTCCCCGGGCTTCGCATCGTGGGGCGCTTTCACGGGTCCTTCAAGCGGCAGGAGGAGTTGGCGATTATCTCGGCAATCCGCAAGTCGGCCCCATCCCTGCTTCTGGTCGGCAAAAAAGTGCGCGGCGGGGAACTATGGCTGGCGCGAAACACTGGGCGCCTTGGAAACGGCCTTAGGCTTTGGTGCAGCGACCTGTTTGACGTTCTTGCCGAGCGCAAGTGGCGCCCCCCGCGAAAGGTTTTCGACCTTGGGCTTGAATGGGTCGGCTACTGCCTGCGGAATCCCCTCAAGCTGCTGCGTTTTTTCCCTTTTATGTACTACAACCTCCTGCTGTTGCTGTACAAGATATTCAGGAAGGGCGGAATGGTGTAGGCTGGAGCGAAGATTCGCGTTCAAACGTAAACAACCGTCTTTTTGCCAAAAATTTTTGTTGACACCGCTGGGAAGCTGTACTAGAATTGGAGTATCCAGTTTGGAAAGGTCGCTGCCGAAGCTTTGCTTAGGGCGACAGGTTTTATCATGTCTCCCGGGACTTAAGCGATGCAGTATTTTGATACTCATGCCCATTTGGGGCTTGTAGACGATGACCCTATTCAGCAACTTATCGTGGTGCAGGAAGCCCGCCAGGCGTCCGTAACCCGAGTTTTATCCATTTGTAATAGCCTTCATGGCTTTTCGAGTGTGTATGAAAACCTTAAATCGACGGGGAACGTGTATCATGCCGTTGGCGTCAGTCCTTCCGAGGTGAAAAACCCCGGAAGGAACTGGATCCAGACCATAGAGCAGAGCGCGCAGCTTCCCAGGGTTGTCGCCATAGGGGAAATCGGCCTGGACTATTACCGCAAGTTCGGCGACAAGAAGTCCCAGATCGAGCTGTTTATTTCCCAGCTTGACCTTGCGGCGAAGCTGAACCTTCCGGTGGTTATCCATAACCGCGACGCCGGCCATGACGTGCTGGAAATTCTTCGCGATCGCCTGCCTCCCAGGGGCGGGGTTCTGCACTGCTATTCCGAGGACGCCGCCTACGCCAGGGAAGTGCTTAAGCTGGGGCTGAACCTGTATTTCTCGTTCGCCGGGAACCTTACCTACAAAAACGCCCGTAACCTCCACGAGACGATTCCGGAGCTTCCGGTGGATCGGATTCTGGTCGAGTCCGAAAGCCCGTTCATGGTGCCGACCAGCCAGAAAGGCAAACGGAACATGCCCAAGTACCTTCCCGAGACGGCCCTGTGCCTTGGAAGGATGCTGGGGATGGAGCCGGAGGCGATGGCGGCGCAGCTTTGGGAAAACTCCAACAGGTTTTTGTCCCTGCCCAACTGATACGTCGATAAACGGGATGTCCCTAAACTGGAAGGAAATCGACCTTCTCCTGGAAGAGCTTGACCTGACGGGGGCGCAGATCCAGGGAGTCGCGCAGAGCACCTTTGACGTGATCGGTCTGCGGGTGCACAAAAAGGGCTCCGGAACGAAAAAGGGCGCGACCAGGCAACTGCTGATCGCCCTTACCCCCGGCGCGTGCCGTATGCACGAGACTTTCAGGGCCTTTCCCAAAAGCGACAAACCCCTGCGTTTCGCCCAGTTCCTTAATTCCAGGGTAGTCAACGGCTGGATCGAGGAAATCGTGCAGTTGGGGGACAACCGCATCGTTAGGCTTCTGGTAAGGCGGGGCGACAGGCGTTTTCGTCTGTACATAAGGCTGTGGTCAAACGCCGCGAACTTTATCGTCACCGACGAAGGCGGTACCGTGCTGGACGCAATGCGCCGCCTGCCTAAAAAGGGCGAGGTCACGGGCGGGCGTTACGCCCCAGAGGAAAGCGACCTTGGCGGCGCCGGTGGAAGAACCAGGGAGTACGAGATCCGCGAACTGCCCGATCCAGAGGGTTCCTTTAACGCGAAAATCGACACCTTCTACGCCGAACACGGCAACGCCCTTTCCCTGGAGGCGCTTAGGGAACAGGCCAGGCGGGACTGCGAGGGCAGCATGGGTCGTCTGCAGGCCGCGCTGGAGCGGCTGCGGGCCAAGGAAAAGGACTTCGCCGGCGCGGATCGTCTGCGGGAATACGGCGACATTATCCTTGCGAATCTGGCGCGGATTAAGCTTGGCGACGAGTGGCTGGACGCGGACAACTTTTTCGCCGACGAACCGGGCGGCGGCAAAATCCGGATAAAGCTGGACCCGAACCAAAACCCATCCGCACAGGCCGAAGTGTATTACGCGCAGTACGGCAAGGCGAAGAAGGGGCTCGCCGACATACGCAGGGAAATAGACGACGGGGAACGGGAGCTTGCCGAGGTCGAAAGAAAACTGGAACTGCTTGTCGCCGAGGACAATCCCCTAGTTCTGGCGAAGCTTCTTAGAGGCGGCGGGGCAAGGAAACCGGGGCTTTCCCCGGCAAAGAACAAAAAGCGTCCAGGCCTTACCTTTAAGTGCGGCGACTGGCTTATAATCGTTGGCAGGGATGCCGACGAAAACGACACCCTGCTTCGTCGCCACGTAAAAGGCGGCGATCTGTGGCTACATGCCAGGGATTTCCCCGGTTCCTACGTGTTCATCAAGCAACGCCCGGGCAAGACCTTTCCCCTGGAAACGCTGTTGGATGCGGGAAACCTTGCCATCTTCTATTCCAAGGGGCGGAACAATGCCGAAGGGGATTTGTTTTACACCCATGTAAAGTACCTGCGCCGCGCCAAGAACGGCCCCAAGGGGCTGGTGATACCGACACAGGAAAAAAACCTGCACATAAAACTGGACGAAAACCGCTTGCGGAAACTGGAGTCCTGCCGCATTCAAGCACCGTAAGGGGATCCCATATGGAAAACGATTATTCGATAATTGTTACAACAACCGCCGACAATGATTCGGCAAAGAAAATTGCCAGACTTCTTGTGGAAAAACGCCTTGCGGCCTGCGTGCAGATATTCCCGATGGAAAGCGTCTATCGCTGGCAGGACAAAATCCACGAGGAAAACGAGACGACGCTTTTCGTAAAATCAAGGACGGCACTGTTCGATGAAATCAAGGCGGCGATTAAGGAAGTTCACACATACGAAGTCCCCGAGATAATACGGATTCCAATTACGGGCGGCCTGCCGGAGTATCTTAACTGGATCGACAACTGCACCTAATCCCAGGGGAATGCGGATTGCAGAAGATCAGGATAGTCTTAAAGAAAAAGCCGCCTGGGAACGAGTCCCAAGCGACTGAAATTCCGAAAACCCACAGGCAAAGACTAGGAGTTTGCGTTTCCTGGCCTTTGCAGTGGTTAGGGTTGCGGTCGTACTAAAACGTTGTTTATCACTTCCACGGTTTCGTTGGTGGTAAACAAATCGCCCGCCCTGGAAAAGGTACCGTTGGTGAACGTGCCGTACCAGGCAACGGCTGAATTTGCGCCATCGTAACTGTTAGTCTCCAGACTTAATGAGCCACCGCCCCTGTTTCTCAGCCCTTGCGCCGCGTCATCGCCGTAAATAACGCCGCCACTCATCCAGAACGTGCCGCCCGCAGGATTCCAGCCATGGACACGCACCCCACCGCCATTGTAGCTTGAAGCTTCGTTATCGAAGATTCTGCCGCCACGCATGTTGAATACACCATTGCTGTCAATAAACACCCCGCCACCTTCGGAAGTGTTGGCAGAAGCGATATTACCGGAGATTTGCCCATTATGCATGGTAAATATCCCTTGGTGAGCCGTATACACCCCGCCGCCACGGGCATGATGATAAGTACCTTCGTAAACAACTTTGTTATAGGAAATTTCCCCGTCATACATGGTAAAGGTAGCATCAGTAACGGATACCCCACCACCGCCATGAGACCAGTGATTAACAACAGCGGTATTACCGGAGATTTTTCCGTTATGCATAGCAAAGATTCCATTATTGTGAATCGCAACCCCACCACCGAGAGCATGGCTGCCGGTAGCGGCAACATTAGCGTCATTATTGGAAATTTCCCCACCATACATGGCAAAGATGCCACCATGGACATTCACCCCGCCACCTGCCGTCGAGCTGGTATTGTTGTAAATTATCCCACCGTGCATTGTAAAAACGGAAGGGGAAAGATAAATAAACACACCGCCACCACCGGTAGCGGTATTGCCGGAGATTGTTCCAGTATGCATGGTAAATTCCCCATCATAATGAACAAAAACCCCGCCACCGCCAGAACCTATAGAGTCATTGTCGATAATTTTCCCAGCATACATGGTAAAGGTCCCTCCCCCCCATATAAACACGCCGCTACCGCCGCCGTAAGCGGTATTGCCGAAGATTGACCCGCCTTCCATGGTGAATTCACCAGATGCAGCGCCAATAAACACACCGCCGCCGCCGCCACCAGAAGTGTTGCCATAAATTGCCCCATCACTCATGAAAAATTTTCCATTAGCGAGTACACCACCGCCACCAGCACCAACGCTATTCCCGGTGATTGTCCCGTATGTCATTTCAAACACCGCGCCTGGATCCACAAAAACACCGCCACCACCAGACCAACTGGCGACATCAATGTGGTTATCGAAGATTCTTCCTCCGTTCATGGTGAACGTTCCAAAAACCTGTATCCCGGCACCGACATCATCGATATCGGTAATGGTATTGCCAGTAATCTCCGACCCTTCCTCCATGATCAGGTATCCGCCAAGTTCCACGAAAACCAGCGGCGCATTGTTCGCATTTATGCCCTGCAGGGTAATGCCGTCGTCCAGCTTTAGGGTAACGCCGGAACCTATCGTGAAAATGCTCCCTGGGCCGGAAAGGCTAAGGGTACCTGCCCCCTCATTGCCCCGCAGGATTATGCCGACCGTTATGTCGTCAAAGGCAAGTTCCAGGGGGGCGATTTGCGTATCCTGGCCAACCTCAATCAGGAACCAGGTGTCATCCTCGGCGTGATCCCGTATCCAACCCAGCCGCCCCTCGAAGGTATCGCCCTGTGCGGTCATGGGATTATCCTGGCTACCCAAAGCCCCAATTACGGGGCCGATCGGCGCGCTGGTACGGCTGCCGGAATTGTCGGCGCGGATTACGGTTACCGTTATGGTTGAACCCAAATCGTCAGGATGCACGGTATAGGTATCGCTGTTGGCACCGACATTGGTATTTCCCCGTCGCCACTGAAAAGAGACATCCCCACTGCCGCCAAGATCACTGACATTTGCCGTCAGCGTCTCGCCCACAAAGGGGTTTCCGTCTATGCTCACCGTCCCGGTCAGTGCGGGAAGCCCATTCCCGTCGTCACCAAGGACAAGGATACACCCCGTCATCGCAAGCCCGATTACCGCGACAAGGGCGATAATGCGTAAAGGTCCGAACATGTTCTTCATCCTGAAACTCCTACTGTGTATATGAAACCCCTCCAGTGGAGGGCGTTTTCCAGAGGGACGGGGAAAGTTTGATGATAAGGGTGAAATACCTACCGTCAGGTAGTTGACATGCCTACTGTTGGCGTTACATAATTCTGTTGCCTGTTGCCTGTTGCCTGTTGCCTGTTGCCTGTTGCCTGTTGCCTGTTGCCTGTTGCCTGTTGCCTGTTGCCTGTTGCCTGTTGCCTGTTCTGGATCTTGGAGCTGACAATCCCATGTTGGATATTATACATCCTGCGGGTGAAAATGGCAAGGCTTTTCTTGCGGACGAATCCTCCGCGTCCAAGAGCCCCCGCAAATTTCGTTTTACGGGAGCCTGGTTTTTCTACTCCGCAATCGCCTTCAGCAAGGTGCTGTCCATGGTGTCGCCGTTATACTCCCAGAACATAATCCCGGCAAGCCCAGTGGACTTAACGTAGGCAACCTTGGCCTTTAGCGAGCGCGGGTTGTCGAAGGTTAGGAAAGTCCTTTCCTTGGCGTTGTATATGTACGGAGCCTCGGCCTTTTCGTCGTACTCGACACCCCCCACCTTTTCCAGAATTTTGGCGTAACTACTGCCATCGAAAAAGGTCGGGCCAGTGGCCGTTGGAGCGTCCAGACCGTCCACGTCCTGATAAAGCCGTGCGTAAAAAGCCGCCCCAAGCACAAGTTTGTTTCTTGGTACCCCCGCAGCCTCGTACAAGCCAATAGCCGTGTGGCAGTTCGGATTTTTGGTTACGTCGGATGGATAGAGGCTGGTATGATAACTTACGTGATCCCATGGACACATATCATAAGTCATGACGTTAATGAAGTCGATAAGCTCGACCAGTTTCGGTATTTCCAAGTTGTCTACGCAACGCTGCATAGCACCCACGGCCATGGAAACAATCTTGCCCTTGCCGAGCTTGTCCCGTAGCAGTTGTATAAGAAGCGTGAAGTTGGGTTTGTCGTCCAGGGAGGCCTCTATACCCGCCATGTCGTCGCATGGGTATTCCCAGTCCATGTCAACGCCGTCGAAACCGTAGTCGTTCACGATGTCCACCAGGGACTGGGCGAGCAGTTCCCTGCCTTCCGGCGTGGACACGGCCGGGGAAAAACCGTCGGCACCCCAGCCGCCCACCGAAAGCACGGCCTTGATGTGATTTTTGTTCTTGATAAATTTCCTAACGATATCGCCGTTGGGCCAATGATCCACGCTACCCCTGCCGTCCTTGAGCACGGCAAAGGAAAAGTTTACATGGGTCAGCCTGTCCTCGTCACCCTGGCGCAGGCCGTCAAAGCGATCCATAAAAACGTAAGCTGCGGTAATCATAAAAGCCCCCTCATCTATTTTGGTTTAAGCTACAGCACAAAAACAACAAGTATCGAAGCGAGTACCAACAACCCCAACACAATCTTGTTCCACTTAAACACGCGCCCGAAGCCGGAGGACTCAAAAACGGCAATCGGCAAACACCTGTAAACCAAAAGAGCCGAGGCAATGCCGGAGGGGTATGCCAAAAACACCGGAGGGGTGTCAGCGATTACCCCGGCCGCCGCCAGCCCAAGAAGAAAAACCCAGACCGCGATAGCGTTAACCGCCATGTCCCGCTTAAACCTTGGCGTGTTTTCATAATGCAGGGGATACCAGTTTCCTATAAGGGGAAAGAATCTTCTGGCGGCTAGGTTTATTATCAGGTAAATAAGTCCGCCGCCGTTGGTAAAACGAAAGCCCCACTTCCGTTTTGAAAACAGCGTCCCGATGTACCCAGCCAAAACGGCGCCCGACAATACAAGCGCGCCGGATGCTATTGCATAAAAAATGTTTTGGGTTGGCAGCACTAAGGAAAGCAAAAGCAGAAACAGCATGTTTGTTAGGACATAAACAGCAGCCTGTCCAGGGCCGTCTTTTTTCCCGTAAAGCCGAGTGGACTCTTCGTCCCGCATGGCCACGTAAAAATCATGGCCTATGGCAAACAGCCCGAATGTTGTTTTGGCGCATAACTTCGTCAATCCCAGTAACCCGAGGAACTTTGCCAGCTTGGGCAGATTGGCAAGGACAAACCCGTTTTTTTTAAACAAGCCCCAGGATGCAACATTGTCGTCCCTGACGAACGTTACAAGAGCGTCGCAGCCTTCTTCTTCCCACAGGTGCCGAATCCCATCCTCGCATAGCCGTTTCCCGATTCCCTGTCCGTGAAAGGCGGGATCGGTAAACAGAAAGCTGGCCATGCCAATTTTCTTGTCGCCGATTGTTTCAAGGTCGTATACAAAACCGCCAACTATTTTTTCATCCATGACGGCGACAAGCGCAACTTTTGGCGTTGGGACGAATAACGCTTCGAGCGGGCCAAAGGATTTTCGCCCTAGTTTTTTAATATCCGCCGCTTCCTCGGGGTTCATGTGGCGGAAGGTTATGTCCATGTTGTCTCCTTTCACATTCAGTATGCGATTTTTTGCGATCTTCCACAACTGGAACAAACCTTGCTCTAATCGGGGGACAACCGGTCGGCCGCTTGACATCCGGTACGACTTTCGTTATCATTTAGACAGCAATCTAAATGTATGGCTCGAAGGATGTGATGTATGGGTATCGCGGATACGTTTAAAGCCCTCTCGGACAGCACAAGGCGCGAAATCTTGAGTCTGCTGTCATTCGGATCCATGACGGCGGGCGAAATCGGCGAACGGTTTTCCATGACCGGCGCGACAATCTCGCACCACCTGTCGGTACTGAAACAGGCGGGGCTTGTAATCGACGAGAAGCAGGGCAAGTATATTCTCTACGAGCTGAACATGAGTATGGTTGACGAAATTATGCGCTGGGCGATTAATTTGAGAGGAGACACAAACGATGAAAAAGCTAAGTAAAACTAGGGTGGTGATATGGGCATTTGCGTTGGCTCCGCTAGTCGTCGTGGCGGCCCTATACAGCCGGCTGCCAGACACCATACCCATGCATTGGGGGCTTGGGGGCGAGATAAGGCACGATCACAGGGCGAACATATGGTGGCTCGCCGGGATGTCTCCGGTTATCGCCGGGTTGTTTATGGTGCTTCCCAGGATCGATCCTCGAAAAAGAAACTACGAAAAATTCCGTGGCTTTTACGATGCCTTATGTCTGTTCATGATGATAGTTCTGTTGGGGATCGTCGGTATTATTTTGTCGGAGAGCCTCAACCCCGGCAGGATTCGGGTGGAGGCTGTGGCCGTGGTCTTGTGCGGTTTGCTGTTCGTGTTTCTGGGCAATATGATGCCGAAAATCAAAAGCACTTTCTTTATCGGAATACGGACACCTTGGACGCTTTCAAACAACGAGGTCTGGAACAAAACGCACAGGCTTGGGGGCTTCCTGTGGTTTTTCGGCGGCCTGCTGGTAATCGCGCTCGGTTTTTTTCTGAGCGGCATTGTTCTGTTCGCCATTTTGTTTGCAATTATCGCGGTAATGGTTCTTGTCCCGGTCGCGATGTCTTACGTGTGGTACCGAAAGCTTCCGGAGAGCGACTAGCGAAAGGGCATCCGCCCAATAAACTAGGCATTGACATCCGGTGCGCCCTCGTATAGCATACATGCATTGAGGTGAGCGCGTATGCCCAGAAACAAACACCCAGAGGAGACCGTCCAGAAAATCTTGGACGTTTCGTTAAATCTTTTTCTCGAAAAGGGTTACGAGCAGACCACCATTCTGGATATCGTGAACGGCCTTGGCGGCCTGACCCGGGGGGCTTTCTATCACCACTTCAAATCCAAGGAAGACGTGTTTCACACCCTGCTGGATAAAATCTATGCCGATGACGATCCCTTCAAGGCCGTGAAGGAAGCGCAAGGGATCAGCGGAATGGAAAAAATAAAAATGGTTTTTTCCCACGGCACCAGTGCCAAGTATCCGGAGCTGACGCGGGCGGCAATGTCGTTACTACGGCAACCACAGTTTTTGGCAAAACATCTAGCGGACACACATGACACGGCCAAGGCGTTTGAACCGCTGATCGAAGAAGGCATGGCCGACGGTTCCATCCGACCGGGCAACGCAAAATTTCTGGCGGAGCTTGGCATGTTGCTCCTTAATTTCTGGCTTGTATCCCCGGTCTTTATCAGCGACAAGGCGGAATTTGTTGACAAGGCCATTTTTATAAAAGAAATCCTCGACAGCCTTGGCTTTCCGCTTCTTGACGAGGGGACAATGGGAACCGTGGATACAATCGCCGAAACGCTCGGGGTTCCCTAAAAAAATGAGCCCCCTCGTACAAGAAACGAGGAGGCCCATCACCTCACTTTGGAAGGTAGATGTTGTCGCTACGCACGCAAAATTTTATCGATCCTCCCAAGCTCCTCAGCCGAAAGAACCGGCTGGGAAAGCGCCGAAAGATTTTCCCGCAACTGGGCGGAAGAACTCGCGCCGACAATTACCGAGGTGTTGCGGCTGTCCCGCAGTATCCACAGAATTGCGAGCGAGGCAAGGGTTCTGCCGCCTTCCCTGGCAACGTCGTTAAGCGCGTTAAGCTTCGCGAGAAGTTCCGGGGTAATCGAATCCGGCCTTAGAAACTCGCCCCTTGCCGCCCGCGATCCCTTTGGAACCGACCCGTCCAAATATCTGTCGGTTAAAAGACCCTGCGCCAGCGGCGAAAAACAGACGCAGCCGACTCCCTCCTTGCCAAGCAGGTCGAGCAGCCCGCTCTCGATCTCGCGGTTCAGCATGGAGTACTTCGCCTGATGCACAAGGCAGGGCACGCCAAGGGATCGCAAAAGGGAAATTGCCCGGGCGCTTTCCTGTGCGTCGTACTTGGAAATGCCCACGTACAAGGCTTTGCCCCGGCGCACGATGTCGGCAAGCGCCGCCATCGTTTCCTCCAGAGGGGTGTTCGGGTCGGGTCGGTGGTGGTAGAAGATATCGACGTAATCAAGACCCATGCGTTTAAGACTCGCGTCAAGGCTGGCGAAAAGGTACTTTCTGCTTCCCCAGTCGCCGTAGGGCCCGGGCCACATCTCGAAGCCGGCCTTGGTGGTAACGACGATCTCGTCCCGATGTGGCATAAGGCAGTCTTTAAGTATTTGTCCAAAAGTGGTTTCCGCGGAACCGGGGGGAGGGCCGTAATTGTTGGCAAGGTCGAAATGCGTTACCCCAGCGTCGAAGGCGTTAAGCACTGTTTTGCGCCCGGTCTTGTATCGATCCTCTTCGCCAAAGTTGTACCAAAACCCCAGGGAAATTTCCGGAAGTTTAAGCCCGCTCTTCCCGCACCTTCTGTACCGCATCGATCCGTAGCGGTTTTCGTTCGCCGTGTATACCATAAAAATCCCCTAAGTCGCTATGCCCATCTCGACAACTTTACTTGAACCGATTTCCCGCAACTGATACTTCTGTATTTTGCCGCTGGCGGTCTGCGGATAACTGTCAACGAAAAAAACATATTTGGGAATCTTGAATCGGGCAATCTGTCCCCTGCAAAAATCCCGGACATCCTCCTCGCCCATTTCGGTGTCCGGCTGCGTAATGACAAACGCCCCGACCTCCTCGCCGTACTTGTGGCTGGCAATCCCCACCACCTGCACGTCGCGGATCCCCGGCATGGTGTACAAAAAGTCCTCGATTTCCTTGGGGTAGATGTTCTCGCCGCCCCGGATAATCACGTCCTTGATTCGCCCGGTAACCTTGAACAGGCCATTCTCGTCCTGCACGCCAAGATCCCCGGAATGCAGCCAGCCGTCCTTGTCGATGCACAGGGCCGTGGCATCCGGCATCTTGTAGTAGCCCTTCATGCTGCTGTAACCCCGACTGCACAGTTCGCCGGCCGTGCCGACCGGGCATTCCTCGTTGGTCTCCGGGTTGCGCACGGTTACCTCCACCCCTGGCATCGCCCGCCCCACCGTCGACACCTTCACCTCGATCTCGTCGTCGTAGCGGGTCTGGGTGGTCACCGGGGAGGCCTCGGTAAGGCCGTAGCAGATCGTCACTTCCTTCATATACATCTGGTCGATAACCTGCCGCATGGTCTCGATT
>Ga0209755_10005181_pt1 | contig 14971 bp, 8 predicted proteins | sample TergutCo191P1_FD_187301 | JGI IMG/M metagenome (GOLD analysis project Ga0209755, IMG submission 187301) | Cornitermes sp. P1 segment gut microbial communities from Petit-Saut dam, French Guiana - Co191P1 (SPAdes) (version 2) | ecosystem: Host-associated > Arthropoda: Insects > Digestive system >... | reverse complement strand
CACAGAGCACTTTGGCTGGTATGGGCTATGCTACACCAAGCTGACCATAATCATGATTTACTGCCCTGTGAATCTCATATGTTATGGTGTCTTGTAATATATGACATTGTTTCATTTTGGTGTAGTCTGTCACTTATGTTCAAAGGGGACTATTTTGAAATGGAAGGTGGCTTTCTCCTTCTAAATTCTCACTTACTGACCATTTACAATCATGTTCCCATCTTAGTTGACAATGAACAATCTCTGCAGTTGAAACATAATTCTAAGAATTAGTCACCTGTCTCTGTTTCCTTGCAGTGTGAAAGGCTCCTAATTCTATGTTTTGAAGCAGCTTATATTCACTCCCCCCCCCCAAATTGCTGTTGTTAAGCTACATACTTTTCCACAGATTCTGGTACCCTTCCTTTTACGCCGTGTGAAAGCTGATGTTGCCCTCAACATTCCACCAAAGAAGGAACTGCTGGTGTATGCACCCATGTCACCAGTACAACTGGAACTATACCGAGCAACAGTGGAACACAATTACAACAAGCTACTAAGGAAAACTGAGAAGGTAAGGCAGACCAGACACAGTTACCATTCACATCAGTTATATCATACTTATTTGCTCTTTCTTTGGTCCGGTGAAGAACTGGAGGATTATATCATCACATTCTTTTCTTTCCACCACAATTTCACACATGTAATTCCTGTAAAATTTCTACCCATTATGCACAAATGTATGTCCTACGTGTGTATAAAAACTAAAGGTTAAGGAATGCCATTCTGTCACATATATATGTTCGTTTTTCTTGCATGTTTTTATTTTGTGTCTCATTATGGCATTGTAGATGTCGTGATGAATTTGAATGAAATTGGCCATGACGTAATTGAGGTACTGATGTGGAATTTTCCTCCATAGACTGAGGAATATTATGAAAATCCTTGAAGTCACTCATGTCGCAGCCAGAATTGAAATTGGACCACTCTCATGCACAAGTCAGAAACATTACTGCTAGAACTGCTTGAAACAGCATGCTATATGGAATGTGACACCATGTGGCTTGATAGATGGGTCAGCATTTTATAGGAACCTTCTTACTTACTTGGCTCTGAAGATGGGGGCAGCACATTTGTCTGTAATATTGGTACCTATATACCAAACTACTTGGTGTTGTGACACAGAATGCAGTACTCATTGTCACCACTGTGAGAACCTCAAAACTAATAATGTTATTCTTTTCCTTTTAAATCAGTTTACTGTTTTATGATGGTCCTGTGTGCAGGACCATCTCCTAAATTTAATAATATTCATTCCATGCATTGTAAATGTATTTGTGTATACCACCAAAGGCAAACCCACTGTTTAAATATTACAAGTTATTTGTACATGTAAGGCCTCCTACATGTTTCAGCAAGTGTTTTGTCATCTTCACGGAGACAGTGAAACAAAGGAAATTATACATACATAAGGTTAAAATGTCATAAATCACACAACCATCTATATACATTGCTAGCAGTGATGTATTAGACTATTTTTAACCATGAATATGTCAGCAGCATAATATTTATATCACTATGTCTATAGCTGCTTATACTTATTGTGCACTATATGTAATTTACTGTGTTTTAATCTTATCTATATATAATTTCTTTCGCTACATTGTCTCCCTGAAGATGATGAACACTCGACAAAACACGTAGGTGAGATTATATTTACAGTAACTTGCAAAAGTGTACTTATCATGTGTGCTTTTGTTGGTGCATATAATGAAATGTAATAATGCTTCTAAAATGAGATCTCATGTTTCCATAGTTACAAACCCTTTGTGAACATCACAATCCAGACCTACTAAGTGTCAGAGTTTGAGGATTTTGTCAGCCTGTGTTCAGGAACGCAAACAATGCATCTGATTCCTTAGGTGTTGTGAAATATGACTTGATATTTCTTTGATGTCACTTGTCTGCAGTCATGCTGAGTTAGTTTTTTTGAGGGGTGACCAACTGTATGAGCTGTGGAAGCCATACATAAGTAGGAAACTTAAGCAAGAGCCAATAAGGCTCTTGCTTAAGTTTCCTGGCTATTTTTTTCTGTTCATCCATCTGCAGTAGGTTATTTTCAGTCAGTTATGAGTCTCTGCTCTTTAAGAATCTTTAAAATTGCTATTCGCTGTGAACCTCATGCACGTGAAAGCTATTTGAATATTATTATTATTTTAGAGGCATCTTGCAGCTCGTTGCTCATGATCTGCTTTGTAGCCACTGTTGGTTTATTCAAACACTATTTCATTGATCGAATGTTGACCAGATTAATCCCAACTTCAGCATTCTGTATGATGTCAGCCGCTTAATATTACACAGGCTTGGTCTTGGTGGGAGTGTAAAAAAATGTGGGAAAGTTACATGGAAGTGAAACTATAATACAGATATGTGTCGCATAACAATGTTTCAGTCAACGACGGACCACATATACAACACTGTTCCCGTAAGATTATGATATTACAATATAATTTTATAGTATTATAATATAATACCATTGTGTTACAGTTGCCTACAGTATTCAGTACAGTAACGTGCTGTACAGGTTTATATTCTAGGAGCAATAGGCTATATATAGACTAGGTGTGTAGTAGGCTATACTATCTGGGTGTGTGTAAGTACACTGTATGACATTTGCACAATGACAAAATCACCTAACAACACATTTCTCAGAACATATACTCATCGTTAAGCGACGGACATCTGTAGACTGTATTGAGTTGTATTCCTAATAATGTTTTTTTATCTGTTTATTTACGTTTTTATTTTAGAATGTAGTCGTTCCAGACCAAACAGATGGTAAACGAGCAAAGCGCAAGTGCAGAACTACAAAAAAATACATGTTTGATTCTGGGGAAAATGAGGATGAGTTTGATGAGCATTCAAATGCAAGGTAATCCTAAAAGCTCTAGACTAACATGTAGAAAGTGATGACAGTAATTTGTGCTTTGAGTCTAATGTTTATTGGACCGTGCATCATTGTGATAGTTGAAGAATAAAAAACCAACTAGATGTCACTTGTTATATTTACTTTACTTCTTAGATACTCAACATGTTTCAGGCATTAATATGTCCATCTTCAGGAGTTTGTGACTATGTTGTTGAACTACCACATTAGCTGTATTGTTCTTGGATTGCTGTGCGTTGGAGTCAGGGTGCAGTTCAGCTGAGGTGGTATCCAGGCTGCTAGCTTCAGCCGGCAGCCCAGATACCACCTCAGTTCAACAACATAGTTGCAAACTCCTGAAGATGGACATACCGTATATTCTCGAATCTAATCCGCACCCGAATCTAATTCACACTAGTTTTTGCTGATTTCTTAAACGAAAAAAAGTTAGTTCACGGTTCTAATCTGCACCTTTCCTTCAACTGTCCCTTGCCTACAAGGCAGACTGAATCATATTGGATGTTGGATGTTATTGTCAGATCTTTCAAGAAGTGTTGCATAAGTAATGCTTTGGACGGATCCAAAGATGACATTCTATGGGAGGACGATAGTGAAGATAAAGATGATAGTGACTGGGTGACGGATAACGATTCATTTATGAGTGATGACGGCGAGTCTGATGAATAATAAATTATAAATATTATATAATATTGTAAATAATAAATAAAATAATAAATTATTGTATTGTATCATTCTTACGACACGTACAGCTGCTCTATCATTTTTCCAAAATCCAGCTCACAACCGCAAATCTAATCCACACACGATTCTAATCCACATCTGATTTTTTGGCCCTCTGAAACTGTAAAAACGGTGCAGATTAGATTCGAGAATATACAGTATTAATGCCCAAAACATGTTCAGTATCTAAGAAGTAAAGTAAATGTAACAAGTGACATCTAGTTGGTTTTTTATTCTTCAGTTGTGCTTTGAGGTTTTAATAACTGAAAACACTTATCACATACACAAACTGTAAGTGTCTTGAGTCTGCTGCAGGTTGAGAAACTTTTCCATTTATGACATTATACAGTGAAACCTGCTTAAGACAACCCCACTTGAGAAGTTTACTATGTAAGAGTAATTTAGTATCAAAGTTTTCCCATATGATTGAGTTGTATATTCACTTCGATGGATTTCCTGTCTAAGAAGCAAAAGTTATATATTCTCTCTTGCCTTCACGTTATGTATGTGTTTGCAGTTTTCATTCTGTAGAACAGGTAATTATCGAACATGTGATCAGAATGGCTGCTATATGGACAACCGGTATAAAGCATAAGCCACTGTCATTTCAAGAAAATTTGGACATTATAAACAAGGTAATGCCATTTAAAATGTTCCTCACAGAAAAGATTGCTGAAGAACTTGGCATTTTCATGTCGCCTTGAAATACAAGACATCTCAATCCATAAGGGAAGAGCTCAGCCAGAAGAAAGTAAAGTAGCAAAATATAGGAACATAGAATCAGGATTTATGGAAATGTTCTGGCAAAGAGCAGACCCTTCATCCATCAGTAGTGCATGCAAAAAATATGTTGTCTTGTGTTCAAGAATGTGTTGTTGTCACAGAAGGAGGTAAAGCTTTATGTTGACTGTAAAAATTGCTCATTCAATACAGAATTTATGTGGAATGACATTCTGGCGAAGTGAGTGTCAGCTTCATTTCATAATTACCAAGCAATCTTGCAAAGGCTGACCAATTTAAAACACTTTCCCACTTGATAAGTCAAATTTGTTGGATTTTTCCAAAAATTGTCTTAACAAGCTTCACTGTATTAGATTTTACAAGTTTTTGTATGGTACAGGTAAGTATTATGTTTTTTAAACATATGAACATGCACTTTGTTAAATGATAGTTGTATTTCACAGAGTACATGTAACTGTGTGGGCTGGGTTAGTGGAGTTGGTATAATGACTTGCTATGGACTGGATGGTCTGGGGATTAAATTCCACTTGGGGCGACATTTTCTGCACCCATCTAGCTGGCCCTGGGGCCTCCTATACAGTAGGTACCGGGTCATTCCCAGGGGTAATGCAGCGGGGGGGGCGTGACATTAACCACTCACTCCCTCTAGCACAGGTTAAAGGAAGAGTAGAGCTATAACACTACTCTGCTTCTATGCTTTAATGGCATGTTATAGGTTGAACTTTACTGTTAGATGTGTAACTGTACTACTACAAGAAATAAAGTTGTTGGTTTTAAATAAAAATGAGTAGTACATGTTTGTAATTTGAAGATGCACACATAATAAATAGTTACATCTCTCTTCAGAGTTGCAGCAAGTTTGTAAATCAATTCAGATTTGTTATTCATAAAATCAGGAAGAACCATGACTTTTCTTGTCTGTTTAGAATGATAATTTTCCCTTCAGCTTTTTGTTACCACAAAAAAGCAATTATGCTTGCTCATTTTCAGCTCAGTTTTTGATGTGGTAGTAGAGGATAAGGAAGATAAAGATTACAGAATCATGTTAAAGATGACAAATCCAATGATGCAGCTACGTAAGATTGTCAATCACCCATATTTGGTGCACTTTCCTGTTGTGCCTGGGAAGAATGTGCTCAGAGTTGATGAAGAATTGGTCAGAAAGTCAGGAAAACTTCTGGTTCTAGATGCTATGTTGGTGAAACTGAAGCAGAGGGGTCATAAGGTATGCTTGACTTAAGTAAAATCTTTGCAGGTTGTCAGCCACATTATAGGTGGGTGTGTTTCCACAGGGTCGCTGTGTTAAGGAGCTGCCACTAAATATAAGGTGTATGTGTATACAAATATGTATGTCTCAGGCATCCTCCCTCACTGGCCCTCTAGTTTCCAGTAAGGGGGAACCATTTTGAGCAGGCACTAGTTCTGCATTTTTCCTGATCTATTTTAGCTTGACCTGGAATATGATTGTTTATTGGTCAGTTTTCAAATCCGTACTTTCTTTCTCTTGGCCTGCCCTGTTGTTTTCCAGTTGCTGTAGAAGTCTGATTGTCAAGTTCCAGGCTTGACTGCATTTAAACTCTTTTCTTTTGAAATTATTCAGATGTAGCCATAAGGCTGTTGCTTGTTTAACCACTCAAAACATATATTCTGATGTCTTGGCTGGTACCTTAATATCTTGAGATTGATCTGATGGTTCGTATTCATACCACATTTTACCACAGCCCGTGATAATGGGTCTGTATCACTGTGACATGGCCTGTCCTCAGGTCATGGTTAGAGAAAATGGCTGCCAGATGTGGAAGGTAGCTTTGAATGAGAAGTGGGCACCCAACAAAGGGTGGTTCTTCAGCTTGTGGACTGGACAAGGGATGTAATAATTCCTCACTTTGCAATACCAAAATGTTACAAAAAGTCACACAGGACCTCAGACTTGGAAAGATCCTTTGGAATGATCTAAGAAATAAAAAAAGGACATGAGATTTGGAATTTGGGGTGTGAGGAATCTTCATAAGTCAGGGTCACAGCAGACAGAAGTGAGTTAGTGAAGTGTAGGTTAAATTTATGGGCATACAGGACATCAGATGCAACAAGGACAGCGCAGCAGAGGGTTATACTGTTTTCTACAGAAAATAAAATGAAAATAATCAATTCCAGACAATTTTTTTTTTAAAAGAATCATACAACAGTTAAGAAAGCATGTCATATATAGTGCTAAGAGGTTGCTAGTGTGATACTGTTCAGAATGCACATGCTTCAACTGGAGGTAAAAGTGACAGGTTCTGTGAGCTACTGGAGCAGTTACTTGATAGTTGCCATGTGCCACATGAATTCTGTTAGGAAATTAAATTGAAAAATTGGAGAGAGATTTATCAAACTGCCAATAGGGAACAAGAGTCTACATGAAAATACTAATGGTAATGGTGTTAGGGTAGTAAACCTTGCCACATTGCCATTGTGACATCGAAGTTTGTATGTTATTCATATGCCACAAGACCTCTTGCAGTTTTTATGTTCTTTGTGGTGACACTGTGAATGCATCAATGTCATCTACATCTCTGTATCAACATATTAGATTCTGTTGGCCTTACCAAACTCAAAATATTTTCCACACCTCCAGTCTGTGTGTGAATGTTCTTTCAGTGGAATATCGTTGTGTAGTAGCTAAGTCTTGAAAGATGAAATAGGACTCAAATTTGGAAATTACAGTTTAGTCATTAATTTAAAAATGATTCTGTAATGATGTTTGTAATGGCAGCAAATTAGATATATTCACGTATTCTTTATTTGATCGATGTGAGGAAACAGAAAAGATTAATTTTGGTATCAAGGAGACAAATGAGAAGTTTGCCATGTAGCACAATTATCTGTAAGTTCCATTTGTAATCACAGAATACTGGTGACCTAAAACTTTAACATAATAATTTGTGGTATTTTGCAGGTTTTGTTATTCTCAACATTCACATCTCTGCTAGACTTGCTAGAGGATTATTTACTGATGCGGAATTATAGGTATGTCCGTTTGGATGGATCTACCAAGGTGGAGGACCGACAGGCACATATCAAGGCATTCAATACTGACACAAGTCTCTTCATATTTCTCATCTCTACTCGTGCTGGTGGTCTTGGAATCAACCTTAGTTCTGCTGATACTGTCATTCTTTATGACAGTGACTGGGTATGTTTTTCCACTGCCTTAACCCTTATAAAGCTGGATATTTTAGTTGTCTTATGTTCATTTTGAAAATTCATAACTTATATAATGTTGCGAAAAATTTGTAATACAATCTGTCCATCATCTATAAAAGTTTGTAACTCTATTCAGCACAGCAGTACAGATGATATCTCATTATGACAAAACTTTCCTTTCACAAAGTGTGTGACATGGATGTGTAGAAGAAGTGTCTGCATATCTGTTTAGTAGCTTTATCTCTCCAATTGAACAGATATCAGCAAATGTTAGTATTTGATGTCTACATGAAAAGTTAACAATGGAATTTAATTTTAATCCAATATAACCCTTGCTTTACTGATTTTTCCAAAACCTTCTCAGCACAACATAATTCTCGGATCTCATTTGTACCTATAGTTCTTGTTTGAAACATTTTTTGTTTCATCAGAAGTTAGGCATATGCATGCCATATCTCACTACATCTAAGGAAACACTGTTGCTCACTAGACACCGTACACACAAAGCAGTGAGCAGGAAGTCACAGTTACTTCAATCAGTACACAGGCGGAAGTCAGAGTGTTACACTACCTGTCATCAGATTAGTGTGATATTGGTGTATACAAGCAATCCCAAATTTAATGAAGTGCGTGTGTAGTGTACAAACACAATAGATCTTAAAACAACTACCAGTTATATGACAGACTGTTGCTGGGGGTTTTTTGTGGTACATGCTGGAATCTTCTTTGAAACGGTTTTAGCATTTGAAGCCTGATATTTTGAACTTTCTGTTCTAATTAGGTTTTTCTTTCATTTATTTAAACTATGAATCCCTTTGCAATAGAATTTGTTAACGTATGTCTGTACAGTTTATGTCTATTGAGGAGACTTATGTGACCATGACTGCTATCGTCATGACATAAGTCAAAAGAAAGTTTCAGTTATGCTGGCAGAAAGGTGTTATAGTTTTTATATACTTGTTTTGATTGCCTGTCATGCAGTGTTATACTGCCCCACTAGGTTGTCTATCCCCTGAGTCAGACTGATACATTTACAGAATCCACAAGTTGATTTGCAAGCCCAAGACCGTTGTCACCGCATTGGCCAGACTCGACCTGTTGTTGTATATCGATTTGTGACAGCTGCGACCATTGATGAGCAGATTGTAGAGCGAGCCGCTGCCAAGAGGAAATTGGAGAAGATGGTGATTCAGAAAGGTACCATCTTTGTTTTATAGATGTGTTCACACCCTACAGGGTACGCATAACATTCCAAGACTTCTGCACAGGTTTTAATACAATTTGAAACAGAAGACATCCGTGAAAAATTGTCGTGCCCCGTGAAATTTAATTTTGAGCAGACAACTTTAACTGCCATATTACAGAAGACTTCCGTGTGTACTGATGAGTGGTCACTTCGTGGCTGTGTGCATGTACAGTTTGTCGCATGCTTCACACTAGCATACAAATTAAAAATTAAGAAATTAGGCTCTGTTTGATCTAAATTCCATGTGCCAAAAATGGAAATCTGATGCTCCATATGGGTTGTGTTTTCCATGTATTCTAGGCACAGCACTCTAGTCAAAAATAACAGGAACTGTGCATCAACATATACCATTGCTAGGGTCTGAACAAACTACAGCCTGTCTGGGGCACCAAATTTGTAGAAAGGCAAATATGCAATCACATTTAAGCTGTGCATTCATTTGCAAACATACTGTGAAATATATAGTGCCCTCTACCACTTCCTGAACATTCCTTCATTCTACATTTCTGTGACAAGTGATAGCAGAATAATTGGGCACATTGTATCAATAATGTTTTTCAGTTACTGAATTTTCCAAATGCAGGTATACCCCAGCTTGTGTTAATTTTGCTTTGGTGCAGTTTAATTATGATTTTGTGTTGAATTTCCTTTAGTTAAGGTTAAAAGTAATGAAACAAATACCTAGTTGTATTGTCACTTCTTGGATGTGTCTTTCATGTGAGTTGGGTGATGCTTTCTTAATGCATGCTTTTCTTCTAGTTATCTCCAAACATGAGCATCATGTTTTTGTTTTGGAAGACGATAGTCTCTCAACTGGTCAAGAAATTCTCTTCCATTGATAGAACAGTGTTACATTGTTCATGACATTGCACCATTAGACCCTTTCCTTATCCATTGGGGTTTAGTCCAAACCTTCACCTGTTTTGTCTCGAAGATCGTTTTAATAGTAGCCTTCTAGCTGTTTGTAACTATTCCAAGTGGTATTTTTCCTTTTGATATTTACAAGTAAAATTTTGCATAATTATTTTTTATCTTCTTGTATAATACGGTTGTGTACCTCTTGCCTCATTGTCTTTGATGTATTCACACGCACATATGTATTTTAAAAATACAATTTATGAGGGTGTTCATAAAGTTAAGATCATGGTCTTCTGGGATGTGGCTCCATGTAGTTTCTATAAACCTACATGGAGCCACATCCCACAATACTGGTATTTCAATATTTATCACTGTGAGAACTTCACGTCTCATACATTCGTAAAGTAATATTCTCGATCCCCGTATTACTTCCTTTCTTTCAGGTCCAGATACTTTTCTCACAACTTCTTTCACAAACACTAATTTGTGTTTGTGTTGTTAGAATATCTAACAGATTGAAATGAATGTGAATATAATGTGCAGATATTTTTTGCAAGAAATTTGAAATGAAGAAATTGCTCATGTGATGCTTGGGCGTATGTAACACAAGAGTTCTCTTGTCTAAAGTGTAAAGTATTTGGTTTTATTATGTTTTATGCATATTGCTTGTCTGCAAAATGCCCTTGCTCATTGTGGTGTATGTCTGCATCAAACATATTGTGTTATCTTGCAAATTGAGGGCTGTGTATGTGTGCTGACATATTTAAATTGTCTTTTACATACAAATTAAGATTTTACTGTGACATTCTTTTTTCACAGACTTGTTTAAGCTTAACAAGAGAGAACCGCAAGATGTGATCAGTCTCCGGGAACTTCTAGACCTTCTTAATTCACGTGATCACCAAAAGGTGATACATTCGAATGGTTATGGTAAGTAATTCCTATGAGATGCTTTCCTTTCTTGCTGGTTCTTAATTTTACTTGTATGAGATTCTTTGTCAGCCTTACTATATACAGGGTGGGCCACGAAAATGTAGCCCACCTTCCATTTTGCACGTGTCCTTGTGATATTCTCTCTGGTGTTAGTATGTATATTGCGTAGAGTGTTTGAACAGTTAGTCAACAGTTGTGCTGTCACCATGTTGAGGTATACCCGATGTAACATAGTTATTTTGATGGCTGCAACTGCGTGGCTGATGTCCTTCAGTTCCTGTATCCTGTGCAGATTTGATTCATATACTGTACTTTTCAAGTGTCCCCAGAAAAAAATTTTCTCTGGGGACACTTGAAAAGTATGGTATACGAATAAAATCTGCGCATGATACAGAACTGAAGGACATCAGCCACACAGTTGTAGCCATCAAAATCACTGTTACATCAGGTATACCTCAACATGTTTAGATGTGCGCAGCTCTGTATATTGATGCAGGAGCCAACCACTTTCAACATTTTCTATGATGGTATATCCTTTCAGTATTTGGCTACTGTATTAATTTCTGTATTTACACTATGCCACGGACCCGGGCTACTTTTCTGTGGTCCACCCCATATATGCTGTTTATACTAAGATATTAGTATCCTGGCATTTACCATGAGGATCAGAGACATGTGAACACCTGAGGACAGGTGGTATTCGAGCTGAGACTTGAACTATATGCTTCCTGACAGCAGTCATTGTTACCATTTGAGCCAACCTTCTTAATTGTGTTTTAATTCAAGTCTCTAGAAATGTGGTTACCACATGTAATTCAACCAGTGCTGAATAGATTTTTCACTTGTGGTTTCAGAGTATAATCTTGAATTGAGGTTTTCCTGCATTGTAGGCGCGTTTTGTGGTCCCAGCCAAAACCCCATACAAATAATGTGCAATTTTTCGTGATTTAGATTTTTTCCCAATTTAGGACTTGAAAACTGGGGCCTGACACCATTTAGGAGGCTCAGTTTAAGTGTCCTGTTTACAACTTTTGAGTTCCGGTTGCATAAATAATGCCATGATTATGTGCATTGGAAGTCAATTGAATGTGAAATATCACAGCAGTTTACTACTGATTCCTGAAGTTAACGTGCTTGTGAATGATAAGAGGAAGCCCATATAAGTAGCCATTTACACATAACCACATGTATAACGTTATGCTGTTATTGGTTGATCATAATCATGGATGTATGCAACTTCATGATTGGTTGTCATATGCCATGCTAACACAAGAATTGGCTCAAAGAATATCTTGTAAAATAAAACCCTATTCTAGTTTATTTTTTAAGTTTTTTTTGTGTTCCCTGTAGTAAATATATAAATATCAAGTGAAATGAAGAAAAATGTTGTAACGTGTAAATTTGGAGTGACTGTAGCATTCTTGTAAGCACAGTAGTAATTTTCCGTTTCATTTGGACACAACCCATACTTAAGATTTTTTCCACTTTGTGCTATTAAGTTTGTGCCCCAGATGAATCTTAAGTGGGGGGTTCTGCTGTATGAAGAATTTAATAAATAAATGGTTTGTTATTATGTGTAGGGAACAGACAACAAAGAATCTAATACTTCTGTGGTTCTGATTTATGACTTTTAAGTTAAGCTGCGCATGTTATGCAGTAGGACCTTCCTTGTAACACTGTGTGAAAAGAAATATGAATGTGTGTGATGCATGCTGCCAGATTAGGGGATACAAATTCTCTTAATCCCTCAAGGCTTTATTGAAGTGATATTTTGCCCTTCAAACCCCCATTCAGTTTCCAAAATGGTGAAAGTGCTTGGAAAAGTGAGTCTTGTGAAGTAGCTTGTTTGGCCTATCACTGTTCTCAGAACCAGATTCACTCTCAGGGCACAATGGGCTGTCTTATTTCTTCTGCCGTGCTCTATGTACTAAAATTAGTTGAAACATTGTATATGATGCAGGCTAACCCATTAAGTGGTTTATATGCCAAAGCTGAATTCCAAACAGGATTATGAATTCTGTCTGCACCACTTTGGCCAAATTACATATGGGGTCCTACCAGCTTTCTATCCTGTAGGCACTGGCAATTTTCTTCACTGATAAAATGGCTGGAGCATAAAGCTGATAACTCGTGTCTGTAAGGCTGACATTAGAAAGCACGGGGCTTTACTTTGGTGTTGCCTTCGGTCCTTCATGGCATGGTGTGTATGCAGGGGAGCAACGATGTGTTCTGTAATGTTCTCTGTGTACAGTATTCACAGATGAGGAGTTGGATGCATTGCTGGATCGCAGTGATATGCTGCCTGCAGTGGAATCATCAGTCACCAGAATTGATTCAAAGATAAAAGAAGATGTCAAAATCTACAGGGTTATTGATCAGCAATATGAAGATTTGAAACTTAAATAAAGATTTGAGTTGAAGGAAAAATCACACTGGCTGTGTCTTAGCAAACTGCATATCAATTGGAGGTTCAATATGGAATCTTATGAAAGAAAATAAATTGTTCTTCACCACTTTTAAACATTGCATTGTACTCATTCCAGGTATTGTGATTTTAATTAATTATATTACCAACACATGCAAACAAAATGTGTAAAATATTACAAACTGCTTGTACATATAAGCTCTCCTACATATTTCAGTGAGTATTCACCACATTCATGGGCCAGGTAGCGTAGTCAGTATAGTGACTGGCTACAGGCTGGATGGTTCGGGGATCGAATCCTGGTGGGGGCGAGATTTTCCACCACTGTCCAGACCAGCCCTGGGGCCCACCCAGCCTCCTGTACAGTGGGTACCAGGTCTTTACCAGGGGTAAAGAGCGGCCAGGGCATGACGCTGACCCCTCGCCCCCTTCTAGTGCCGTGGTCAAAAAAGAATAGAGCTATACCTCTACTCCCTCTGTGGGCCATGCAGCCTGTACAGAGCCACAGTGCCTGTACGAGGGTGCACTTTACCTTACCTTTCACCATATTCAAAGAGATGACACAAAGGAATTTATACTTGTGCAAATTCCTTTTGTCATTGTCAGCCTGAAGATTCTGAACAACTGCCACATGCAGGGGGTGTATATGTGCAAGCAACTTGTAAAATTTTAAATATATAATTATATTCTTCGCCTTATTTATTATCCATCATATTTATGTAGGTTTATATGGAAACTGATATATATATATATAGTTAACAGTCCAATTCAGAAAATGCAGCTCTTTTTATTGCAGTGCCAAAATCCTTGACTGCAAAACCAACACAGTAAACAAATTCTGACCTACAACAAATTTATTGTTTCCCCTTCATATTTCAGCTGTGTGGCCATCACTGGGGAGACCATACAAAATATGAAGTGAAAATTACGGAAGTGTTACATTAAAACTTTTTGTAAATCAAGTGACCTAGTGCGGAATATGACTGTGCACTAATTATGAGTTCCAGCCTATATTTAGTAACAGCACTTAACATTCACATAGAATGGTAAGTATTTGAAGCAATAAAAAGGTGGCAGTACTTGTTATACCCTGAGGCTATTTTGTACCATAGACATTGTTGAAGTCTTTCTGAGGTGTCATTATTTCCTGTTCAAGCATTGTAAGTTGTACTTATCCAGAAATCATGTTAGAAACTAGCAACTCCTAGAACAGATGAGATCTGCTCTTTGGCGCTGTAAGGTCTTGGTAACAACTACACCCATCAACAAGTAGGACTTTTTAAAACAGGCACATCACATCATACTTCATTTCAATGAATGCTGTGTCCTTTCTGAGCCAGTCTTTGGTGACATATTCGTGCACAGTGTGATATACAAGTACTTAGGATAATAACACATTGCTTTATAGATTTGGGCCACATAATTAGTGTTTATGTTTTAAACTGAGTCAGCTAACTTAATGTTAGATTTAATGTAGTGCTTCAGTAATTTCTAGTTCAAATTTTGTGTGATCTCTGTGATGATGGCCACATGCAACCGGAACAGTACACTCATTGTAGGCCAGCATCTTGAGTGTTGTGCCAGTTTTTTTTAAATTGAAGTATTATATATGTACAGTAAGTCCATGACTAGCACAGTTAATTTGTTTTGAAGGTTTCCATGTAAGCTGCAAGCCATGTAAGTCCAACAGTGCTCAATACAATATATGTTTTTTTTTTTACATGTATGTTTATATCAGTGAACAGTTAAATCTTTGTAAAGCGGCACAGAATTGCAAAAAATGTATGAAAGGCAGTTTTAATATAGACACAAATGTATCAAAACATACCATATTATACTGTATAATAATATATATACGTAGTATATCTGTACAAATTACCATAGAAGTTGAAGTGCCTAAACTGTTCATATAAAAAAAGTGTACTTTTTTATTCGG
>Ga0209755_10005180_pt1 | contig 14971 bp, 15 predicted proteins | sample TergutCo191P1_FD_187301 | JGI IMG/M metagenome (GOLD analysis project Ga0209755, IMG submission 187301) | Cornitermes sp. P1 segment gut microbial communities from Petit-Saut dam, French Guiana - Co191P1 (SPAdes) (version 2) | ecosystem: Host-associated > Arthropoda: Insects > Digestive system... | reverse complement strand
GGCCGAAGCGGTTAACCTTGCCGAAAGGGCCATTATAGAAGGGCGGGCCGGTGCGGTCAGGGCGAGAGACGAGGCGGCAAGCCTCCTCAACAACCTTAGCGCCCCGCTTGCGGAAATCACAAACGCCGTCAATGCGGCTGAGCAAGCCAGCACCCTGGATCTTGATTTTAACGCCCTGGCAGAAGATCTGGATTTGGCCCGCCGGAGCTACAACAATGCCCGACAAAGCCTCGCCCTCGATAATTACGGCGATGCCATTGCCCTGGGCCAGAACGCCCGCGCCATTCTGACAGAAATTAACGGCAAGTTAAACGAAGCTGTCCATCTGGCAGCGCGGAAATAGCCGCCAAAAATGAACGAAGATACTTTTGGCCCAAACACCAGGAGGGCTTTTTTCTGCGAATGTACCGCGTCCTCCTTTGCCGCCCCGGATACTGTCAGCCTGGAATTTCTCTGGCCCGGCCCGCCCCCGCGTGGAGGGCAGTTTTTCCTGATAAAACCCCGGCGGACAGGGGTATTCCTGGGCCGCCCCATCAGTGTTGCGGGCTGGAAGCCTGTTGTGTCTGACAGCGGCAGCCCCGCCATAAAACTGCGTTTTATTGTGGCACAACGGGGCCAGGGCAGTCGGGAACTTGTGGATTTAAGACCCGGCGAAGAAGCGGAACTGATTGGCCCCCTGGGAAATTACTGGGCCCAGGCGGACATTTTTGCGGATTTATCCAGCGAGCCGCAGCCCATCGCCCTTGTCGGCGGCGGCATAGGCATCGCGCCCTTGCTGGCTTTTGCTGCGGAACTTGGTTCTACGAAACTGATTCCGTTTGATTTTTACGCCGGATTCCGCTCCGTCTCTTTCGGCCTTGAGGACTTAACGTCACAAGGCCCGCGCTCTTTAGTCATCGCCACCGAAGACGGCAGCGAAGGCGCAAAAGGCTTTATTACGGAATTCTTTAGCCCCGCGGGATACGGCGCGGTTTTTGTCTGCGGCCCTGAACCCTTGCTTAAGGCGGCAGGGGATGCCTGCACCGCCAGCGGGGTTCCCTGCTTTGTCAGCCTGGAAAAGCACATGGCCTGTGGAGTTGGGGCCTGCCTGGGCTGCACGGTAAAAACCACCGGCGGGAACCGGTGTTGCTGTGTTGAAGGTCCCATATTCAACGCCAAGGAGGTCTGCTTTGACAACCAGGGAACCTGACCTTTCTGTCACCATTGCCGGTGTGAAGTTCCGCAATCCGGTTATCGCCGCATCGGGAACCTTTGGCTTTGGCAAAGAGTACGAGGGCCTTGTGGACATTGCCTCCCTCGGCGGAATCTGCACCAAGGGCCTTACGTTAAGCGCGCGGCCAGGGAATCCGGGGCGGCGGCTTCACGAAACCCCGTCCGGCATGATGAACTCAATCGGCCTTGAAAACCCAGGCATACCGGGCTTTCTGGAAAACGAACTTCCCCGCATGCGCGAACTTGGCCCGGTGGTAATTGCCAACCTTTCCGGCTCCACGGCAGAAGAATATGTCCAGGGCGCACAGCTCCTTGACGCCCCTGGCGTAGACATGATCGAACTGAACATTTCCTGCCCCAACGTAAAAGCCGGCGGCATGGCCTTTGGCCTTGATCCCGAATCCGCCGCTTCTGTGACCCGCCAGGTACGCAAAGCCGCCCCGCATAAACCCCTCATGGTAAAACTTTCGCCCAACGCACCGGATTTAGGGGCAGTGGCGCGTTCCTGTGTTGACGCCGGAGCGGATGCCCTCTCTCTGGTAAATACCTTCAAGGCCGTAGCCATCGACATTCACAAAAGAAAACCTGTTTTTGACAACACCAGCGCCGGCCTTTCCGGCCCCGCCATACGCCCCATTGCCCTGCGCATGGTCTGGGAACTGTTTGAAACCGTCAAAGTCCCGATTGTGGGCATGGGCGGCATAGCCAGCACTGCTGACGCCCTGGAATTCCTGCTTGCCGGAGCCAGAGCCATCCAGACAGGCAGCGCCACCTTCGCCCACCCCTCCCTGATGAACGACATTGTCGCAGGTATCAGGGATTATATGAAGGAAAAGGGATTTGCGGACACAGGAAGGCTGAGTATCAGGTGATTGTTGATCACTCTTCACGCTGCTACGGTTTATGTGATATGCTTTCCCCATGAACGATGTTATCTCCCTGTTAAAACAATCAGGGGCCCTTTTGGAAGGGCATTTTCTTCTTTCCTCTGGCCGGCATGGAGACCGTTATTTCCAATGCGCCAAACTTCTTGAGCACCCGGATCGGGCGGCGGCGGCGCTTGCCGCAGTGGCGGAGGCTTTAAAAGCAGACATGAAGGCGGGAAAACTGCGCATTGACGCTGTTGTGGGCCCTGCTATGGGCGGCATCGTTGTGGCGTATGAACTGGGCCGCCAGCTTGGGCTCCCCGCGTTTTTTACCGAGCGCGATGACGCCGGAACCATGACATTGCGCCGGGGTTTTGAAGTAAAACCCGGGCAGAATCTCCTCATTGCCGAGGATGTGGTTACCACCGCCAAATCTTCCGGTGAATGTGCCAAAGCGCTGGAGGAAGCCGGAGGGCAAATAGCCGCAGTGGTCTGCATTGTGGATCGCCGTGCTCCGGGCGTGGAAGTTTCCTGGCCTTTTTATGCCGCCTGCCGCGTGGAGGCAGCCTCCTGGGACGCGGGAGACTGCGAACTCTGCAAAAAAGGGCTTCCCCTGGTTAAACCTGGCTCGCGCAAGATATCGTAATAATCAGGGTGCAAGAGCTTCACCTAAAGGCCGTCTCCGGGGTAAACTTGTAACATGACCCGCGGTATATTGATTGCCGGAAATGAATCTTCTTTGTTCTCCGCCGCCGCTGTAGAGGCGGTAAAGCGTGTGGAATCCTTTGCTTCCATTCATATTCCCAATCGCTTTCCTCTGCCGGAAGGTAAAGGCGTCATAGCGCCCGCAGCAGAGACCCCGGGAGCCATTCCCCTCTCCTGGAATCCGGCCAGTCCCATAGCCGCCCGTACAGTCGTGCTGGCTGCGGAAAACCGGCTTACACAGATCAACGATGCCATTCTCATTTGTTCTCCCCCAACGGTGTTCAAAACCGCAGAAATCCTGACGCCGGAAGAAATCGAAATCCTTGTAAACGATCACATCAAGGGTTGGTTTTATCTGATTCGGGAACTGGTTTTGTATTTCCGCCGCCGGGGGGAAGGCTCTCTTTCCCTGGCAGTGCCGGAAGTTATCTCTGGACGGGATACAGCAGGTACAAATATCCTTGACACTATCCGCGGTATAAATCCTTGGGGCGCACACGGCGGGAACAAAAACACCCCGACAGATTTTGTGGGGCCGTCCGCCTCGGCTTCTTTTCGGGCTTTTGCCCAGGGCATTCTTGCGTCCCAGGCCAGTGAGCCTTTTCAGGTAATGGGTTTTACCACTGCAGAAGCCGGTAACGAGGGGGATTTCGCCGCGTGGTTTTTTAAGATAATCGATGAAGGCTCAGGGAAAAACTCCGGCCGCTGGCATAAATATACAAAACCAAAGTTTTTCCGATAAAGATTCGTTCTTTGGCGACTTGCAAATTCTTCCATATTTATAGCATAGTTATAGTATGAACGATAACGGGCCCGAAGACCCTCAATCCAATAAAAATCCCAACAAAAACAACCAAAAGGATTCCGGCCCCCAGTTTCCGTTTTGGGGAGAAGGCGGGCCAAAACTTCCGGATCTTGGCCCTTTTAAAAACTGGAAATTTTCCATTATTTATATTCTTGTTCTTATTATAGGCTTGAGTCTTTTTAACCATGCGCTGCTCCGTCGGGCAAATCCCACCATAGATTTTTCCGAATTCAAGGCCAGAATCGCCACCGGGGAGATTAGGCGGGTAGAACTTTCCGACAGTTACTTTATCGGGTTTACCACAGAAGAACCCCGCCAGCGTCAGCGTCCCCGGGGGGGCATGATGGGCGGCAGAAACCAGCACATGAGCGGACCGCCGGAACCGGTATTCCGGACAGTGCCCATAAACCACCCCGACTTGATACGCCTCATGGACGAAATGGGCGTGTCGTATTATGCGGTCTCCCGCGGGGGGCTTACCATCATCAATCTCATTTTTAGCTGGCTTTTGCCCATTGCGTTCTTTATTTTCATCTGGCGCTTCCTCCTTAAGCGCATTGGCAACATGGGCGGCAATGTGCTTTCCGTGGGGCAAAACAAGGCGGTTATTGTGGCGGAGGGGGACATTGTCACCCGCTTTGCCGATGTAGCCGGAGTGGACGAGGCCAAGGAAGAACTTATGGAAGTGGTGGACTTCCTTCAAAACTCCCGCAAATACACGGACATAGGCGGCAAGATTCCCAAGGGCGTTTTGCTCGTGGGCCCGCCCGGAACCGGAAAGACCCTTTTGGCCAGAGCTGCGGCGGGTGAAGCGGGCGTTTCGTTCTTTAGGATTTCCGGCGCTGAATTCGTAGAAATGTTCGTCGGTGTTGGGGCCGCCCGTGTGCGCGACCTTTTTAAACAGGCCAGGGAAAAAGGCGGCGGCATCATTTTTATAGACGAACTTGACGCCATTGGCAAAAGCCGGATCAACAACATCGCCGGCGGCAACGATGAGCGGGAACAGACGCTCAACCAGCTATTGGTCGAGATGGACGGCTTTGACGCTACGTCTGGCCTTATCATCCTGGCCGCTACAAACCGTCCGGACGTGCTTGACCCGGCGCTCCTCCGTCCCGGCCGCTTTGACCGCCAGGTGCTGGTGGACAGGCCCGACCTCATCGGAAGGGAAGCCATACTCAAAATTCATTCCAGGGATGTAAAAGGAAGCGGAGATGTGGATCTTGCGGCGGTAGCCCGAAGCACCTCCGGTTTTGTGGGCGCAGATCTGGCGAATATCGTAAACGAAGCGGCGCTTTTGGCAGTCCGCGGCGGGCGCAAAGAAGTTATACAAAAGGACTTTGAGGAAGCTATCGAAAAAACCGTGGCTGGCCTCCAGAAAAAGAACCGGGTAATAAAGCCCGAAGAACGGCGCATTGTCGCTTTCCACGAAACAGGCCACGCCCTGATTGCGGCTTTTACGCCCAACTCAGACCCTGTACAGAAAATCTCCATTGTACCGCGCGGCTTTGGCGCACTGGGCTATACCCTGCAAATGCCCGTAGAAGACCGCTACCTCATGACCGAGGATGAACTTTTGGGGAAAATCAATGTGCTTTTGGGCGGACGTGCGGCGGAGGACATTATTTTCGGTAAAATCTCCACCGGCGCGGCCAATGACCTTACAAAAGCCACAGACATAGCCCGCCGCATGATTACCGACTACGGCATGTCAGTCCGCTTCAAAAATGTGGCCCTTACACAGCGCGGCGGTGCGAGCATGCTGGGGAACCAAACCCAGGAACCTTCGTTCCATCGGGAATATTCCGAAGCAACCCAGCAGTATGTGGATGAAGAAATCGCCCGCATAGTGGAAACCCAGTACAACACAGTAAAAGACAGTCTCCGCGCAAACCGTTCCCTTTTGGAAGGTGTGGCGGAAAAACTGCTTGAAAAAGAAACCCTGGATGAAAAGGAGTTTAAAGCGTTATTGGAACAGCCGGGTTAGAGTTTTTTCTCCGCTTCCTGTTCTTCGCTGTTTTCCGCCAGATAGCGGCAGCGATAGTCTTTTACCACTTTTGCGATAGAGCTGGTAAAGTCTTCCAGATAAAGGGAAAAAATTTCGGCCCCCTGATCATTCCATTTTGATTCGGAGATGAAAAATTGATACGGTTCAGCTTTAAGGGCAAATGCGAGCTTCCCTATTGTTTCAGCCGAGACCCATTTTTTCCCGTTTTCAATGTCGTTGATAAAATTATGTGTCAATCCAGCATTTTCCGCCAAAGTCAGTTGAGACATGTTCGCAACAGTCCGGAGGCGTCTTAAATTCCTCGAGAACAAACTTCTAATGTTAATTCCCTTTATCGTATCTTGCTTTTCCTGCCGGTCTTTCACAAGGAAATCTCCCTTCTTGCATGACTTATTCATAATTATCCGCCTTTTCCCCGTTTACACAAACAACCAACGGCGACAAAATTGTCGCTTATGGACTTTTTGGGGAAATTTATCATGAATTTTTGTGGATTTTTTTGGTAAACTATAGGGCAGAAAAACCGGACTGCTTATGCGGCCCTTCCAAAACCCGGGATTCCGGAAAAGCGCCAAATATAAAAATTTTTACACCCCCTCTTGTATCTTTATGACGTCATAAGTTATTATAAAGATGAGGTTAATAGTGAAAAAGAGTTTACTTATATCCTTTCTCTTATTAAGCGTAACAATTTCAGGGTTTTCCCAGGAAATTGTTACCGCAGACAGGTTCCTTGACACTGTATCTGAACGGTACGCAACAATCAGAGATTACGAAGCCCGGGTGGTTATCCGTTCCGATGCAACGGAAATGACCGGAAATTTGAGTTTTCTTGAACCCAATTTTCTGCGCATTGATTTTACCGATCCGGCAGAACAGGCATTGATTTTCAACGGTGAGCTCCTTACAGTGTATATTCCCAGATTACGTGCGGTTTTGAACCAGGCCGTTAGCCCCCGGGGTTCAGTTATGGGAGGAGCGTCCATGGCTTCCGCCCAGGGTCTGCAGCTCCTTCGCCGCGGCTATGTAGCCACCTTTGTGACGGGGCCGGATCCGGTTCCGCTGGACGACAGAAATCCGGAACAGGTGGTAAAACTCAGGCTTACCCGGCGGCTCACTTCGGAAAACTTCAGGGAAATAATTTTAAGCATAAACCCGGAAACCCGCCTTATCCGGCGGATTGAGGCCAGAACCCTTACCAATGCCTTGGTGCGTTTTGATTTTACCAATATCAGAATTAACGTAGGAATTCCGGAACAGCGATTTGTTTATGTGCCGCCGCCTCATGCAAATATGTACAATAATTTCATGTTCCGCGAATTTAACTAAAGTGTCGGAGGAGACGTTTCGTGGAATCTCTGGGTGAGAAATTAAAATTTTCCCGAGAAGAGCGGGGTTGGACTCATGACTATATAAGTCGTGAGACCAATATTGCAACAAGATATTTGGAAGCTCTTGAAAAAGAAGACTTTTCCTGTTTCCCCGGTGAACCCTACATTCTTGGTTTTTTAAGAGGTTACGGCGAATTTCTGGAAATTAATTCAGAAGAGCTATTATCCCTTTACCGTTCCCTAAAAATACAGGAACAGCCGGTTCCGGTAGAACAGCTCCTTAAGCCTCCTTCCTCTGTTCCAAAAATTATCGGGGTGGCTGTCGCTGTCCTGGCAATACTGGGACTTGTCGCCGGAGCAATGTATTTTATTCCCCGCCTCCCCGAAAGAACCCAGGCCTCCCATCCGCCGGCCAGGACAGCACTGGAATACACCATGAGCACTGATTTCCTGGAACGGCGCTTTTTCCCCGGGGATTCCATCCTTGTCACAAACGGGGTTGAATCTCATAGGCTCGTGTTTGCAAGCCTGGGAGACGCGGTTACCATCAGCACCCCCAGGGGCCCGGTGATGCTGGATTTGGGCCAGGAAGTAACCGTCAACTTAAGCGACAATGAGTTTAATGAACTGCGAATTATCGCGGCGGACTTTGTCAGGAACAACAGCGCATCAGGAGCGCTTCTGCGTTTTGAGCAGACTGCTTTACCGCAGTCTTTTATCCCCCTGCCGGATATTACCCCGGAAGCCTTTGCCCCCGGGCGGGAAATGCTTACGATTATCCCGCCAGCCCCAAGCGCTTTTCCTTTTACGCTCCAGGCATCGTTCCAGGGCTTTTGCCTTTTCCGCTACGAAATACTTTTTGAACCAGGCAGACAGGGCCGGAGCGAACATTTTTATCAACGCACACAAGAGCTGAGTATCACCGCGCAAAACGGTATCCGTCTGGGCATATCCAACGCCCGTGCGGTAAGGCTCCAGGTGGTGGGCGGCGGTCGGGTTGTGCCTTTTGAAGCGGGCGGCCCCGGAGAAGTAGTAGCCGCTGACCTCCGCTGGATACGGGACGAAGACAACCGTTTCCGCCTGGTACTTATCCGCCTGGATTAATGTCCCTCTGACCGCCATTTATGACGTACCATATCGACCCTTTTGGCTGTGCAAAAAACCAGGTTGACGCGGAAAACATGATGGCCTTTCTTAACGAGGCCGGATGGGCCACCGTGGAAAATGCCGATGACGCCGATCTTATCATCATCAACTCCTGCGGATTTATAGAAAGCGCCAAGCAGGAATCAATTAACGCTGTCCTGGGCTGGCGCAAGCTTTACCCTGGAAAAAAGATACTCCTGGCTGGCTGCCTTGCACAGCGCTATGACAAGGAACTCGCCGCTTCCCTGCCCGAAGCGGACGGCCTTTTCGGAAACAGCGATCTTCCCGGTATCGTTAAGGCAGCGGCCCTGGCTGCCGGTAAAACGGCTAAAAAGACAGCTCCTGCGGCCAATACCGGCAAGCGCCCCCTCCTTTCCCTGCCCGGTTCGGCGTATGTGAAAATAAGCGAGGGCTGCGACAACCGCTGCAGTTACTGCGCCATTCCCCTTATTCGTGGCGGGCTGCGGAGCCGCAGTGTTACTGACATAACCGAAGAATGCAAAACCCTGCTGGAACGTGGAATAAAGGAAATTTGCCTGGTCGGGCAGGACACCGGCTCTTATGGCCGCGACCTTGCCGGCACTTCCACGGGCCTTCCCGGCCTTTTGGAATCCCTTTCCGGCCTGGAGGGGGAGTTCCGCGTTCGCCTCCTTTACGTCCACCCTGATCACTTTCCCATGCCCATTTTGGACATAATGGAGAAAGACAAACGTTTCCTTCCCTACTTTGACATCCCCCTGCAGCACGGCTCCGAGAAAATCCTCCGCCTGATGAACCGCCAGGGAAACGCCGCCTCATACCTTGCTTTGATAGAAACCATACGCCGCCGCTTTCCTGACGCGGTCATGCGCTCAACCTTTATGACAGGATTCCCCGGCGAAACCGAAGAGGATTTTCAGGCCCTTCTGGATTTTCAGGAAAAAGCACAATTGGAATGGCTTGGCTGTTTCACCTATTCACGGGAAGAAGACACCCAGGCCTGGAGCATGAAGGGGCGGGTGGCGAAGAAAACCGCGGCGGAACGTAAACGGCTTATTGAAGAACGACAGGTATCCATAACAGAAAAGCAAATGGAACGCTTTGTCGGCCGGACATTTGATGTCCTTGTGGAAGAAAAATTCGAAGCCTCAGGAGAAATCCCCGCCGAGCTCTCCGCCGGTGAGGAAGAACTGTACCTGGGACGCCTCCCCTGCCAGGCCCCGGAAGTAGACGGCTCTGCGGTGATTCTAAGCCCCAGGCAGCTTGAGTGCGGCGCGCTGGTACCTTGCCGGATTTTTGCCCGTGCCGGCTTTGATCTGCAAGTACGCCCGCGTTAATCAAAAATTCCTTGATACTGCAAAAATAAGCACTATTTTTTAGTACTAAATTAAGATTCCCATGAGTAAACAATGGAGAAATTCCAAAGTGTCAAGACAAATCTGTGATAATTATAATAAAGTTAAAATCACACTAAAATCATGGGGGATAACGATGAAAAACCTTAAAGGAACAAGAACAGAAGCCAATTTGGAGACTGCATTCACAGGTGAATCAAAAGCTTATACTAGTTATATTCGCTTTGCAACAAGGGCAAAAGAAGAAGGGCATGACACGATCGCCCATTATTTCGAGACAACCGCAGTAAACGAACAGGAACACGCCAAAATATGGTTACGATTTCTTGGCGGCACCATGCAGGACAAAGAGGCCAATTTATACGCGGATCAGGTAAAAGTCGGCTCGAGCAAGGACAACCTTCAGACGGCCATAAACGGGGAATCATACGAAAATTCCAAAATGTATCCTTCGTTTGCAAACGCCGCAAGGGAAGAAGGGTTTGATGTTATAGCAAAGTTGTTTGATCAGGTTTCAGAAATCGAAAAGTCCCATGAAGATTATTTTAAAGGTTTGCTGGAAAAACTCAGCTCCGCCAAAGTTACGCCAAGGGCTGCCCAGAACAGATGGAAATGCAACAAATGCGGGTTTATTCCAAACGTAAAAAACGCACCCGAAATCTGCCCTGTCTGCGGCGGCAGCACCTTTCAGCAGTTTTTATTTTAATTCGAAAAAAATCAATCCGGCAGCACCTCTCCGCAAAACACAGAGAGGTGCATGTAATTCGGCAAAAGCGTGTTTTACTTTCTGACTACAGGCTGTATCCTTTTTTCAAAACTTTCAGGAACAAAATGGAAATACCCTATCCGCCCCTGCGATGTATCAGGCTTGTATTCTGTTTTTGAAAAGTCAAAACTGTTTATCGCTTCTTCCAGCTTTTCGCCGACAAGTTCGCTTTCTTTTTCAAAATCAAACGGGCCATGCTCAAAAACGATATATTCCATTTCGGGGATATCAATGAGCAGCATGTTTTCAGGTTTTGGGCCGTTATAATCCATGGGCAGCCGTGCTCCGTAGGCTTCCGCTTTTTTCCCATTGGCTTCATACATGTGGGCCATTATTTGCCCGGAATACTGCCCAATAAGATCATCCTTGCCGTCCAGCTTTCCTTTTATGCTGTCCAGCAGCCCGCAAACAGTATCGCTGTCCTGGCCGGGGATCTGGCCCTGCTTTTCCCAAAAATCCCAGTACCCGCTGCTTTCATAATTTTTGATGTGTAAAAACTTATGAGCCGGCATTGTGATAAAATAGACCTTTACGTCTTCCGTTGATTTAACCATACCAATTTCTCCTATTCCAAAAAAGTAACGGTCAAACGTATTGATTTTTGTACGAAGGACAACAGGCAGCGGGTTATTGCGGTACTGTTTGGGATTTATGCCGTAAGCGGTCTTAAACGCGCGGGTAAAAGCCTCGTGGCTTCCAAAACCGTATTTAACCGCAATGTCCAAAAACTTGAGTTTCGTATCCCGCACTTCAAGGAGGGCAAACGCAAGTTTTCTACGGCGGATATAATCCCCCAATAAAATACCAGAAATTTCCTTAAATCTTCTTGTAGTGTGAAATTCAGAAAACCCGAGTTTCTTTGAAAGTGACTGCAAAGTCAAAGCTTCATCGTCATGAGACTTTATTCTGTCGTCAATTTCATTTACCACAATTTGAATCAGCCTATGCCATTCATGCATACTTCTATCCGACCATCCACTATTAAAATAGCAGAAAAAAATGGCAGAAATTTGATTCTGTTTGCGAATTCGTATCCGCTTCAAGTCAAAGTGCTGATAATACCTTTCTGCTCTTTAATTTCTGAATACGATGCCTTGCAATTCTTTTTCACATTGGGGCTGATTTGGGAATTATATACACTGAATAAACTGTCATAGATTATTCGGCCTTTGAAGGGCATCAGGGTTGTTTGTATCATCATCGGCAGCATATCAAGCGGCAGCATATCGGCGATGGGGCTTCTAATCCCGATAACACCGTATAACACATCTTCTTTATCGTTCAGAAGAACTGAATACTTTTTTAAATGCGTGACGACCATGAAATGTCCCGGAATATTGGTTTTCCATCCTGTCAGGATTTGGATATCTTCTTCCGATAAACCGGATGCAGAATTAATATACTCATCTATGACTGCGACGTTTTCCCAAAGCTTGGTTTTTATTTTGGTAATATCTTCCTGTTTTAATCCGGCAGTTTTTTTTGGGTGGCCAAAATTTCTGATGAGGTGATGCTTGTCATTAACAAAAGCCAACAGCCCAAGCCAGTTTTTAAAAAAGACTTTCCTTTCTTCCGGCAGCAATATCATACAGTCTCCCCTTGGGTTAAATAAGTTGTGAAATCATCTTCAACCTGGCGCAAAGCATAGCCTGGCACCGATGAATTACATGCTTCCTAAATACGCCGCCTGCTCGGCTGTGAGAGTATCAATGTGTAAGCCCATGGCTTCCATTTTGATACGGGCCACTTCGTTGTCGATTTCCATCGGAATGTCATAAAGATCAGGCTTAAGCTGTTTGGCGGCTTTCGCCACATGCAATACGCTGAGCAGTTGTATGCTGAAACTCAAATCCATAATTTCAGCGGGATGCCCGTTGCCAGCCACGATGTTGACCAGGCGTCCTTCCGCCAGTAGATTCAGCACTTTGCCGCCGGGCAAGTGGTAGCCGTCAATAAAGGGCTTGCGGTTTTCCATTTTTACAGACATTGCTTCCAGGGCGGCCCGGTCAACTTCCACATCGAAGTGTCCGGCATTGGCTAGCAGAACATTATTTTTCATGACCTTGAAATGCTCGGTGGTAATGACTTTTGAGCAGCCTGTGGCAGTGACAAATATATCGCCAAGCGGGGCCGCTTCCGCCATGGGCATTACGCGGAAGCCGTCCATCAGCGCCGCAAGCGCCTTGTGGCGGTCAACTTCCGTGATTATCACATTCGCGCCAAGGCCGCCGGCGCGCTTGGCAATTCCGGAGCCGCAATAACCGTAACCGGCCACTACAACAGTCCGGCCCGACACCATGTTGTTGGTGGAATACATGATTCCGTCCCATGTGGACTGCCCGGTTCCGTGAATATTATCAAAAAGGCATTTGCATTTGGCATCGTTTACCGCAAACATGGGGAAATTGAGCTTTCCGGCATTGCTGCGGGCGCGCAGACGGTGAATCCCTGTGGTAGTTTCCTCACAGCCGCCGAGCATGTTTTTGGCGTAGTGCGGCACTTCGTCATGGAGCAGCGCTACCAGGTCGCTCCCATCGTCAATGATGATATCGGGGCAAAACTCCAGCGCTTTTATCTGGTGGTCGTGATATTCCTGATCTGTCGCCCCGTGCCACGCGAAAACCTCGGCACCAAGGCTGTCCAGGGCGGCGCAGACATCGTCTTTTGTGGAAAGGGGGTTGGAGCCGGTAAGCGTTACCTCCGCGCCCGCCGCCCGCAGCACAAGGCCCAGGTAAGCGGTTTTTGCCTCCAGGTGCACACACACCGCCACTTTAAGACCCTTTAAGGGCTGTTCCGCCGCCAATTTTTTCTCAAAATGGTTGAGCACGGGCATGAAATCCTTGACCCAGTTTATCTTAGCAAGGCCGGCTGCGGCCAAAGATTTATCCCTTATGATACTCATGCAATGTTCTCCTTGGTTTGTTGAGCAATCTCTTTTTAGAAATATGCTTGCCCCATTATATGAAGATTCTGGATTTTTTTCAATCGTCCTGGAGGCGGTGTTTCACCATGTATCTACTCTCAGATCTGTATGTAATTTAAGGTCAAAAATCATACACTTGCGAGAGTTTTCCCGGAAAAATAATGACAACTGCCCCTTTTTTTCGTATATTATCACTGAGGAGGACAAAAAAGGATAACAGTATCAATGAACAACATCGCCCCCGCCATGATGGGAGACTTCCCAAGGTACTTTCACAGGACGAAATAGGTAAAATTCTAGCTATAGAAAATAACCCCAAACACCGTCTTTTGTTGATGCTGGCGTATTCTTCCGGCCTTCGTGTCAGCGAAGTAGTCGCACTGAAAAGAGAACACATTGACCTTTCCCGCAAAGTTATTTACGTCAGGCTCGGCAAAGGCCGCAAAGATCGCTGCACCCTTCTTTCGGAAAAAGCCGCTCACTTTATTGCCGAATACTGCGCCTCCAACAACATTGAAACATGGCTTTTCCCCGGCCAAATTGCCGGACGCCCGCTAACCATTCGTTCTGCCCAGCATATCTTTGACAAAGCTGTCTGCCGCGCCAAAATCGAAAAAGCCGTTTCGATTCACAGTCTCCGCCATACCTTTGCCACCCACCTTCTTGAAAACGGCACTGACATCCGATACATTCAGGAACTTCTTGGCCATTCCAGCCTCCGCACCACCGAACGCTACACTCACGTTGCCCGCCGCAGCATCCTCAATATCAAAAGCCCTCTTGACAGTATTTCTTAAGCGCCTTAAGTTAGCACAATTGCATAGTGGTACACAATTTAGTGATTAACACGAAACTTTCTTCGTGTTAATCCCGGTATGGTGGTGTAATCTGACTTCGTTTTATATCAAAATGGGGATGTTATTGAGAAATTCATATATAGGTAGTTATGCGACAGTTTTGCATTTACTTAAAAATTCGCTACTTGACAAATAAAAAAAATACTACATATATGATATAAGAGGTGATAAGTGTCACAAAAATGGAAAAATTTGTCGGTTTGCCTCATGGCTCTGTTATCGCTGGGCTTTTATTCTTGTGTTTCTTCTTTTTATGGAAGGGAAAAATCACGTGTGCTTACTGAGGCTGATATGCGTCTTATCGAAGCGAGTGAAGAACGAGAAAGACAAATGAAAGAACAAGAGAAACAAATAGAAGAAACAAAACAACATGAAGAGGAACCGTATTTAATATTTTGGTGATTCTTCGATATGAATTTTCTTGAATTATGGCTAAGAGTTACCTGCAAGATGCGTCAGTCAAGATAGAGTAAAATATTTACTTTAGCATTTTCTGGAAAATGACTAAGAGTTACCTACAAGATGCGTCAGTTAAGATAGAGTAAAAAATTTATCTGATTATGTCTAAGAGCCTTTCACAAGATATATTTTTGTAGAATAGAGAATACGAAATTTATAAATTACGGGATTATGAGAATGTAATCATAATAATGCTGGCGCAACAAAACCATCGCATAACAAACGGTAACTGCTCACCGCCTGTTCGGCGGTTCGGGCTACCTAGAACGTTATACGAAATACGGGCTGAATTGGTTTGTAAATAATAGAATGTATTGGTATAGTAATAAGAAGGCTTTACTGTATAGTTTTTATGTGGTATATTTAAATTGTGGGTTTACTGTGTATAAAAATAAAACACGGAGGTTAATTATGAACAAAAAAGATAAACAGTTATTTGAACAGCTTGTTTCAGAAATAAAATTTATTACATCAAAGGAAGAACTTCTCTTGAAATATGAGAAGGATCATGAGAAACTTTCAGGCATGGAAGCAAAACCTGGTTCAATATTGGCACGTA
>Ga0209755_10005179_pt1 | contig 14972 bp, 9 predicted proteins | sample TergutCo191P1_FD_187301 | JGI IMG/M metagenome (GOLD analysis project Ga0209755, IMG submission 187301) | Cornitermes sp. P1 segment gut microbial communities from Petit-Saut dam, French Guiana - Co191P1 (SPAdes) (version 2) | ecosystem: Host-associated > Arthropoda: Insects > Digestive system >... | reverse complement strand
ATTTATTATTTTATAATTTTCCATTAAATTACTATTGTCATTATTTTTTATATTTTTACTAACAATATTTAAAATATGAAAAAATGGTTCTGAATATATATGATTTAAAAAAGAATTGCTTTTTAATTCCTTATATAACTCAGCATAATCATTATTTGTTAAAATATTTGGAAAATATTTATTTAATAATGTCTTGCATTCAATTTCTGATACTAAAAAATATTGTCTGCCTAATGTTATAGTATTAGATAAATCTAATTTTTCATTAATAGAATATTTTTCTCTTGAACAACATGAGGATAAAAACCTTGCACTATGATAATCAATACCCATAAAAACCTCACTTATTTAATATTCTTTCTTAATATAGATCCTTATTGTTGAACCTTTTTTAAAATTATTAAGTATTTTTGAACATAATCTATTCATAATCATAGAAAGTATACCAAAAAAACTATATAGATAGTTATTTATTTTATTGGCATTCCATCCTTTCTTATAAAGCCTACTAGCTAAAGTACCTTTTAATGAATCATATATTATTTCATAAATTTTAAATCCACATTTGCTAATTAATAAATTGATACTATTTAATGAATGTAAAAATATATGTCTTGGAGCATCTAATTCGAACCAATTTTCTTTATATTTTTTATATTCATAACTAGAAACTGTAGGCATGCAAATTATACATTCTCCATTAATATTTAATAATTCATATATTTTTCTTAGTACTTTTTCCTGTTCTTCCATATGTTCTAATGAATGATTCATAATAATTATATCATATTTTTCATTAAGCGCAAATACATTATTTTTATATATATTAATTTTTATATCATCTGAATAACTATAATTAATATTATCGTTAATGAATGGGTCAACTCCATAAAGATTTTTAAATCCGGATAATGCTAATGTTTTTAATAAAGTTCCTTGTCCACATCCTACATCTAATATCTTTTTATTAAATATATTTTTATCCTCTCTATCAATTTTTTTTATTTTAATTAAAGGCAAACTTTCCGGAAATAAAACACAAATTAATTTATTAAATAAATTCCCTTTTCCAGTATAATAAGATATATTTGATTTAATAAATAAGTTATTAAAATATTTCTCTTTTTTATTTATTTTCTTTTCTATAGGTATAAAAGAAAAATAATCACTTGGATAATATTTTGAATAATCATCCGGAATATTTATTAATTGCAAACAATTACATTGATTACATTCTAAATAATTAAAATCATCTCCCAAACCAATAAGCATTTCCTTTACATTTATTATTTTATTATTTTTATCATTTCCACATATTAAACATTTATTCATAATTTTTCCTACTATTTATATTGTACTTTTTTATTCATATTATTTAAATAATTTCTTATACCATATTTATGAATATGAATATAAATGTTTCTTGGTAATATTTTATATAACATTTTTTGAATTTTAAATATTTTATCTCTTTTAATATATTTTTTTTTATAATCCAACCAAGGAGATATTTTAAGATATTTATCAAATAGATCATTTTGAGGATGAATATTATTTTTTTCCCATGGTCTTCCTGTCATTGCTCCCATACAATGATGAATTAATGGATTTTTATAAACATCTTTAACTTTTTCAATATTTTCATAGTACTCCTCAGAAAGGTCATATATAAAAAATGATTCTTTTATTCCATATATATAAAAACCACTATTAAAATTATAAGTAATATCCAAATATTTTATTCTTTTTCTAAAAAGAACATTCAAAATATCTTGATCTACTGTAAAATATCTATTTCTTATGTTACTTAGATGTTTAATTATTTCCTCTTCGCATTTTTCTTCTTTCCATAATTTATGATTAAATAATATTACTCCACAATTATAATATTTATCTGTTAAAGGAATACCAATAAGTTCTTTGTAACTATTAAATATACAATCATAAGTAGCTGCCATTATATTATTTTCAAAATTATAATCTAAAAGCGGTGCTAATGAACCTGTTATAATAGTATCACCATCAAGTTGCAATATTCTATCTGTTTTAATTTGTAAATTTTTTACAGAAAGTAATTTAAAATATGTTGTATATGTGTTCCTAAATGGGGTTACATTTAATTCATATTTTAATTTATTAAGTATTGGTTCTGTATTAATAATATATAAATTTCTTTTATATTTTTCACAAATTTCTTTAATTTTTAATATATTTTCTTCATGTATATCATCATTTAATATATAAATATTTATTTCATCAAGTTCCTTATTATTTTCCATTAACGATGTCATAGAAACACCCGTTACAACTGCGTAATTATTATTGCTTTGATACAAAATATTTAATATTCCCATAGATACCAAATCCTTTTATAATTTTCCAATCAGAAATATAAATCTTACTGCTAATTCATCTAATATTGTATCTCTATATCTGTTTATACAGAATAATTTTTTTAAATTATTAATAAGCTTATAATTTGTATATATTCTAAATATATTTTTTATTGTACAATCAAAATAATTATTATAAATATTATTAATTTCTATCCACCTTTTTTTATAATTAAATTTATCGTTTATTAAAAAATTATTAATTCTATTTAATTGGATTTTAAAAAAATTATTGGAATAAATTTCTGATGATACATTTCTATCATGTCTTCTGTATTTTGCTAATACATTAAAATCATAATAAACATTACCAAGGGTAACTGCGATTATTAATGCTAAATAATCATGTGGAATATTTTTCTCTGCCGGCATTAATAAATAATATTTTAATAATTCATAATTAATTACTGTAGTAAAACCGCAATTAATATTATTTACAAGTGCACTTTGTAATGTTATTTTTGCTTTTATTCTATTTTTATGAGAAATAAAGTTCATATCTTTATCATAAAAATCAAAATCACAAAAATATAGAGCAGGTTTTAAATTATCCATGTTATTTAAAATATTTACTGCATTTTCAATTTTATTTTCCAGCCAAATATCATCCTGATCCGCAAAGGAATAATAATCTGATTGTTCTGTATTTTCTAATAACCAATAAAAGCTTTTAGCAAATCCTAAATTTTCTCCGTATGATAATTTGATCTTACCCTGATTTTCATATTCTTTTAAAATATTCAAAGTATTATCTTTAGAACCATCATCACGTACAAATATTTTAATATTTTTATATGTTTGGTTAAAAATACTTTCCATTTGCTCTTTTATGTATTTTTCACCATTATAAGTAGACATTAATATTATTACTTTTTTATCTTCCATAATACTTTACTATTTCTTTAACTCTTATTTATGTTATTTACTTTCCAATATCCGCCTTTATCAGGACCGACACGTTCCAGTATACCTTTTTCTTTAAGTTTAGAAACGTTCCATTCAACACCACGCCTTGTCAAACCAGTTTTTTCAACCAATTCCTTTTGAGTAATGTTAGGGTTACTTTTTATAATATCTAGGATTTTCTCCACAGTTTTCTCCACAGTTTTCTCCACAGTTTTCTCCACAGTTTCTGTGGCGTTTTCAATAAAAACAGTAACCATAAAACCATCTGATATATTTGTAAATTCAGGAATTCGACGATTTTCCTCTTTAAAATAATCTATGATTCTTCTTATGCCAGAGCCGTATTTTTCGATTAAACCCATGTCTTTAAAAGTCTCTGCAATTTTTTTATTACGCGGAATAGAACGATATTTATTAGATAATAAATCATCCACTGTAATATTTTCAGGTAAACGTCCAGGGTTATAAAATTCTATTTTGTCATTAAAAACTTTCACAATTGAATCAGAAGAAGAACGGTAATCACGATGAATAATCATATTTAAAACTATCTCTCTTATTGCCTCCATGGGATACTGCCATTTTTGAGTATTTCTTGGCTCCCCTGTTATAATAATTTCAAGATTTATATGTTTTTTAACAAAATTAATTACTTCATCAACCTGAGTTAAAATATCCTTTTTAGTTCTTGCAGAATCTTTAATTGTTATTTCGTTTTGAAACCTGCCTAATTCTATGGTTGTTGTTACTTCATCGTTCTTTTTAAACATAAGAAAAGCGGCATTTGTTATTCTATTATTTTTTATTAAATTATATTTTTCCATAAATTCAATATTCTTTTCTTTAATTGATATTCCATTATTTTTCATCAGTTTAATGCATTTCTGGACTTTTGAAAGAGATATTTCCTCTATGGAATGTACCACATCAGGAAACATATCCCAACTTGAATTTATTGTTTTTAAATGCTCATTCGCAATTTCTTCTACTCCTAAAAGGTGATTAGAATCTCCTGTTCTTTTATAATATTTTCCTTTTATCGAAACCGGCTTTATTGGATATTCCGGAGCAAATACTGCTAAAATTGTTTTATTTTTTACTTCAATAATTTCTATATCCGGAATAATTTGAGGATTTGTTTTACTTTTTATTTCATTAATAATATTTTGAACTGTTTCTTTTCCTATTGTAATTCCATTTATTTTTCCATCATCTGTAATTCCTATATAAACAGTTCCACCTTTTGCATTAGAAAATGCTACTAATGTTTCTATAACATTATCACTAAACGAGGATTTGAATTCTATAGTTATACTTTCTTTTTTTGGAAGGCTGCTCATGGTTTTACTTTATACTTTACTTTTCCAATTCTCTAATTCTTTTTTCCAATAATGCTATACTCTGTGTCATTCTGTAAATACGATTAATCATATGAGAAACTATAAATGTAAGCGTTAAAACAATTAATATTAAAAATATCCCGCCAAATAAGAATATTGTATTTACCGGAGATGCAATACCTATAAAAGAACCAACAATATCTACTATTTGAGGAAATATTGTTACGACTATCATTACAATATCTGCAAGAAGCCACACAAGAGAGTATTTTAAGTTCAATTGTTTTTTAGCAACAAACCGTATAATAATTATAAAAAATAATACAAGAGAAGCAATTAAAAATATCTGTAATACATTATTCATTATTTATTTTCCTATTTTAACCTTTCTTATGCCTAATCTATAAATTAAAAGCGCTAACGGTACTTTTAACATATAATAAGCAGAACGAAGAGTATTTATAGAAGAAATTCCTCCGGCTCTTTCATTCATGATAACCGGAGCTTCTTTTACAATATAACCATTTAAAACAGCGCAAACAATTGCTTCCGGTTCAGGATAATCATGAGCATATTCAATTGCAAATAGTTTAATTAAATCTTTGTTAGCTGCTCTAAAACCGCTTGTTGTATCCGTTACTTTTGCTCCGCAGCATATTTTAATAAATATTTTAATAATCCAGATGCCAAATCTACGTAACAATGATGATTGAAAACCTTTATTTTCTATAAATCTTGAACCAATAACCATATCTGCTTCTTTTCTTTCTATTGGCTGAATAATCTTTTCTATGAATGCAGGATCGTGCTGACCATCTCCATCTATCTGAACAGCTATATCATATCCTTTTTCTAATGCATATTGATAACCGCACTGCACTGCTCCACCAATACCTAAATTAACAGGTAATGAAATAAAATTAAAATTATTCTTTTTACAAATATTTTCGGTATTGTCCTTTGAGCAATCATTTATAATTACATAATCATATTGCGAGAAATTTTCTTTTATATTATATATTACCCTTTCAATATTTTCAGCTTCATTATAAGCCGGTATTATTATTAATGTTCTCATTTAAGCTCCAACTATTGTAATTGTTTTTGTTCGATTAAATCAAGCATTATTCTATTCCTATGTTCACATATCAACCATCGATAGACCGAGATATTCTATCTTATAATTACTTAAGCAATTATTTTTATTCATCATATTCATAACTTTTTCTTTTAATAAATTATACTTGATATGTTTTTCATTACGTTTAATTTCTGCAATTTTTACAGTTTTATCGATATCATTAACTGCAATCAAATCAATTTCATTTTCTCCTGTTTTATCCCAATATGAACCTATCTTTGTTATTTTTCCTTCTTCCAGATATTTATCACGGAAATATCTTTCTAATATTAACCCGCTGAATGTTGAATAATCTCTGTCTATTATTCTTTTTAATTCTTCGTACTGCGCTATTTCTATAATATATGAATATTTATAAATAAAACGAAACCAAAATGAGAAAAAGTTATCCATTATTATATATCTTACATTTTTTGTTTCACTTTTTGAAAACATAGGCAATGATTTACAAATTAATCCATAATCATTTTCCAGCCTTGTTAAATATCCGCTTACTTCTTTTCCAACACAATTTTCTATTTTTGATCTTGTGTTTTCTCCGCTTGCAATTGCGGAAAGAATCGTAAAATATATTGTATAATCTTTTCCAAATTCATCTATTAAAATATTTTTTCCGTCGGTTATAAATGTTGAATCTTCGCGAATAATATAATCTATCATTTTTTTAAAATTAAGCGCTTTATTATCAACTAAAAGCTGAACATATTTTGCAATACCGCCTGTAAAAGCATATAATGCAAGCAGATCTTCCGAGTTATAATCGGGATATTCTTTTTTTAAAATATCTTTTAATACTGACACATTAAAAGATTTAATTATCATAGAAGATGTTGCTCTGCCAAAAAGTGGCGCTTTATAATCCATAAATATTTTATGCATTAAAGAAAAAACCGAACCGCATACAATAAGATTCATTTTACTTTTATCTTTATAAAAATCCCAATGGTTCTGCATTTCGCTGTAGACAGCCGGATTTATATTAAAAAATTCCTGAAATTCGTCGATTATCAGGATGAAGTGTTTTTCCAAAGAAAGCTGCATTAAATATTTAAATAGTTTTCCAAATTCATTGACATCTCCCAGAACAGGTACATTTAATTTATTAGCGATCTCCTGTAGGAAATCCTTACAAAGAAACGGCTCTGCTTTTCTTGTAATAAAAAAATACAAAGCGCATTTATTGTGCGCCGCCCGAAGCAAAAGTTGTGTTTTGCCTATTCTACGCCTCCCAGTGATTATGGTAAAACTTGCATTTTCTTTCGAGTTTTCATCAATTTCATTGAGACGTTTTATCTCATTTTCTCTGTTATAGAACTTCATACTTTTTATTATAGCGAAACCGTCAGTTCCGAACCAGTGGTTTCGGATATTTTTAATTGTATTATATTATTATATTTTGTATATATAATCGTATATTATTTGTCTTTCTATCTAGAATTCCGCTTGTACACTGCTAATATATGCTTTTTTTCTTTGCATATTATAAATAATTTTTCCTAATATTTTATCATTTTATAAGTTTTTAAATATTCTATTATTCAAATTAATTTTACAATTTTGCCACAGTAAAATCTAATATTCCATTAATTATTAACATATGTAAAAAGAAAACAATACAAATCAAATATTTATCAATATTTTTAACAATAATTATTGTATTATTATATATTAATAAAAATAATGGTAATAAAAATGGTATAAAATAACGTCCTTGTACCCCTTCAATATATTGATGTATCTTACTTGTCCATCCTATTAACATTGAAAATCCTGCTAATATATATATAATTAAACAAATAGAAAATAATAATAATTTATATGCATTTTTAATTTCAAAAGTATCTTCTTTATTTTTAAAACTTAATAATATAATTACAGTAATTAAAATATTAAATATCCATATTGGCAATGGAAGACTAAGTCCACTTAATAGATGTCCAAATGTTGAATAGATATAAAAATTACCTTTAACATTAATTGTATTAATAAATATTTTTATCGTATGTAAAGGATTTGTAATAATATATTTTAATGAATAATTTTCATAACCTTCCCAATTAAGTTTTAGTGGTTCTTTGGAAATTGATAAGATATTAGGAAGACTGAATATAAGAATTGTAATAATACCCACACCTAAAATAATAGATTTATTAATAATACATGTATTTAAATTATTAAACCTTTCTTTCGGAATTAAAAATATTAAAAATATTAATGGATAATAAATTACTTTTGCAGGAGCAAGTAATGCAATAGCAATAATTATCCAGTAAATTTCTTTTTTTGTAATTGGTTCTTTATTGTATATGGAATATAAAATACAAGAAACTAATAATATAGATAATCCGTTTATAAAGCCATCAAAAGAAAAAGAAGCAGCTTGATGTAAGCACATTGGTAATAAACCTATAATAAAAACAAGATTTTTTTTAAAAGGGATAATTCTAATTGCAAAATAAACACATATAATAAAAAATATTAAATTACATAATCTTCCCAAATAAAACTTCCATATAAAATTTAAATGTAGTATTCTTCCTATTGTAACTCCAATTGCTTGCGGGATGTATTGGATTGGATAACTTAAAGTATATTTTTTAGGTTGTTCAACATGTTCTCCTGTTGATGAAAATATTGGATCTTTTAATCTAAGATAGGCTTGCGGAATATTTTGATGTCCTTGAGTATTACTCGTTTCAATATCAACACTGCGAACAGTATTTTTAAAATTAAAAGAAAATATATTTGATAATTTTAATGTTGAGTTGTAATGATGAGGTTCATCCGGTGGAGAAAATGGAGTTATTGTTAACATATAAAATAATCCATATCCTATTGCTGTAATTATAAATAATTTTTGTATTTTAACTTTTTTAAATAAAGTAATCATTATTATTGATAATGTAAATATAGAAACAAATAATTTTATTATTTTTGAAAATATTAATATATAACTATTATCATTATTGATTGATTGATTAATAAATATGGATAATATTCTAAATAAGAAATAAAGACATATAATAACAACTAATATTTTAAATATATTCCAAAATAATTGTTTATTTATTATACTCTCTTTAATCTGTCTATATAAATAAGTATTTCTTAATTTTTCTGTAATACTAACCCTTATATTCATATAATTTCCTTTATTAACATTAAAATATATTTAATAAATATAATATTTATTCACAATTGTGAAATAAATTGTGCTATTCTACTTCTTCCATCTGAGTATACATAATTCTCGCATTTCTTTTTAATAAATGGAGATCCAAGAAGTACTAGGGCATATGGATTTGTATACGGTATTGAATAATCCATAAGATACTTTGAGATAAATCGTGTTTCTTCTATTAGTACAGAATATTTAAAGCCAGCTTTTTTTAATATGGATGTAAGTTCAGATTCATATAATGAAATTACACTTTTTAATGTTGCAATATTCTTAACACTTTTCCAGAATTCAATAAAAATATTATTTGTAAATACATTTTTATTAAAAACTTGAAAATACGATTGAATATGTTCTGATATTTTTTCCTTTTTTAAATAAGAACCATCTGATAATTCCGGGAATAATGTTATTCCCCAAAAATCAATATTTTTATTATTCATTTTATTAAAAATGTTATTCATATTATATATAGGACTAAGAACACTGTTATTAATTAAAATAAGCTGATCAAAATTACTCAAATTTTTAAATCCATATTGTATAAGTCCATCGCGCCATGCTGCAAAATCAAATCCTTTATTTTTTCTTTTTATTATTTTTGATGTATATGGTTTTATATTACTAATTTCATCATCAGATAAGTTAGAATTAGTAACAAAAATCAATTCTTTTGAAAATTTAGAAAAGTTTATAATACTTTCCTTGTCCTGTTCACTTATAATATTATTTTTATCATAATGAGCATAAAAAATAATCTTTTCTTTTTCTATTGTTTTTATAACTTCCGATGTATTATTAAATGTTTTTAAATATAAATACTTCTTATTTTTTGCAATATATACCCATATTCTTTCAATTTGATGAGCAAGAGTATTATTTATTTGTCCATTTTCTTCTTCAAAATCATTTAAATTATAATTTGTTTTAAATATATCTGATATAGCATCAACTCTTGCCCAAAACATGTTACCTGCCGGAAATATAATATCACCAGGCAGTTTACTGTAAATTCCAAGACGATTTAATATATTATAACAGCCATTTATATTATCACCCCACTCTGCTTGTTTACTTATTACAGGATAAGTTTCCGGGAAAATAATACCTATTTTATTATTCTTTTCAAAGGATTCGATTATTCCTGTAATATTATCATTAGAACCAAGTAAATGCTTATATAAATATTTACGCCAATAATCTCCATATTCACTTTTTCCATTTTTTTTTGAATGAAGATGACAAATATAATCATAGTTAATATAATTATTTTTTAATTGAAACATAAATGGCGCTACATCTCTGCCTCTATTTTCAAATATTTCTATTATTATATTCAACATATTAATAATATTATATTTTTTAAATATTTCTTCTATTTGTAATCTTTTATTTAAAGAATCTGTTGTAATAAAGCAATCAAAATTATATGGAATATATAATAAATTCTCAATAATTTCTTCTGTTAATTCTACATAAAATATATGAACATGAACTGCTATTTTTAAATTTCTTTTTATTTCAATATTATTTTCTTTTATTATTTTTAAATTATTATCAAAAGGAAGAGAGCAGATTGCTTTAGATAATGTGTTAATATTTGCATAACCATATTTTTTATCGGGTTCTAAATATGTTCCTTCTGCCCACTCATTCCATGCATTTATAAAAATTAATCTCTCATTTATTTTTAATCTTTTAAATGCATCGGTAATATTTAAATTAACCCATTTATAAAAAGCTTTTAATGAATACGCATAAAAAGTTGTCCACTCATTTTCTCTTCTTGCTGCATTATCCCAACCTAACATAGCACATCGATATATAGGTTTCTTTGATCTTTTTTCACTTTGTATTCGTTTATTAATTATTTCTACTAATTTTTGATAATTATTAATATAGGCACTTTTATTATAAGTATTAATATTTCTAACCTCTATTGTCTTATACCAGCAATTATTCGGAGGAAACTCAACCTCAGCATCAATTATATTTGATATATTTATAATTTTTGCAGTATTGTTATTTGTACGGCAAGTCCAAATTAATATTTCACCTATTCCGATTTCTTTTGCCCGAACACGCCAAATATTAAATACTTTTTTTATTTCAAATATTTCACCTGGATTATATACAATTATAATTGGTTTATTATCAATTTTAATATATCTCGGATCATCAATATATTTTTTTATATCTTCGATAAATCTAATAGGATCATCTTTTAAATATTTTTGTTGCATTAATACATCACTATTTGCACCATCCCATTTTCTTGTCCAGTTTTCATTTGCCCAGCAAAGACAGAAATTTATATCTATTTCTTTATGTTCTAACAGCATATCAATTGGTTTTTCCAATAACCATTTTCCGGAAAACCAATAATAGTAAAAACAGAATCCATAAATACCATGTTTCTTTGCGAGTAAAGACTGTTTTTTTAAAGTTTCTATATTACTTAAATCATAATAACCTATATCATCATGAGGTTCTCTTGGCTGATAATGTTCGTTAAACCTTGGTGTTGTCTTCTTTGTATTAGTCCATTCTGTAAAACCATCTCCCCACCATTTATCATTTTCCATTATTCTGTGAAACTGTGGTAAATAAAACACAATTGTTTTTACAATTGTTTGATAATTTGTAAAATCAATATCATCTTGGTATTCACTTTCATATGCTTGATATTCATTATTATTAAAAATATTATCTTTTACTGAATGATATAGTTTTCTATCATTTATTTTTTTTTTAATTATTTTATATGTTTCTCTAAACCCTAATTTTTTAATAGATAACAATCCTTTATTAAAAAGATATATTATCCTATTATTAAATATTTTTTTAATTAATATATTTTCATTCATTAAAATTTAACTATAATTATTTAATTGTATAACAGCAATCATTAAGAGAAAAATTACAATTGTAATATGGGTCACCTTTCATCAATTCTTCTTCCCATTTCTCCATAAATATTGATATTTCCTGTTTAAACATACATTGTTTTTCAAGAGTATCATAATAACCACGTGTTTTTGATTCATGATGATATGCTTCTACAAAAGGTGTCCACACTATTAAATACCCTGCTTTACGTATTTTCAAACACAAGTCTACATCATTATAAGATACACTTAACTTTGTATCAAAAAAACCTACTTCTTCAAACACAGATCGTTTAACCATCATGCACGCAGCAGTAACCGCACTCAAATTTTGTACAAAATGTAATTTGCCCATATAACCTATTGTTTCACGAGGAAGACCGTAATAAATATGTCCAAGAACACCTTCAGGTTTCAATAAAATACCAGCATGTTGAATAGTATCATCTTTAAAATATAATTTAGCACCAACAGCCCCAACATCTTCTCTCTGACTATACATTAACATTTCTTCAATCCATTTTGGCGTTATTATCTCAATATCGTTATTTAAAAATATAAAGTGTTTTCCTTTTGCATATTTTATTCCAAAATTGTTTATATCACTATAATTAAAGCCATTTCCTTTCCAAAATACAACAAGAGTATTATTAAATTGTTTTAACTCCTGATAATATTCAAATGTTGCGTTTTCAGTACTATTATTTTCTATAATAATAATTTCGTAATTAGTATATGTAGTTTTTTCACGTATAGAAGAAAGGCATTTTTCTAATAGAAAAACATTATCTTTATTAGGTATAATAATTGAAATCAACGGTATCTCTACTAAATCACTAATAGCTCGATAAATTGTTTGACATACCTTTGTACTTTCAATTTGTGCAGAAATCCCATGCATTGCTAAATGTTCTTTTACAGCATTTTTACCAGCTGTAATCGCGTATAACTTTGTACTAATATCGGCAGCAACAGAATTTGGGTGACTTCGCCAAAAATATAATAATCTAGGTATATGAACTATATTTGAAGCGGCATCAGTGTATCTAAGAATTAAATCATGATCTTGGCTTCCATCAAATTCACTTCTAAAAAAACCTGCAGTATCTGTGACTTTTCTGGAAAAAATAGAGAAATGACATATATAATTACAGGAGCGTAAAGTATCAATCGCATAATCAGGTTTATGATGTATAGTAATTATATTATATTCGGTTGTAAATGTTGCTTCATCAGTATATATTAAATCTGCATCTTCATTGCATATTGCATTCATTACTTCATAAAGCGCTGAAGGATGCAATATATCATCATGATCTAAAAGTCCCAAGTAATCTCCTGTTGACATTTCTATTGCTCTATTAGAATTTTCTGATATACCTTCGTTTTTTTTAAGTTTTTTATATTTTATTCTTTTATCTTTTCTTATATATTTTTTGCATATATGCATTACAAACTTATGATCATTATTACTTCCATCAGCTAGACATAATTCCCAATTATTATATGTTTGTGCAATAACAGAATTTATCATTTCTATTAAAAATTTCTTTGGTGTATTATAAAGTGGCGTAATAATACTTATTTTAACATTTTTTGAAAAAACTTTTTTAGTTTGTAATTCTTTTTCTTGTTTTGTAATATTAGAATAAGTTTCAAGATCATTTTTTATTTTTTTATTATGTTTTTTAATCTTCTTTAATGTGCCAATAATACCTACTCTTTTTAATGATATTATTACTTTAGCAAAAAGATATAATATTTTATGTTTTCTAATGAAATTAGTTAAATCTCTTAACGGTTTGGTAACACGCCATGATCTTGAATTTAAAAAACCATCTTTCTCATTTATTAAATTATTTCTCTCATTTATTAAATTATCACGTGTATTTATTAAACCATCTCTTTCATTTATTAAATTATCACGTGTATTTATTAAACTATCTCTTTCTTTTTCTAAATTAATATTTTCTTTATTTATATTAATATAATTCTCTATGACCTTATAATGCGAATAATCAGAAGAAATTAATATTCTATATTTTATTTTCAACCAATGTGCAGCTCCTATGAGTAAAAATTGAGGATCTGTATTAGTAAATATTGTATTTCCTGCATAATCATTAAAACCGTTAATTTGTTTATATTTAATAATACCGTCATAAGAAAGTATTTCCAGATTACTAACAACACATCCATATCCTTCTACTGGATCAAATCTTACAGAGATAGTATTATCAGGGATTTTAATATCAATCTCTACTTCATTCCCTTTAAAAGAAAAATCATGACATTCATTATTATTAAACCCATTACCGGTATCAAAATACAAATTTCCATATTTAATTGTTTTATTAATTTCTACAGCTCTTTCTCCTGATTCATTATTTAAAAACATAATTGTATTATCAGTTTCTTTCAGCATAGATTTCATAAAAATAATATTATTCTCGTTATAATTGGTATAACGTAATTTTAATTTATCTTTGCAAAAAGAAATATTTATTTGACTATTTATGATTAATTCATTTCCCAAATTTATTTCTATTTTTTCTAATTCACCTTTAGTTAGTTTATTTACTGCATTTCTTAAACTATATTCAATGGAATATTGTTTCATCTTTTCTAATGAAATATCTCCTTTTTCTCTTATCTCATTAAAAAATAAACCTAATTGGTGAGTATCTAACATATCACGCGGTACGCGATCATTCATTCCCCATTTTGAAATCCAAAAAGGAATAACTTTCTTTATAATTTGCATTTTTCTTCTTACAGGAAAATGCGCACATACAAGTTTCTCAGGATTTTCAATTTTCACTGAACCTATATTATCTTCTGGATAATTTAGCCAATGACTTCCACCGCATAATCTTGCAAACTTTTTATTTGCTAAACATTTACTAATAAATGTAGTGCCTGCATGTCCCTGTACTTTTTCTAATTCGGGATTTCTGTAAAAGGTAAAATTATTTGGCATAAATCCAAGTTTAATATCAGGTTCTTTTTCATACACATAAGTTCGCCATGGAATTTGATACTCTATGTCTTCTTTTAATGCTTCTAATGTTTCTCTTGGATTTATTCCGTCTGTATGATATAAAAATTCATCTGCATCAAGCGGTA
>Ga0209755_10005178_pt1 | contig 14972 bp, 12 predicted proteins | sample TergutCo191P1_FD_187301 | JGI IMG/M metagenome (GOLD analysis project Ga0209755, IMG submission 187301) | Cornitermes sp. P1 segment gut microbial communities from Petit-Saut dam, French Guiana - Co191P1 (SPAdes) (version 2) | ecosystem: Host-associated > Arthropoda: Insects > Digestive system... | reverse complement strand
AAATTCTGGAAGGCGTTGGCAAGGTAAATGACATTACGCGCCAGGTAAGCTCAAGGTCTGATGAAATGCTGCATAATGCGCGTGAGGTTATCCGCGAAAGCGAAAATCTTGAAAAAGCGACGCAGGAGATTGAATGCGGCATGAACGAAATGGCAACAGGCGCAAACCAGATCAATGTAGCTGTGCATCAGGTAAACGAAATTAGCGGCAAAAATCGTGACGGAATTACTGTTCTGATAGGAGAAGTATCACGGTTTAAAGTGGCGTAAAGAACAGATTTATAAAAGAATGTTATTGTGTTTTAACAGCTCCGTCTTAATATCGATTCAGATGTTGGGGCGGAGTTGTTTTATGTTAAAAAATGGGGTATAATTTTAAAATGGAAATTGTTAATAATTGGTCTGTTGATAATTATTTATCTCTGGTGCTGATTGTAGTAATGGCAATAGGAAGTATTTTCGCGCTGTTTCAATGGAATTCTTCTATAAAGGTAAGAAGAACAGAGTTTTTGGACGAAATTATTAACAAACTCTGGTTTGACGAAAATATGGCAAGGACAATGCATTTAATCGACAACAACCCTAATTGGTATACAGAGGATTATCATAAAACATATTCCGATTTAGGATACCAAATAGACAAATTGCTTTCATACTTCGATTTTATCTGTTATCTGCATTTTATTAAAAATTTAAAAGAAAATGAATTCAGCGTAATAAGATACGAAATTGACAGAACCTGCGCGTCTCCTTCCGTTCAGGCGTATTTGTGGAATTTATACCATTTTTCAAATAAAATTGAAGCAGGCTGTTCATATATGTATATTATCGATTACGGAATGGAAGAAAAAATTATAGATAAAGATTTTAAAACTAACAATGACAATTTGTTTAATAAATATTTAAAATTTTAAAAACGTGTATAAGGTATTGTATGATTACAATAAACTACGGTAAAGACTGGGTAAAAACAACTTACGATACTCTTGGCGCATCCGATATTAACTCTTATTTACAAAAAAATATTTCTGTTTCCTTAAAACCAAACCTTGTAGTAGAACGTCCCGCAAGCGGAGGGGCGACAACTCATCCCGAAGTTCTTGAAGGGATTATTCAATATCTAAAAGATTATGGCATAAAAGATATAAAAATAATCGAAAACGCAGCCTGCGGTCATAGCACAAAACAGGCATTCAGAGCGTGCGGCTATGAAGCGCTTAATAAAAAGTACGGCGTTGCGCTTAAAGATTTAAAAGACGACAAATTCATCTCTTTAAAACATGAGAATATTGATTTTCAAATCAGTGAAACAGCTCTTAACAGCGATTTTTTAATTACAGTACCCGTCTTAAAAGCGCACAGTCAGACAAGGTTAACATGCTGTATGAAAAATTTAAAAGGCTGTATGCCGCAAAGCGAAATGCGCCGCTTTCACGCTTTAGGGCTGCATAAACCAATCGCCGGGTTAAACGTATTATTAAAAACTCACTACTGCGTAGTTGACAGCATCTGCGGCGATCTAAGTTTTGAAGAAGGCGGAACCCCTGTAGAAGCAAACAGAATAATCGCAGGACAAAATCCGCTGTTGGTAGATTCATACTGCGCTCAGTTAATCGGTTACAACCCCGACGATATCGGCTATCTAACTTATGGTAAAAAATACGGAGTGGGTGAATATTATTCGCAAAAAACAAAAGTAACAGAATTAAACACAGAACATAAACCGAAATGCCAGATAAAGAGCGAAAGAATTGCCGACAAATACCGCAGTCTTATCGACGAAAGAGAAGCCTGCTCGGTTTGTTACGCCGCGCTTATTTTCGCACTTCACCGCAAAGGCGCTGCAATGCGCGGCAAAAAAATCTGCATTGGGCAAGGTTTTAAAGGAAAATCCGTCGACTGTCTCGGCATAGGAAACTGCACACAAGGATTCAAAAATCACGTAAAAGGCTGCCCCCCAAAAGCCGTAGACATATTTGAGTTGCTGTAATTAAAATATTGTTTTCTTAGTAAAATTCCGTTGTTATATTCTTCTTTTTATTAGATTTATTTCCGTGCAGCTCGCGTCAAAAAACCTGTTAAACAATTTCTTTAATACTGCCTTTTTCCATTACCGCGACTCTGTCGCAAAGATATTCGACCGCGTCTTTGTTATGTGATATAAAAAGTATGCCAAGCCCTGTGCTTTTGTTAAGTTTTTTAAATAGGTTAAGCACTTGAATGCCCGCAGAAACATCAAGGGAACTGATTGCTTCATCCGCGATTAAAAGCCGAGGTTCAAGGATGAGAGCGCGGGCGATGCAAACGCGCTGTTTTTGCCCTCCTGAAAGTTCATGCACGCGCCTCATTTTGTAAGATGAATCAAGCCCGACCCTAAGCAGCATTTTATCAACCTTTTTTCTGCGTTCCGCAGGTGTGCCAATTTTATGTATTACAAGAGGTTCCTCCACAAGCCAGCCGATTCTTTTTACCGGGTTCAATGAAGAGCCGGGATCCTGAAATATTATCTGAACAGGCGATTTTATTCCTCTGCCGAAATGCCGGTTAGTAGTTTGCGCGGGATTTTCCGCGATATTTATCTCTCCCTCATAATCGGCAAGTCCCAAAATACAGCGGGCAAGGGTGGTTTTTCCGCAACCTGATTTACCTGTTAAACCAAAAATCTCTCCCTGACGCATTTCAAGATTAACATTATCCAAAACCTGTTTTTTTTCTTTTTTTAGAAAAGAACCAAGCATGTTAGAAATGAGCTTGCCGGCAAACAGCCTGTTATCAGTATAAATATTGGAGACATTTTTAATAGAAAGTAAGGGAGTTGTTTCAGTCATTAACTCCTCCCTTCTGATACTCTGCCTCGTTTGGATAGTAACAGTAAACGTTTCCGTTTCCAATCGCGTTTAAAGGCGGAAAAATCTCTTTGCAAATTTTATTTGCCCTTGTACACCGCGGCGCGAAGGGACACCCTTGTAATTGATCGTAAACCGAAGGCACTTTCCCGCGGATGCTTTCAAGCTTTTTGCCGCGCTTTTCCTTGTTCGGTTTTGCGTTTACAAGAGCGAAGGTATAAGGATGAAGCGGAGTAAAAAGAGATGATGCAGGACCTTCTTCGATAATTTTTCCCGCGTACATAATAATAAACCGGCTGCAAAATTCTTTTATTATAGAAAGATCGTGGGATATTATGACAAGTGAGGTATTATGCTTTTTATTCATTTCTTTTAATACCGTAAGACATTTTTCCTGGCTTTCTTCGTCAAGTGAACTTGAAGGCTCATCCCCTAACAGCAATTTAGGATGGTTAATAACGGCGATAGCTGTCATCACCCTCTGACACATTCCGCCTGAAAGCTGATGGGGATAGGCGTTAAATGTCTGTTCGGGTTCGTTAAACCCAAGCGCGGACAAAAGTTCCAGCGCCAAAAATTTATCATTTTCTCTTTGCTTTTTTTTATTTAATTTTAGCTCTTTTTTCTTTTCTGCGTTCTCTGTTTTTTGCTCTTTACTTCCGGTAAGTTCTAAAACCTCTGTAATCTGTTTGCCGACTTTAATCAGCGGATTAAGAGCCTGTCTTGAATCCTGAAAGATAATTGCAATTTCTTTTCCTCTTACGCCAAGAAGCTCTTTTTCGGATAAGTTTACAAGATCGCGTTTTTTATAAATTATATGACCTTCCGTAATTTTTACATCATTCGGCAGAAGAGCGGAAATCGAAAGGGCGGTCATGGTTTTTCCGCATCCAGACTCTCCTGCAATGCCGAGAATTTCACCTTCATCAATATTAAAATTGATGTTATCCAGTATTTTTAGCAATCTGCCGTTCTTGTTAACGCAGACGGTAAGGTTTTTGACTTCAAGCAAGCGAGCCATACCTGCCTCCGAAATGACGGCGAAGTCCTTCGCCAAGCAGATGAAACGCAACTACAGTCAGCATTATAAAAATTCCGGGCGCAAGAGCGGACCACGGCGCGTTAAAAAACCATGACTGCGATTCAAAAAGCATTCGTCCCCACGACGGCTGAGGCGGCTGTATCCCCATTCCAAGGTAACTCATGGCGGATTCTGCGAGAATCGCGTTTGAAAGACCGATAACAGAAGCGGATAAAAGAGAAGGGGCAAGATTAGGCAGTATGTGAATAAATGTTATGCGAAAGAAATTGGCGCCAAGAACTTTTTCCGCTTGAATAAAAGAGATATTTTTATACTGCAATGCGCCTGTGCGCATAACGCGCGTGTAGCTGGGCGTAAATAAAATTAAAAGGGCGATAAAAAGGCTGAACTGGCTGTTATCCATAACAGCAACAAGTAGAAGCGCAAGGACAATACCTGGAAAAGAGCTTAGAGTATCGATAATCCTCATTATAATTTCGCCTGTAACGCCGCCTTTATAACCTGCCAAAAGACCGAGTATGGAACCTGCGACAGCGGCTCCCGCGACCGTGCAAACAGCCAGAAGAATGGAATTTCTGCCGCCTGCCATAATGCGCGAAAAAATATCTCTACCCAAATAATCGGTCCCTAAAAGATGTTTTATACCGGGAGGCAGAAGGCGTATGGAAGTGTCAATCTCATTGCAGCCGTAGGGAAGCCATATAAAACTTACAAGAGACATAATCACCACAAAAAGCGAAATCGCGGCTCCGATGATCAGCTGGCGGTTTATCATTTTATCTTCCCTGTTTGTTTGATTCTTGGATCGATAATCATGATGATAATGTCCGCCATTGTATTCGCGAAAACCACTAAAAACGCGATGTAAACCATTAATGACTGAATGAGCGGGTAGTCTCTGGAACTGATTGCGGTGATTAAAAGCCTTCCGATTCCCGGAATCGTAAAAACCTGTTCGATTATTATGCTTCCAGAAAATACTTCCGCAACAATCATTCCAAGCATGGTCACTGCCGGTAAAATCGAGTTTTTTAAAACATGGCAGCGAAGGATATAACTCTGCGGCGCTCCCTTGCTTTTTGCGGTTCTTACATAATCGCTTTGAAGCTCCGCGAAGATGGAACCTCTGATAAATTTTATCAATACGGCGGAGTTTGGAATTGCGATCGCGAGCGCCGGAAATGTTAAACATCTTAAGAAGCCTAAAAAATCTTCGTTGTAATTAATAAAAATTCCGGGCGAAAATAATTTAAAGCTAAAACCGAAAATAAAAATAAAAAGCAGCCCCAGAAAAAATCCCGGCGTGCTGATTCCGGCCGCTGTAAAAATATTAATAATATTATCCAGTATATTTCCCTCTTTTTTAACCGTTAAAAGAGAAACGGTAAAGGAAATGATCAATATAAAAGTAACGGAAAGTAGAGCTAGAAAGACAGTAATGGTAAGACGCGAAGAAATCAGCGAAGAAACCGCTTCTCCACGGAAATAATACGAGTTTCCGGTATTGCCGGAAAGAAAACCGGTAAGCCAGTCAAAGTAACGGACAATTACATTGCGGTTTAACCCCATTTCTTCACGTAACGCCTCTACCTGCTCCCTGGACGCGTTTATATCAGACAGAAAAGAGGCGGGGTCTCCTCTTATAACGCTGAAAATTAAAAAACAAAGAATCGATACAAGAAAAAGAGTGATTAAAGCAATTACTATCCTTCTGAAAATAAAACTCAATTACTCTCTATCCCGTATATCGACGCAAAATCTATGACGTATAACGGATAATTCAACGCGCCGTCATATGCGCCGCCGCGGAAGGTGATAAAGTATAAGATATCCTGAATGTAAACGCTTGCCGCGTTTTTCGCAATAATGCGCTGCGCCTGTTTGTAAAGCGCTCTTCGCTTCGCGCTGTCAGTTTCCGTTAACGCGTCCGCGAACACGCTGTCAAATTCTTCATTATTAAAATTGATAAAATTCGATCCGTCTTGTGAGCGGTAACGCCTTAGAAAACCGCGCGCGGAAGCGCTTGGGCTGTCAAGGGAAATGATTGTTGCCTGATACTGCCTGCCAAAGTAAACGTCGGAAAGCCATGTAGACCAGTCAACAAGTTTGATTTTAACGTCAATTCCGATTCTTCCCAGCTGCTCGACTATAACCTGCGCGGTATCAACATGCATGGTATAGTTTGACGGAACTGTTATTTCAAAGGCGAGTTTATTAGCATCGTTATAACCTGCGTCCGCAATCAATGATTGAGCGGCTGAAGGATCATATTCATAAGATAAAGAATCTTCGTAGTATTGCGTTAACCCGGGGATCACAGGGCTTCCTGATGGCTCTCCCGCGCCGAAGAACGCGGCGTCAATTATTTCATCAATGTTTATGCCGTAATTAACGGCGAGGCGAATACGCATATCGTTAAAAGGAGGTTCTGCGTTATTTAAAGCCAATAACTGAACAGCTGCGGAATTGTTGCGGAAAATATCAAAATCTCTATGGTCGAGCTGAGCTGCCATCGCTCCTGTTATAAACGCGCCGTCAATGCTGCCGCCGCGAAGAGCGACCATAAGCGTGTCAAAGTTAGCGAAGAATACGATAGTTACTTTATCAAGATTCGGTAAATTGCTCTGCCAGTAATCCGCGAATTTTTTAAGCACCAGTTTTCTCTGCGGCGTGTATTCTTCAATGAAGAACGGACCTGTGCCTGTAATATTTTTTTCGCGATCGCCAATGCCGGCTTTTACAATTCCGGTTGTAAGGTACGGCAGAAAATCAGGGTCTTTTAATTTAAGAAGAATTTTTATTGCGCCGCTGTCCTGAATTGTTACCTGCGCGATATTGGATAGACTGTCAAAACCTGCGTCTGCGGCAGTTTCAAGGCTGAACTTGACGTCAGCGGGAGTTACGACAGAGCCGTCGTGAAAACGCACTCCCTGTCTGAGGGTGAAAATGTAAACAAGTCCTTCCTGTTCGATAACCCACGATTCAGCAATACAGGGAAGCATTGTTCCGTCTGTATTAGGCTTTACAAGCCCTTCAAAAACGTTAAAAAGAATGCTTCTGCCGTCTGCCGTATTTGAAGGATTCAGCGGATCGAGGGTAGAGGGTTCCGTGGTAAAACCATAGCGTAAACCATCATTCTTATCGCGGCTGCAGGATGGAAACGCAGCCAGTGTCAGGATTAAAACAAGCAATATAAAAACGGCTTTGCGCTTTAACATTGTAAACTCCATTTAGTTAGGTTAAGCTCATTATACATAAAATCAGGCATCTTTAACAAGAGTATTGAAGCTCGTCTTATTATACGAAATGCCCTATGCTTTTCATACGTAAAAATCCCTTCCCTTGCCGCGGCGAATCTTTTCTATGTTTTCAATTGTTCTTTCTTTTATCTTTTCGTTCGCAATCTGGGGAATTTCTTTTTCGATAATAGCCGCCGCTTTCTGCCTGAACGTATCGTCGCCGTAATCCGCTCCGTATTCACAGAGGGTCATCAGCGCGTTAGGCAGGCATACGTTTCCAATCTGACCTGATTTTGCAAGCGACATGAAACGATCACCTGTTCTGCCGCCTCTGTAACAGGCAGTGCAGAAACTTGGAATGAAGCCGTCATCCATCAGTTCTGAAATGATTGATACAGCGCTGCGTTCATCGTTTACTATAAATTGCCCTGTTGATTTTTCATCGTGCTTTGAATATCCTCCAACCTCGGTGCTGGAACCTGCGCTGATTTGTGAAATGCCCAGCTTTAAAAGTTTTTTTCGCATTTCATGATCTTCCCTTGTTGAAAGAATCATCCCTGTAAAAGGAACCGCGATTCGCAGGCACGCGACGATTTTCGCGAATGTATTATCGTCTACAAGATTTGGAAAATCTTTTATATTCATTCCTGAAGCCGGGCACAGGCGCGGAACTGAAATCGTGTGAAATCCCGTGTTGTATTTTTTTTCTAAATGTTCATTGTGAATTAGCAGCCCCAGAACGTCAAAATAAGGATCCGCAAGTCCGAATAAAACGCCGCCGCCGACATCATCAATGCCTGAGTCCTGCGCTCTGTCGAACGCTGTTAAGTGCCATAAAAAATCTTTTTTAGGTCCTGTCAAGTGAACGCTGTTATATGTAGGCTCGTGGTATGTTTCCTGAAATAGTATATACGTGCCGATGCCGGCGTTTTTTAATTTTTGATAATTTTCTGTTGTAGTCGCCGCGATATTGACATTGACGCGCCTAATCTCGCCGTTTTCAAATTTCATATCATAAATTGTTTTAATACATTCAAGAATATAATCGATAGGGCATTGACCGTCATGTTCTCCGGCTTCAATCGCAAGCCTTTTATGCCCCATCATTTCCAGTATTTTTACTTCCTCGCGCACTTCATCCATTGTAAGCTTACTTCTTTTAAATTCATGGCAATTATTAAAACTGCAATATGTACACCTGTTCACGCAATAATCAGACAAATAAAGCGGCGCGAACATTACAATCCTATTCCCGTAAATGCGTTTTTTTATATTGCCCGCAATTTCAAATATCCGCGAAATATGCTCAGGATTTTCAGTTAACAATAAAGAAGCGACATCCTCATGAGAAAGAGCCTTGGCGCTCTGCGCCTTATCAAGCGCATTACTAATAAACGCATCATCCGCCACCCTAGCTTTTTCAAGCAAATCCTCAACATAACCAACATTAATAAAATTATCCAACCCCAACAATTTCCCTACCCCTTCTTAATCTTCAACCTCTCTACCTCTTCTCTCTCTCGCTCTTAATCCTCTTAATCCCTCTTCCAAATAATCTGCGCTAATCAGCGAAATCCGCGTTAATCCAGAGGGGAACCATCGCCCTTTGGGCTCGGTGGAGGTTCCGCGGTTCCTGTACACCAATCCCCTGTAACCAAATCCCCTGTAAAAATTTCAATGCTGCGGTTCAATATACCCGTCATAAACGCAATCGCTATCCCATAATTTGTAAACGGAATATTCTGCGCCTGCGCGACTTCCCTGCGGTGGTGAACTTCACGCTCGTTAAGCATACAGGACCCGCAGTGGATTATCAGCTTGTAAGGTGAAAGATCCTGCGGAAAATCACCGCCTGAAAAGAAAATAAACTCAGGCTCTTTTGATGAATGGTTTCTGACAAGCCTCGGTATTTTTATGGTGCCGATATCGTCGCACTGGCGGTGATGAGTGCAGCCTTCGCAGATTAAAATTTTATCGCCGTCTTTTAAATCGTCAAGAGCGGCTGCGCCTGCGACAGCTGTTTTTAAAAAACCTTTATAGCGCGCGAATAAAATTGAAAACGATGTAAGAGGAATTTCTTTCGGCACAATAGAAGCTGCCTGCGCAAATACCTGGCTGTCTGATATTACAAGCGAAGGCGTTTTACCGATATTCGAGAGAGTCAGGCGCAGTTCGCTTTCCCTGACGCAAATTGCCGCCGCGCCAGCTTCCAAAATGTCACGTATCATCTGCTGCTGCGGAAGTATCAGCCTGCCCTTAGGCGCAGCTTTATCGATGGGAATTACAAGAATAATTAAATCATCAGGTTTTATTAGATCCGCAACAAGCCTGTGTTTCGGCTCCTCGTCCGCCGCAAGAACCGCGATTTTCTCTTTTAGCAAATTTATATTAAAACCGGTTTTCGCGCTTACCTGTAAAATATTTGATTCTTCTTTATTTAGCCAAGAATAGAACATACGGTTCTTACACAAACCACCCGAAGTCGAATCATACTTATTTATCGCTATTATAAAAGGTATGTTTTTTCCCTTAAAAAGCGTAAGCAGTTCTTCCTCGGCGGGAAGGGGAGAATCGGCATGTTCGCCGTCCAGAACCAGAATGGCGGCATCGGTCTTGTTTAAAACCCGCTTTGCCCTTTCTACCCTTAATTCACCAAGTTCGCCCTCGTCGTCAAAACCGGGGGTGTCGATAATGACAACCGGTCCTAAAGGCAGGAGTTCCATCGCTTTATAGACAGGGTCTGTGGTTGTGCCTTTTACATCGCTTACAAGCGCCAGATTTTGTCCTGTAACAGCGTTTACGAGAGACGATTTTCCGGCGTTTCTGCGCCCGAAAAAGGCGATATGGAGGCGGTTTGCCGAAGGTGTTTCGTTCAATCCCATGCTTCATTATACCTGAATATTCAAACACACTCCACCGGGCGGCGCCTCAGCCTTATAATCCTTTTGCCGATAATAAAATAATCATGATTTATCTGTTCTTTTTTTTAAAATTCAAGTCCCAATTAAGACGGACGCGCCCGGATACTATCAGTCAGCTCGATGAATCGCTTGTCCGCGCCATTACCGATGCCGGCGGGAAAATAACAGGCGATCGCTTTGTGATTTCCGCGGTTTTTAACGAAGACTCTATCGGTTTCTGGCTTGATATTTTTATGCTGATTGAAAGCCTTAAAACGAGCGTCGAGGCGTCTCCCGATTTCTTCGGGTACTCCCTTGTTATTTCCGCCAAGCAGCCCGATTCGCCTGAGCTTCTTTGCCGCTTCCTTTCAACCGTAAGCGGCGTTTTTGTTGACGATAAAGCGGCAAGAAAACTGGTTCCGTACGCTTCCTACGAAAAACCATCTGAATGGCTGAAAGGAACAAAGAAAAGAAAATACGGCTGCGCCAGCTATTATAAAGTTAAGGAACTGAAGGTCTTTAGACCGTCGGTTGCAAATACAATCGATTTAAAAAAAGATGTTGTAAAAACATTTGAACAGAGGGAAGGGAAAAGCACTTTAGTTCTGTGTCCATTCTATCTGCAGATGCGCGCTGGATTGAGCGAGTATTATGAAAAATTTAACGGCGACTTTCCGCCTTTAACAGTGTGCTTTGAAAGTATTGGAATAGGCTCTCTTGTTGATATGTGGTCGCTTGGCATCCGCTCTGTAGCGTCAGGTCAGCCGATGGACGAGATTGATAATTTATGGGAATTCCTTTTCCGTGAGCGTATCCGCGACGAGGTTTCTGAATATGTAACCCGCTGTGTCAGGAAATATCTTTTATTGATCTTTAATTATTATCTGATCGCCGCAAAGAGAAAAGCGAAAACGCCTGTTCTTATACTCGAAAATATTCATCTTGCCGATAATAACGCGATGATTCTGCTGCTTGACGCGATAGCGGAAATAAAAAGACAGTATAGTCAAAGGATATTGATACTTGGGACGGGAGAGGACGTTATATCGCAGGACAGGATGGATCAATGTAAAAGAATTTTTGATAACATTAAAATTATTAACGATGTTAAAATAAACACAATATATTATCCGAAACTTTCGATTGATCTTTGGGAAATAATATACGCAATCTCGCTTCTTAACCGTTATTATTCGCCTGAGCTTTTTCAGCGCCTTTTTGAAGAAGAAAACAAAAACCCCGTGATGATTTCCAAAGCGTTTTCCGTTCTTCATACGATGGGCATAATAAACAATGTGCGCGAGCCGCGCCTTATGTGCAGTCATTTTGAAGAACACGCCGCAAAAGTGATAAATGAAAAAATGAAACGCGTAAAGATGATTGTCCGCGGACGGCTTCTTGACTGGGCGGCAAGAAGAAATTTAAATCCGTGTTTCCGTCTGCTTACGATAATCGCCGACCTTGAAGGCGCAAAACAAATTGACGATCTTTTACTGTTAAAATCATTCTCGTCAGACATTGTAAATAAAACAATTACCGCGATAGATTCCGCCATGATTTCAGGACAGTTTGAAGAGATGGTATGCGAAAAAACCGACGCGATACGCTGTATTTTTAAAACGTCAAACGCTCTTATTTGCGGACACGAAAAAGAAATAGAAAATGTTTTTTCCCAGCTTCAGTTAAATTCTTTGGCAAGCGGTTTTGATACGTTCCCAGTGCTTCAAGCCCAGATACTTGTAAACCTCTGCGGTTTTTTCCTTGGACGCCATGACGAAAAAGAAGCGGCTGAAAAAGCGAAAGAGGCTATTTTGCTTGGACAGAGTAAAAATTCATTCTGCCTTCCGCAGGCATACCGTCTTTTTTCGCTTGTATGTCTTTCCAAGAAACAGGTTAATGAAACAATCGAATACCTTGGGTTCGCGCTAGCCAACGCTGAAAAAATCGGTAATTACCATGAGCTGGCAGTCTCTGCGTATTATTCCGCGGCGGCGCAGTTTTTACACGGCGACGCGTTCAACGCCTCCCACCTTGCGCGCAAATCGATTGAACAATCGCTGAAGGCGGGACGTCCCGATTGGGCTGACCGTTCGCGTTTTTTAGAAGGAAGGATCGAATTTGATCTTGGTCATTACGATAAGGCTCACGCGATATTTGAAAAAATGCTGAAAGAGCCTTACGGCAGCATGACATGCGAAAAGGAAAATCTTTTAGCGGCATGGATTTACCGTTCAAGGGTTTATTATCAGGATTACAACATTCCAAAACCTGAACCTGCGAATAACGACGCAGATTTGTTCGAGATTGAAGCCGCGTATCTCGCGGGCGATTATGAAAAAGCCGTAAAATTATCCGCATCGTATACCAATCCTTTTATCGATGAAAATTTTCTTTACACGGAACAGGCGGACTGGCGAAGCGGTTTTGCCCAGTGCGAACATCTTTATTTTACAAACGGCGAAGTGCAAAACAGGATATTGTCTCTTTTTCATTCATTGGCTCTCTGCAGATTATCCGCCGAAGGCTGTGAAGAAGCGGTTCAGGACATTCAAAAAATTCTGCGCGACGAAAAATTATGCGAAATGGATCCATGGGACGCTTTTTATTTTTACGCCAAGTACCGCATCCTTGACCAGTCGCAGGCAAGCCAGGTTGACCTTAGCACAGCAGTCAGCATGGCATTCAAACGTCTCCAGCGCCGCGCAGGTCGCATCGAAGACATCGAAACAAGGCGCCAGTATTTGAACGGCCCCCGCTGGAACAAGGAATTAAGCAAAGCAGCGAAAGAATTTAAGCTGATTTAATATGGCGATAGTGAATGATTATAAGCAGCTAATAGGAAAAATCGGAGTTTTGCAGTCAAAACTAAATCCTTCGGGGACGGTGTTAATTGACGGTGAAATTTACGATGTCATGACCGAAGGCGAGCCTGTTGATGAAGGCAGGGGGGTTAAGGTTACGCGTGTTCAAGGAAAGAAAATAATTGTAAGAAGGGTATAAAAAAACCTGATCTGCCCTGCGGCAAATCAGGTTATAGCGGCGATAGGACTTGAACCTGCGACCGAGCGGATATGAGCCGCTTGCTCTGCCAACTGAGCTACACCGCCATGATTGTTTTAACTATATAAAAAAGAAAAAAAAATGTCAACCTGCGAAAATATAGTAAAATATGGTCATTTTTCTTTTAAAAATGGTATAATGTCTCTATAATGGCAAAAGACAATACTAACGAACCAATTGAAAAACAACTCTGGAAATCCGCCGACAAACTCAGAAAAAACATTGATGCCGCCGAATATAAGCATATTGTTTTAGGATTGATTTTCCTTAAATATATCTCTGATGCTTTTGAAGTGCTTTATAACAAACTGGTCAAACAAAAAAGCGAAGGAGCCGACCCCGAAGATAAAGACGAATACAAGGCGGAAAATGTTTTTTATGTGCCGAAAATTGCCAGGTGGTCTCATTTACTGTCAAAAGCAAAATTACCTACCATTGGCAAAGATGTTGACAATGCGATGGACGCTATCGAAAAAGACAATCCCTCTCTTAGAGATGTGCTTCCCAAAGTTTTCGCAAGGGGCAATTTAGACCCGACAAATCTTGGCGGATTAATCGACCTTATTGGAAACATCGCTTTTACAGACGTAAAAGAGCGGAGCGCTGATATTTTGGGTCATGTGTTTGAATATTTCCTTGGTGAGTTTGCGCTTGCAGAAGGCAAAAAGGGAGGGCAGTTCTACACTCCGCGAAGCGTTGTTGAGCTTCTTGTAGAAATGCTCCAGCCGTATAAGGGACGAGTTTTTGACCCATGCTGCGGTTCGGGCGGAATGTTTGTACAATCAGAAAAATTTGCGGGAGAACACAGAGGAAAAATTAACGATATATCGATTTACGGACAGGAAAGCAATCAGACAACATGGCGGCTTGCGAGAATGAATCTTGCCATTCGCGGTATCGACAGTTCTCAGGTAAAATGGAATAACGAAGGCTCGTTTTTTAATGATGCGCACAAAGACCTTAAAGCCGATTTTGTAATCGCAAATCCGCCGTTCAATGACAGCGACTGGTCGGGCGATTTGCTTAGAGGCGACGGCAGATGGAAATACGGCGCGCCTCCTTGCGGTAACGCAAATTACGCATGGATTCAGCACTTCCTTTACCATCTAAGCCCAAGCGGAATTGCCGGTTTTGTTTTGGCAAAAGGTTCGCTTACCTCAAAAAGTTCAGGCGAGGGCGATATACGCAAAGCATTGATAGAAGCGCGTCTTGTCGATTGCGTTGTAAACCTCCCTGCCAAATTATTTTTGAATACCCAAATCCCCGCGTGCCTGTGGTTTTTGTCGCGTAACAAAGCAAATTCGCGTAATCGCACTGATGAAATTTTATTTATTGACGCGCGTAACGAAGGACATTTGATTAACCGCAGAACAAGGGAACTTTCAAGCGATGATATTAAAAAAATTGCCGACGTCTATCACGAATGGAAAAAACCCAAAGGCAAGTACGAAGACATAAAAGGCTTTTGCAATTCTGCAAGTGTTGATCGGGTAAAGGAACTTGATTATGTTCTCACCCCCGGCAGATATGTCGGGCTTCCCGATGATGAAGACGATTTTGATTTTGCCGAGCGTTTTACAAGTCTAAAAGCCGAGTTTGAGGCTCAATTAAAAGAAGAGGCAAAACTGAACAAGGCAATTTTGGAGAACCTTGCGAAGGTGAAGGTTAAGTGATGAAAAAAGTGAGCAATAAAAATCTGACAAAAAAGAATAAAATTCCTGTTAATAATAATTATTCTGCATGGCTTGAATCATTAAAGAAACAAATTCAAGTTGCACGCGCTCGCGCATCATTAACTCTTAATACTGAATTAATCCGTTTGTATCATAAAATTGGGTTGGATATTTTACAGAGGCAGGAAACACACTCGTGGGGCGATAAGATTA
>Ga0209755_10005177_pt1 | contig 14976 bp, 9 predicted proteins | sample TergutCo191P1_FD_187301 | JGI IMG/M metagenome (GOLD analysis project Ga0209755, IMG submission 187301) | Cornitermes sp. P1 segment gut microbial communities from Petit-Saut dam, French Guiana - Co191P1 (SPAdes) (version 2) | ecosystem: Host-associated > Arthropoda: Insects > Digestive system >... | reverse complement strand
TGCAGTATTTTATGTTGTTGTCTTTGTCGTAAAGACTGCAAACCATGGGCACGCTATCCATGACGACGTACATTCCCTCGCCGAAGCTGTCCCTTTCTATTCTCGCGACAAGACGCAAGCCAAGGAACCCGGCGCACACAGATATTGCAACCGCGACAGGCACAAGAACGCCTAAGGCAAGTGCCATGCTCCCCGTGCCCACGCTGATGAGAATGAGCACGAGATTCATAACCGCCATGACGGCGATGCCCGCTATAAGCTTGTTCCTGTCCTGTCTAGCCTGCTCTTGAAAATGAGAGGTGTCCATCTTGTTCACTTACATATCCTCCAAAATTTTGACGGCAACGCCGGCGGCTTTGCCGATTTTTATGACGAGATAATCGCAACTTGGCGCTTAAAACCCCTTTTGATTTGCTTGTGTCCGTGTTTTTCCAATAAAGCAGACCCCCTTTAACTAGGCGGTATTAGTTTTGGTGAGGTCCAGCTATGGAGTAGGGTGAAAACTATTAGCCTAAAGAGATATTGTATCATGAGCCTGCGCAATGGCAAGCGTTTTTTCAACAAAAAACGATATTTGTCACGCTTTCAGGTAAGGTCATCAACTCGTGAGCGACAAAACATCCCAAATGGGAGGGACGCAGCCAATAGCGACGAGCCCAATGTCCCAACCTTGTTCCCGGGGGCTAAACCTTAAACCGCGAAACAGCCTGCACCAAAGAGGAAATGTTTTCGCGGTTCTTGTTCGTCAAATCGTTGACGCTGTTCACAGCCGTGTTCACCTGCGCCGTGCCGGCGGCCATTTCGCTCATGCCCACGGCTATTTCCACCGTCACTTCCTCCAGGTTTCTGCTTTCCTGGATGACTTCCTTGCTGCCTTCAAGCATTTCCTCCGAACCGCCTCTTACCTGCTGGGTTATCTCGTTTACCTGGCCGGACGATTGAAGCATCTGCTTGCCTCCCTGGCTCTGTTCCTCCATTGCGTTGCGGATGTTTTCCCCCTGGTCGGCAACGGTCTTTACCCCCTGGTCTATCACCTCGAACCGATCCAAAACCCTGTCCGTGGAATGGGTGATTTTGTCTATCGAGTCCTGGATTTTCTTCAGTACAACCGCTATCGTATTGGAGTGGCTGCTGGAATTCTCGGACAGCTTGCGTATTTCGCTGGCGACCACCGCGAAACCCTTGCCCGCCACGCCGGCACGGGCCGCCTCTATGGCCGCGTTCATCGACAGCAGGTTCGTAAGGGCCGCTATGTTTTCCATCACCGCGTTGATTTCCGAAAGCCCCTCGGATTCCTTGGCAATCTCCTTTATATCCCCAACAACTTCCTGCAGGCTGGATCTGCTTTCCGCCGCCGATTTCTTTAGCTCCGCGAGGCTCTGGGTGTTTTGGGCAAGACTTGAGGTAACCGACTGGATGTTTGCAAACATTTCCTCGATGGCCGACGTTGATTGGGACACCGCGCCGCTTTGGATTTCAACATGGCAACTCAGCTTGTCGATGTTGCCGGTAACCTTAGCCATGGTGGCGTTGGTGTTGCTGACGCTTGCGCTCTGGTTTATAACCCTGTCCTTAATGCTTTGAATGTTGGCGGCAATCTGGTTCATCGCGGTCGCCGTCGTTGTCATGTTGATTGCAAGGTTCTCGCCTATCTCGGACAATACTCCCGACTGCCCCTTGATGGCGGTGATCATTTTCCTAAGTTCTTCCATGGTCTTATTGAAAGAACGGGCAGCCCCGGCTATCTCGTCATTGCCCCGTTCCGGAAGCCTTTTCGTCAAATCGCCGTTGGCGGTGTCGTTAAGCGTCTGCGTCAAAAGGGTGACGGGCTTTATTAGCCGCCTTATGTAAACGAACAACACAACGCCGATGATCAAAAGGCCGATGACGCTAATGATAATCAAATAGCGCTGAGTCGCCATCGTCGCGTTTATCGTGCGCTCGTTGGAAAACGCCACGGAAAACATGCCCACGGGAACGCCCGCCGCATTGTGTATCGGAAATGCATACATATGGTGCGGCACGCCCTCGATCGGTATGAGATCCCTGAATATCCGGTTTTCGTCGAGCACAACCTGTGCCACCAGGGGATCCGCCTCCCTGCCTAGGGCACGGTCGCCGTAATCGTCCAGGAGAGTGGTCGCCACGATCTCGGGGCCGGTATAGAGCGACACATGGGCGTTAAAAACCTCGGCGAACGTGTCGACAAACGCATCGTCGTTCATGACGGTGCGCGCTATAAAAACGCCGATTTGCTCGCCGCCGAAAGTTATCGGCGTGTAGGTGGATACGGCCATGCGAATGGCGCCGGTACCGACGCTGAACGCGGATACGGTCTCGCCCCGCATGGCCGCCTGGACATTGACCGAACCGGCCTGGGAATCCCCAAACATGGGGGGTATGTTCGTTCTGATTATGGTAGTCCCGTTGTGATTAAGCACCAGGAGTATGCCCGCCCCGATTTCCGTCCTTCTGCCTTCCAGGTACGCAAGCAGCGCCGCCCTGTCGATGGCTCCCGTGGCGGTATGGTTTATGATCACATTGGCAAGAATATCGCTTTGGGCCACCACCCGGGTTGAAAGGGCCGAAATATCCACAAGTTCGTCGAAGCGCAGATGCGTGGACTCCGAAATCATCGTGGCCCTTTCATTCGCAAGGTCATTGGTAAGGTTCCGAATGGCTATGGACGTGTACACGACAACCAAAACCAGCACCAGCATCATTATGCCGATGCTTGGGAGAAGGATCTTGCCCCTAAAACTTTTAAACATACAAACCCCTAAATAGTCGGCATGGGTACAAAACCGGGCTGTTTTGGACTAATTTTAAAAAATTAGCAGATTCGCCACTGTTGGGGATTAAAATTCTAACTGCCAGACGCTATTGTATCGCTTACGAAGCAACATAGTCAAGGCTCGCATTCGCCCACTTTATACTTCATCCATAACAAGGGACGGTCAAGCCGTCAAATGCCGCTTAAGCGTGTTCAGCACCAGCTTAATATCCAGGGGCTTGCCCAAGTGGCCGTTCATGCCGGCGGCCAGGCAGGTGTCCACATCGTCCTGAAAAGCATTTGCCGTCATTGCGATGATAGGGACGCGCTTTGCCTCGGCGATGTCCATCTCGCGTATGCGCCGCGTCGCGGCCAGTCCGTCCAGTTCCGGCATTTTCAGATCCATGAAAACAATATCGTAGCGATCCGGCGCGTCCCTAAACATTTCCACCGCCTGGGCTCCGTTTTCGGCACATTCGACTTTGATTCCGGTCGGCTCCAGAATGGAAATAACGATTTCCCGGTTTTCTTCTATGTCCTCCGCCAAAAGCATCGTGTGTCCTTCGTAGTTTGCTGGGCGTTGCGGGCCCGTGTCCACGCAATCCTCCATGGCGACCGTGCCAAACGGGACGGCAAATATGAACTTCGAGCCCTCGCCCACTTGCGACTCCAGCCAGATTTTGCCGCCCATCTTCTCCACGATGTGCTTCGAAATGGCTAGTCCCAGACCCGCGCCGCCTGCCGTGTTGGAGTCGCCTGTTTCCACCTGCTCGAAAGCGTTAAATATGAGGGATTGCAGATTCCCGTTGATTCCGATGCCGGTGTCAACCACCTCGACATGTAGCGTGTCGCCTTCGATCCGTTTCGCGTTTAGTTTTATGCTGCCGCCGGGAGGCGTGCATTTTATTGCGTTGCCTACAAGGTTGATAATGACCTGCGCGAGCCGCACCTCGTCGGAAACTATAAGTTGCGGGATGTTGTTGTCGAGGTCGATCGCAAAGTCCAATCGCTTCTCCTCGATTTGAACGCTTAGCACGCTGGCTATTTCGCTTACCGTATCCTCGAAATTAAACGAGTGCAACTTCAGATTGTACTTGTCCGCCTGGATTTTGGCCATGTCCAGGATTTGGTTGATGATGCCCATAAGATGATGGGACGCCTTTTCGATCTTGACGAGATAGTTGTCTTTTCTTGCGGGATCGGTCGCCATTTTGGCGATGCCCGCCAAACCTATGACGGCGGTCATGGGCGTGCGAATCTCGTGGCTCATGTGCGAAAGGAATCTTACCTTGGCGCGGCCGGCCTTCTGTTCCCTATCCAGCGCCACGCGATTTTCTTCCACGTCCTTGGTCAGCCTGATATAAACGAACAATACGATGACGCTAATCAAAAGGCCTATAGCGCTGATGATAACCAAGTTGCGTTGCGCCTCTACCGTGGCGGCTATTGTGCGCTCGTTGGAGAACGCCACGGAAAACATACCTATAGGGAACCCCGTCACGCCACGTATCGGAAAAGCGTACATATGGTGCGGCACGCCGTCGATCGGTATTAGGTCGCTGAATATCCTGTTTTCTTCGAGCACGATCTGTGTTACCAGGGGATCCGCATCCCTGCCCAGGGCGCGGTTGCCGTCGGTACCCCGGATAGTGGTCGCCACGATCTCGGGGCCCGTGTAAAGCGACACATGCGCGTTAAAAACTTCGGCGAATGTGTCGACAAACGTGTCATCGTTCATGACGGTGCGCGCTATAAAAACGCCGATTTGCCGGCCGCGAGAAGTTATCGGCGTGTAAGTGGACACGGCCATACGAATCGCTCCGCCCCCGACGCTGAACGCGGATACGGTCTCGCCCCGCATGGCCGCCTGGACATTGACCGAACCGGCCTGGGAGTCTCCAAACACAGGGGGTAAAATCGTCCTAAGGAGAGTAGTTCCATTGTCATCAAGTACCAGGAATATGCCTGCCCCGATTTCCATTCTTCTGACTTCCAGGTACGCAAGCAGCGCCGCCCTGTCGATGGCTCCCGTGGCGGCATAGTTTGTTAGAATATCGACAATAATTTCGCTCTGGGCTACCACTTGGGTAGAAAGGGCCGAAATATCCGTCAGTTCGCGAAAGCGCAGGTGCGTGGCTTCCGAAATCATGGTGGCTCTTTCTTCCGCGAGGTCATCGGTAAGGTTCTGGATGGATATGGACGTATACACGACGAGAAAAATCAGCACAAGCATCATTATGCCGATACTTGGGAAAAGCATTTTGCCTCTAAAACCACTAAACATACAAACCTCTAACAAACAGTACAAAATTGTGCTGTTTTTGGGCTAATTCACGAAAAATAGTAATACGCCGTTGTTATGGATTCAAAATTCCAGCCGCAAGACGTTATTTTATTCTTGCGAAGCAATATGGTCAAGGCTTCGATTTGCACTTCGTTCGTAATATAATGCCTGCACGTATTGACAATTACAAAACTGCGTGTTAAGCTCAGCTTTGGTAGGAAAGGAAGTCGGTTGATTTCCGAAATCAAGTTTACGAGAGGTATTTAAGATGAAGAGATGTTGGCAAGCGCTGGTTCCACTGGCGGTTCTGGTGATGTTTTTGTCGTGCGCTTCGGCGCCGGAACAGCCGGTTGCCGCTTTGGACACCCCGGAGAATCTGGTTCTAAACAGGGGGCACATAGAGCCCCTGTCGTTTGGCGGGCCAATGGGACTTTCATGGGATGACGTCGAGGATCGGCAGAATTTCAGCGTGCTTGTTTTCAGGAATGCTGAAAGCAACGATCCGCGCGCGGCGTTCGACAGGGTTGACGACATAGACGGCCTGTATCTGAACGTCAACGTCGCGTTCGACGATCTTAGCGACGGCCCGTTCTGGTTCCGTGTCCAAGCCTTGGCCGATGAAGATTATTCGTTCCTAAGCGAGCCGATAGGGCCGTTCTGGTACGCCATGCATAGCGACGAATTTGCCTTTGACGCCCAGGGCAGCTATGCCATATTCAGCGACCCGGCGACCCCGGTTGTCGTTATGGACACGCGCAGGCTGACCGAAAGGCAGGCCCAGGGCCATATCGTGGGCGATGCCCATGTTCTGTGGGCAAACCAACTGGCCGTGGAAGAAGGCTTTTCACATGCGGATTTTAAAGAAAACGTGCTTACCGCATGGCGAAATTTCATTGCCAATGACCTGACCCCCGAACAACGGGCCACCCTGGATCCGGCGTTGGGCTACAAGGATATCCATATGTTCCTTTACTGCGGGACTGCAAGCCGGACCGTTCCGGCGGCCAGGGCGGTTGCGACCTTGGGCTTCATCAACGTGTACAACATCGGCGGATTCGTTGCCAACCCTTCCCTAAGGTATGTCTTCCCGGCCGTGGGCCTGCCCTGATCCAAAACCGGTAACGATTAAATAGCGCTGACTAAATCCATAGTGGGTTTGGTCAGTGTTTTCCTTCAAAGTTAGACTGGAATAACAAAGCAAAAGGAGGAATGGCAATGAAAAAACTGATAGTGGCGCTTTGCGCGGTTTTGCTTTCATTGACTGCTTGCCGGCCTGTGGGAGACGGTGTTTTCGAAGGCTCGGGTAACGGTTTTGGCGGGGAGTTACGGCTTGCCGTCACGATACGCAACGGGGAAATCGCCGACATGGCGTTGATTTCCAACCGCGAGACCTATGCCACCTTTTCGAGGGCATTCCCCGTGCTTCGCCGGCGTATCCTAGAGGCAGGCTCGCCCATTGTTGACAGCGTTAGCGGTGCCACCTTTACCTCTTTTGCGGTAAAAACGGCGGTTGCGGATGCGGCCAGGGCGGCCGGCCTTGACTTTGGCACCGTAACACGCGCCACCAGGGGTCCGGAGCCTATGCAACTGGAACGACCCCCAGTAGGAACCGACATCGTTATCGTGGGGGGCGGCCCCGCCGGACTTGCCGCCGCAATCGGAGCCAAGCAGTCGGGGGCGGAAAACGTCATATTGATTGAAAAGCTAGATATACTTGGCGGCAGCGGAAAGTTCAATATGAATTTCGCCGAGATGATCAACTCCCAGGCGCAGCTGGCCAATAATAGGCAGGAAACGATTGAAGGCTTCCAGGCCCACATTTCCGGCCGCGAGATAGTGGCCGAGCGTACACCGGTATGGGCGCAAGGTGCCGGCGAGGTGGACGGGTGGTTCAGAAGTTTCGGCGTGGAGCTAAACTACAACTGGGGCAGGTTTCACCACAAAGCCGGGCCCGACACCTACGCCGGCGATCACATAATGACCGGAATGGAAACCAAGCTGCGGCAGTTGGGCTTGGACATACGCACCGGCACCAAAGGCATTGATCTGATCATGGAAGGCGGGGCGGTTGTTGGCGTTGTAGTCGAAGACAGGTATGGCCGGTACGACATCATGGCCAGTGCCGTTATTCTCGCGACGGGCGGATTCGCGGCGAACAGGGAACTGCTTGCAAGGCACGTCCCTCCCGCCGCGGCCATAGCAAGCTCCAACCCCAGACACGCGACGGGCGACTTCATACCGGTGTTCGAGGAACGCGGGTTTTGGATGGAAAGAATGCAGCAGTTGCTAATGGCCACGCCGATACTGAGCGTAAACCGCGTACTGACCGGAAGCATAGGTGCCAGCCCCGGGTTTATCTACGTCAACGAAAACGGCGAACGCTTCGTTGCCGAAACTATCAGCGGCTTGGCCCTAACGCAGAGTTTCATGGCGCAGCCCGGCGGCAGGGTGTTTTACATTTACGACCGGAATATGTTTGACGAGGATTATGTTGGATCGCGCCGCTTGGTAGGACAGTACAGAGCCGGTTACCATGCCAGCGCCGACACGTTGGAGGAACTGGCCCGGAAGCTTGGAATTGACGGGGCAAACCTTGTCGCCACCGTCGAAACCTTCAACAGAGCCGTTGACGGCTATATCAGCGATCCCTTCCGCCCGGTCGCCTTTACAAGAAGGTTCAGGGAGGAAGGTCCTTTCTTCGGGATGCAGGTGACAAGCGCGGTTCACATGACGCGCGGCGGTGTCGTTCCCGATGAAAGAGGCCGGGTACTTATGCCAGATGGTTCCGTAGTGCCAGGCTTGTTCGCCGCTGGGGAGGTAACGGCCACATTGGGCAACTTTTCCGCCGCCGTGATTTTTGGCAGGGTCGCTGGCAGGGAAGCGGCGTATCTTATCGCCCAGCAGTAACCCGTTGGAGTCTGTCCAATAGACAGGCAACCTTAATTAGCAAAGGTCGCATTCCTCAAAATCGAAGACCCTAACCGTCGCCACGTTGGAACGGATGGTTGCCCCGCCGCTTCTAACCTCGCTAAAGAAGAAATGTTCCCCTGGTGGAAGGCCTGTCGGGATGGTAAAACTAGCACCCGTAGCTCCGGCAATGGCCGTACCGCCGGCATTGCTGTTTGCCGTATTGCTGAACCACTGGAAGCTGGGTGTTCCCCCAGCAACGTTTGCCCCGACAGTCAGGCTGCCCTCTATAAACCCGGCAAACACGATTGTCGTCGCAGCCGGCTGTGCGGTTATTGCGGGCGTTTGTGCGAAAGCGGCAACCGACAGCATGACCAAGAGGACAGGCGTCAGAATCAACAGTTTTTTCATGCGTACACTCCTAATTCTCGTTAGTTACCAGTATATTTCAATATAAGCATGAGGTCAAGGTTCATATGAAATAATTTTCCCGCCTAAACCCCCAACTTCGCCGCCTCGACCATTTGCCGCGCGTCCTCCTTCACCTGCCCGGTAAGGTCGTTCACCTGAGCAATCGCCTGCATGATCTGCACGCTTCCGGCGCTTTGCTGTTCCATTGCGCTCTGGATGCCGTGCTCCTGTTCCGCGACAATCCTTACGCCGCCGTCTATCGCCTCGAATTTGTTCATGACGTTGTCGGTGGATTTGGTAATCTTGTCAATGGAACCTTTGATTTTCTTGAGAACCCCGCCTATGGTCTTTGACTGCTTGCTGGAAGACTCCACCAGCTTGCGGATTTCGTCCGCCACCACCGCGAAACCTCGGCCCGATGTCTCCGCGTGCGCGGTCTCGATCGCCGCATTCATCGAAAGCAGGTTAGTCTGACTTGCGATGTTCTACATTACCGACTGGCCAGTTCCTGGAAGTGAGCGCTGTCCATTTTCTGCATAATAACTATCCCCAAGTTGAATGTGGCGTATTTTATGACCATGTCTTTATACTGTTCCATTGCAATTTTTTGGTTGGACGGTGTTATTTTCCGCAAATCCAATCGTAGGGGAAAAATTATGAGTGATTATCGCCCATGGCAGAATTGTGTCGTAAACCAAATGCAGATGACGGCGGCCTTTCCCGGAACGAGAGTCCCGGGAAAGGCTTCCTTGGCTAAACCCCCAGCTTCGCCGCCGCCTCGACCATTTGCCGCGCATCTTCCTTCACCTGCCCGGTGATGTCGTTGACCTGGGCAATCGCCTGCATGATCTGCGTGCTACCGGCGCTTTGTTCCTCCATCGCATTCAGTATGCCGTGTTCCTGTTCCGCCACGGTTTTAACACCGCCGTCTATCGCCTCGAACTTGTTCATGACGTTGTCGGTGGACTTGGTGATCTTGTCAATGGAACTTTTGATTTTCTTTAGCACCCCGCCGATGGTCTTGGACTGCCGGCTGGACGATTCGGCCAGCTTGCGGATCTCGTCCGCCACCACCGCGAACCCCCGGCCCGATTCCCCGGCGTGCGCGGCCTCGATCGCGGCGTTCATCGAAAGCAGGTTCGTCTGGCTCGCGATGTTCTGCATTACGGAGTTGATCTCCAGAAGCGACTCCGATTCCCGGGCGATTTCCTTTATGTCCGCTGCCACCCCGTTAAGGCCGGAGTGCCCCACGGCGGCGGCTTCCTGCAGATCCTTCACGTTCTCGGCGTTCTTGGAAAGGGTCGTGCTGACCGACCTGGTGTTTGCGACTAGCTGCTCGATTGCGGCGGAGGACTCGGTGATTGCCGAGGACTGGGATTCCAGCTGCCCGTTCAGCTTGTCCATCATCGCGTTCAGTCTTTTCTGCGCGGCCGCTTCCGCCTCCCTCGCCGCGTATTCCGCGCGCAAGTCGCGGCTGTAGGAGATGACCAGTTTCTTGCCGTCAACTTCTATGCAGTTAAGCGTCTCCGTAGTTTGGATTGGCGCCCCGTCTTTGTACTGGTATACCCATTCGTGCTCGTAACTGCCATCCCTGAGGGTTCTCCTGAGCGTCTCGTCGGTTTTCTTTAACGAGTCGGCGCCGTCCGGCTGGCGCGGAGGCAAAAAGTCGGAGTAATTGGTAATCATAAGCTGCTTGTCCGGTATGCCAAACAGGCGCTCCGCTTCCTTGTTCATCTCCATGACGTTGCCGTCCGCGTCATAGATGCCGCAGAGTATGGGAGCGGCGTCCAGAACCGCCTGCATCCTTTCCTTGAGCGCCTCTTCCTGCCTTTGCAGTGCATGGGTCTTACGCTGGTCGGTAAGGAACACAAGTATGCGCGACATGCCGTAGACCGACGCGGCGGCCAGGTCAACCGCGCAGGGAATCTGCTCGCCCCCCGGCCCCATCTGGTGCCACCACTCGAAACTGTCCCTGCCGTTCTTAAGGGCCGTCTGTATCTGCTTTCCGGCCATCTCCATCGATCTGGTGCCGTTCGGCTGAATCTCCGGAAGGAAATCGCTGAAAAGCTTTTGGGCGTACTCGCGTTTGGTCGCCTTGAACATGCCGGCGGCCCGGTCGTTGCAGAAAAGGACCGCTCCCTTTTCGTCGGTGATCGTGCAGCTCAAGGGAGCGCCTTCCATTACAAGATGCATCCCCTGCTCGTAGCTGTCGCGCTCCATTTTTTTTGTCAGGCGCAGGCCAAAGTAACCCGCAAGCACAAACAGCCCAACCATGGCAGGCGCGAGAACGCCCAGCGCAATCGCCCAGCTCCCGATTCCAACGCCGATAAGAAGAAGCGTAAAGCTCAAGGCCGCCATGACGACGATACCCGTAAGAAGCTTGTTCCTGTCCTGTCTGGCTAGTGCCTGAAAATCAGCCGTGTCCATCTTGTTCACTTGCATATCCTCCAAAAAATATACTGACGGCAATGCCTATGCCGGTTTTTTTAGACACATTGTTGTAATTTTTGGTTGGACGGTGTAATTTCCCGTAAATCCAATCGTGCGGGAAAGCCCTGCGAATGATTTACGCTTACAGCAGAATTATCCCATAAACTGGCGGAAATGGCAATACCCATTTGAACAAAAGTCGTAGGATTACGTGCTTATCCAAAGGAGCTACCCGTTTCGTATTCGCCTTTCCCGGAACGAGAGTCCCGGGAAAGGCTTCCTTGGCTAAACGCCCAGCTTTGCCGTCGCCCGGCAAAACCTAAACTTTAAAGCGCGACACTTCCTTCAGCAACATGTCAATGCCGGAGCGGTTTTTATGGCTAATATCGTTGACATGGCCCACCGCGACATTTATCTGCTCGGTGCCGGATGCCATCTCGTTCATGCCGGCGGTAATCTCCTGTGTTACCCTCTCAAGGTTCGTGCTTTCCTGGATTACCTCTTTCGCCCCCTCTAGCATTTCGGTGGAACCGCTTCTTACCTGCTGCGTAATGCCGGTGACCTGGCCGATGCCCTCAAGGATCTGCCTGCTTCCGGTTCTCTGTTCCTCCATGGCCCTGCGTATGACGGTTTCCTGTTCCGTCACAATCTTGATGCTCGAATCAATAGCCCCGAATTTGTCCAGCACGTTTTCGGTGGAGCGGGTAATCGTGTCTATCGAGTCCTTTATTTTTTTTAGAACGTCCCCGATGGTCTTGGACTGCGCGCTGGAGCTTTCGGCCAACTGGCGAATCTCACCGGCCACGACCGCGAAGCCCTTGCCAAGCTCGCCGGCCCGTGCCGCCTCGATTGCCGCGTTCATCGAAAGCAGGTTCGTCTGGCTGGCGATGTTTTCTATTACGGAGTTGATTTCCATCAGGCCCTCCGACTCGCGGGCTATTTCCTGAATATCCGTCGCCACGTTCTGTAGTCCTGTGCGCCCGACATCGGATGCCTCACTCAGGGTTACCATGTTGGCGGCATTTCTGACAAGCGTGTCGGTAACGGACTGGATGTTCGCCACCATCTGCTCGATGGCCGCCGAAGCCTGCGCGATATGGGAACTCTGGTTTTCGACATGGCCGTTCAGCTTGTTTATGTTGGAGGTAACCTGTTCCATCGTGGCGTGGGTTTGACTCACGCTTGCGCTCTGGTTCAAGACGCGGCCTTTTATGCTCTGGACATTTGCGGTGATTTCATTTACCGCGGCGGCCGTCTGGGTCATGTTGCTTGCCAGATCGCCTCCAATGCCGGACAGGGTCTGCGACTCGCTTTTTATCGCCACAATCAGCCTTCTGAATCCTTCCATAGTGGTGTCGAAATAACCGGAAAGCTCGCCCATCTCGTCTTTGGACTTGCTGTCTATCCGCCTGGTAAGATCCGCCTCGCCTTCCGCGATATCCTTGAGTCTGCCGGTCACGAAAACGATTTGCCTGGTGATTGCCCTTCCGACAAAAAACGCGACAATGCTGCCTGCGATAACAAAAAGCAAGCCCAGGGAAAGCACGATAATGCGTAATTCATTCAACTGGCCGCTGACATCACGCATGTCAACAGTATTGACAAGCAGCCATCGGAAGCCCGGAATTTCCGTGAAATGCGCAATCCTTCTTTCACCCGCATAGGAATACTGGGCGAAGCCATCGTTTTCCCTTAAAGCCGTTGTCAGCAAATCCCCCATCGATCCCATGGCGGCATTCGTCCGCGCGGCTTCTATGGGATTGAACTGTTCAGTTACCCATGCCGTGTTCCGGTGCGCGGTGATTGTCCCGTCCCTTGCAATCAGGTAACTGTGACCGCTGGGCAAGCTGCTGTGTAAATTGACGACGATATCGGAAAGCGCCTGTCCCCCGTGCAAGCGGGCTATCATCACGCCGACGACCGGCGCGTTCGGCGCGTCGGTCTGAAAAATCGGCGCGGCAAGCATCACCACGGCCTCGCCGGTGGCCCGGCTGATAAGCACGTCCGAAATCGAGTTTCGCCCGCCGAAAGCCTCGATGATATAATCCCTGTCGCCAAGGTTGGCGGTGGCCGGATCCGTCACGTAATGGGTCGTTCCGTCGGGAAACACCAGGCCAATCTCCAGGCTGCCGATGCGCGCAATGTCTTGCTCAAGGGTTGGGCGGATAACGTCCCAATCCATGGATCGGTTTATCGGGCGGTTGGCAATTTCGTGCAGCTGGTTGAGCCGGCCGGTCAGCGTGGCTTTCAGGTACTCGGCGTTTGCCCTGTTGTAGTCGCCCATCGCGTTCAGGATGTTCCTTTCGAGGACGTTGATGCTTATCTGCAGCGAGATAAGGCCGATGCTGAGCGCCGTTACGATGATACCGGCTCCGATGATCAGCGGGATTCTGATACTGAGTTTCATGTTTCTTCCTTCCTTTATGAATTTTTTAGTCGGGCGGCACTGTTTTTTGTAAATTCAATCGCGCTGTAAAAACTTACGAATATTACCAGCCCATGGCGTGATAATATCATAAATTGGCGGATGCGGCAAGCACCTTTGAACGAAAGGACAATAAGCGACGTTTATTCAGATGAAAAAATTTCGAATATACCCACGCTGGCAGCAGTTTTCCACATTGCCTTGCGTATCTGCTTGACAATTTTAGCTGGCAGGGGTAAAATAACTTCCATGCGCTAGGGTAATCGCTTTAAAGTCAAACCCAAGATGTAACTCGGCAAAGACGAGCTGTGTATGGCACATGCAACAAGTACAAAAAGTATATTGCTGTTTGGTAGCAATTTCTTGTTTTTTGTCAGATAATTCGTCCGTCAATGGGCGACTAACTACAACTAAGATGGCTACCGTCCATAATTAAGGAGGCGGGTCATCACACGGAGGAGTCTTTTATGGAGAAACCAGAAACTACGAAAGGGTGTATTTCCGAGACCGATGTTCGCCATCTCGTCAGCAGGAACCTGAAACGGCTCAGGGCCATGCAGAGCTTGTCACAGATAGGGCTTGCGCGGCTTGCTGGGCTTACCCATAACTTTATCAACGACATCGAAAACGGCAAGAAGGGGGTTTCCGACAAAACCCTTGCGAAGCTTTCCGTGGCGCTCAATGTGGAGCCGCACCAGCTTTTCCTGCCCGAAAACATGGCCGACAGCAACAAAATGCAGGTTTTCGTGAACGACTTCAACGATTCCCTTCAGAAAGTCGTAAAGGAACTGACCAAGCATTACGTTGCGGAAACCTGATTTGGACGGGGGCGGTAACCCTAGGCGACCGCCTCCGCCATTAGCGCCTTGAACTCCTTCTCGTCCAGGGTTTCCTTTTCCAGCAAGATGCCGGCTATTTTCTCCAGCAGGGGGCGGTTTCCGTCCAGTTTTTCCTTCGAGAGGGCGTAGCGCTGGTCCACCATCCGGGCAATCTCCTCGTCGATATACTGCTGGGTCGCCTCGGAGTATTCCCGGTGGAAGGTCGGTTCCGGGGATCGGTCGCCCAGCATTCCCGCCCCGCGCTGGGTGAGGGCCATGTTCCGGAAACGCTCGCTCATGCCGTAGTCGGTAATCATTCGCCGGGCTATGTCCGTGGCCTTGGTAAGATCGTTGGCCGCGCCGGTGGAGACCTTGCCGAAGACCAGGTCCTCGGCCGCCCGCCCGCCCATAAGCACGTCTATTTTCCCCAACAGCTCGTCCTCGGTCATAAGGTGGCGATCCTCCACCGGCATCTGCAGGGTATATCCCAGGGCACCGAGACCCCTGGGCACAATCGAAATCTTCTGCACCGGATCGGATCCGGGGGTAAAGGCGGCGATCATGGCGTGCCCGGTCTCGTGGTAGGCGACGACCCGGCGTTCCTGCGGGGAGATCACCTTGGTCTTTTTCTGTAGCCCGGCCACGGTCTTTTCGATCGCCTCGGAAAAGTCCTGCTGGACGACCAGCGTCCGCCCCGCCCGAACCGCCAGCAGGGCCGCCTCGTTGACTATGTTTGCAAGATCCGCGCCGGCGAACCCGGAGGTGGTGCGGGCGACCGCCGCCAGATCCACCGAGGGATCGAGCTTTACCGGCTGGGCGTGGATGCGAAGGATCGCCTCCCGGCCCTTCAGATCCGGCCTGTCCACCAGAACCTGCCGGTCGAAGCGTCCGGGGCGCAGAAGCGCCGGATCCAGAACGTCCGGCCGGT